>Ga0210059_1017901_pt1 | contig 10040 bp, 5 predicted proteins | sample Ectturendosymbi2_FD_188042 | JGI IMG/M metagenome (GOLD analysis project Ga0210059, IMG submission 188042) | Ecteinascidia turbinata endosymbiont from Florida, USA - Sample 2 (SPAdes) (version 2) | ecosystem: Host-associated > Tunicates > Ascidians > Unclassified | place: Key West, Florida...
GAAGGCTGCCTTTGCAATTTGGTGTTTTGATTTTACCACCGAGTTCCAGCCAGGAATGTTAAATTTACCTTCATTCTTTTTACCTGCTGTTTTAATTGCAGAGGATGCAGCAGCAAGCAGAGCACTGGTCAACTCTGTATACAAATTTTCTTTTTCTTCCAGATGTTTCTCATCTGAACAATTAAAGTTTTGACAGTGCTTAACCTCTGTGGGCACTTGCACTTGATCAAGTAGGTTTTTGCTTACATGGTAGTAGGCCTCTCTTTCATGGGCCGTAACCTTAAGCCAGTCAATTTGACTTGGCTGAGGCTCCATCACCTCGTCATCAAATTCAGGAAGGTGGGAGCACTGAATGCTGACTGCCATAGCCCGATGATCAGAAATTATGAACTCAGTTAGCACATCCATATTGAACATTGCTTGATGTACTGAAAAGGATGAGACAAAATGGTCTATCCAAGAAGTTGTATTGTGTGCATCACTAATGTATGTGAATGTATCCTGGGGTAGTAGTGCATAATCAGAAATGATAAAATCATTTTCCATACAAAAGTCTTCCAACAAACCACCAAATGAATTTGTGGTCCCAGCGTTGAAGTCCCCAACAAAACAAACATTTGGGCATTGCAGCTCCTCACATAATTGACTCAATTTGCCCAGGTATGCCAAAAATTCATCAGTATTAGCTCTACTGCAGTATGGCAGATACACATTAATTAAGCACAACTCTGATTTTTTTAAAAACACTCTTAAGCCTATTATTGAGCCATCACAGTTTGAAAAAGATGAAGCTTTAAGATTTTTAGACCAATATATGGCAGTTCCACCATGAACTAGGCCATCATTAAAGTCATAGTCTGCCCTCCCAAAAGCAAAATGTGTCACACTTAAACGGGATAAGTTATCAAGTTGCTGTTTTGCCAACCAGGTCTCTTGAAGAAAAACAATCTGGTAATTATTTAACAATTTTTGCACATCAGGCATGGAAGACTTAAAACCCCGGCAGTTGTAAGTGGCCAGACTGAGATTGTTTAATATCCTTTCCATTTTTGCTCATTATCTGGACTGGATGATGGCACCAAACATCTGTTTGGGTGCCAAGAACGTGGTTCGAAACGTGTCACTAATGGACATTTGTGGCATTCCACTACAAGTTCTTGCGGCCATTTCCAGCAGTTAAGGATCTCATTTATGTCACCTTCATCCAGAAGTTTTGCTGAAATTTTGAAGGATGCATATGTATCATATTTGGTTCTCAATGTTTGAAACCGCACACTTCTTGCATTCTGGAACTTGTCCCAAAACCATTTTTTGAGATAGCCAATTCTAGTATCTGGTTTCAGTCTTGAGACAAAAATTTCCACTGTCTTGAACTTAGCCTCAGGTGCATTGCCAGATTTGTGGCACCACCTTTTCTTTCTAAATACAGTTGTCCACTTATCCAGTTGATCACATTCCTGTTCAGTTTTGTCTACCCTGGAGACGTTAAGGGGCTGGTTAGTGCCACATGCTTTGTCAGCTTTATTCAAGCCACACACAGCATCATCTCCTGATTTTTGCTCTTGCCCACCTGAAACTTTAATGTTTTCAGGTGTGTCCACAATGCCAGTCATTGATCCTTCATGCAAATAATTTAATCTCACCGATTGTTTCATCTGATCAAGATCTTGTTTGATACTGGAGAGCTTCATATCAGTTTGATTGATTTCTGAACATATATTTGATAACTTTTCTGTCATCTGTTTTGCTGATTTTTTTGTCTCTTCTGTCACAGCCTGCAATTCATATCTGAAAGATTTTAAATCAGAGGCAAGCAGATTGTTATCTTCATCATATCTACAGTTTTTCACTTCCCTTTGTTGTTCTACTTCCTTGTTTAACTGTATTATTTTGTGGTAGAGAGATGCTGCATCAATATGTCTCATGTCAAGGGAAGGAAAGTCAGTATTTTCCGTCACCAGTCTAATTGAGTTATTAGGATCAGAATCTAATTCTAATATCATATCATGAATGTCTTTCAATGTTTCTCTTGCCTTTCCCACACCTTTTCTTTTTATGAACCTTTTTTCAGGAGCAAGTTTGTTGTGCAGCAGAGCCTTAGCTTCTGAGATTGTCTCTTCATTATAATAATTCAGCATCAGTTGAAATGTTGAGTCTAGAGCTGTTGCTTTGTGTCTATCATTCATAAAGAATAGCAGTGAGTTAACTATAAATGTAGAGTTCTCATCTTTGGCTTTTGTTTTTGCCTTGGTTTCACTTTTTTTCCCATCTCTGATTGTTTAGGTATGTGATTTTTCCCTAGGCCTCCATTCTGCAGTTCCTCTGTTTCATTCCCATGGGTAGCAACACCAGTGCAGATTGTGAAGACAAGGTTGGAAAACTAGTCCAGCAGAAGTTAATCACAAAGGCAGCAGCAAAACAAACCTAATTGTTAACAAAAAACCCTACAAACCTTATTCAAATAGAACCCTACAAACCTTATTCAAATAGAATAACCTGTAGTTGACATGGAATAGTTGCATTGGTGAATAGTTATGCGCTGTAGACTGTGTCTGGTTGTTGTGCACAGCTGCAAATTCTGTCAATCTTCCAGTAATTACGAGCAAACAAAACAAATAGGTATCATTCAATGGGTCCAACATGTGGTCTTCTTCCAGTTTCACGAATTACGAGACTGAAGTTTTGCGTGGGGGCTTTGCAATAACACTTATTAACTGTTTCGTGATCTAGTTAATTTTCGATTAAATCATTTAGGTGACCAGGGCTCCCACTGAATTCTTTTTCCTTCTGCATCTGGTTTTTAGTCAACCTGCATGTCTAGGTTTAATTATGAAAAATCACGTTAGATCTGTTTAGTGATGAATTCATCAGCAACTTGAATGTGTTCAACAATATAAAGTTAACTTTACATTACAGCGTTCACATGCGCACATTAGGTGAGAAAGTACGCATATCGGATGAAGCAGAACGTGTTCAATCGGTTTCATATTCTCATATAAGATAATTGTCGGGGTTACATGCATAATTTTATTGTCTCTAATGGCAATTTACGGAACAGGTGAAACGAAGGTCAGGACTGATTGTTTGAATTTCGGGGTTTCCCTGTGCATACAAATTGAAAACGAGGCATTGGGATTATGTTTCTGCAGAATTTTAGATCCCGTTGCAGTTCAAGACTGTACAAAATTTTCTAGTTAAACAATAAATGTACTCATACAATTAGAGAGAGATATCATCAACGGAGTGTGTTACCAGCATTATGAACAAAGTCTTGAGCAACAAAAAGGTCGTCATATGTTGATATTTGCGTTGCAGAAGAAGATTGGGAAGAGGAACTACTGTATAATTAAATCAGTAATCTATTATTGTGTCAAATCAAATAAGCACACTAGGCGTGGATTAACCATTAGGCTAAAAAAGCTTAAGCCTAGGGCGTCCCGATTTCTGGGTTCCCGAAATTTTGGGAGCAACGAAAATTTCCAGCATATCTGTTGGCAACGATATTTGCATTTTTGTTTTGGTTCAGCGAACATTTTTTTACTGTGCCGGCAGCTAACTATCTCCATATAACAATGATCGCCAGAAACTGCAGCGAACGACGATGTGCATTTTCTTTTTATGACGTAGAGAATCGTTATTGTTACGTACAATGTGTGGAACAAAACGCCTGGATCCATTTGTCAGATTACACGAGGCTAGTGAGGTACTCAATAAATATGTAATGTGAGTGTTGTCAGATAACTTCACCGCTGACTTTTTCCTGATATCGAGTGAATTAAGAATAAAGCAATATGCTTCTGAGTTGGAACAACTTGTTCAGTGAATGTAGCACGTTTAGTGCTAATTTGTATGACATCAGATGTCGCAAACCTTCCAGATGTACCTCCAATTCAAAATAGCCTAGGGCCCCGAAAATGAAAGTTCGCCGCTGAAGCACGCTCATATAGTTTTGTTCGTGACACATAATTTTCTGGGTTTTTATTGCACGAATGTTTTTTTTTTCGGTGTCTAATCTGGGTGTATGTGAAATCATTGAATGGGAGCCAATAAAGCGTGGTGCTGGTTGTTTCAATATATTTAAAGTCACTCAAAAATGATAATTGTCAGTGTTCTCAGTTTCCTTAACCTATCTATACCTCGTATCAAACACAGTTATCAAAATCTCTACAATTTTGACGAATGGTGAACAGCCTAAAAATATGAAAAACCAGTAAAGGAGTGTTTTGATTTTCAAGCGCAGGTCCCAGGCATTTGCCCAGTGGTTAATCTGGCCCTGCCTCTGAGGTTACCCTGCAGAGGCAGTCTCTAATACGTCGTTGCCTGTGAACAAGGATGCCTTCTATAACCAGATGAGCCTTCACCTCCATTTTTCCAGCCGCTGGATGGCGTGCCTTCACTTTCTTCACGACATCATCAACTGCTTGTCGGGTAGTGAGCTTAAATGAAACATTCAAGAGAAACAGTCAGAATTTTTTTAACTCATATACATTTTTTCCAATCACTCTCAGTGGTGAATAAACTGGGGGGTCACCAATGGAAAAATCCAGTTTGCTACGATTTGCGTACAAAGGCAAACATGACTGTGGCATGCACGGATTTGGTTCGTTGCAGGGAAATGTCTGAAGTTTTTAGGCCACACATGAAAAAGCTGCCGCTAAAAACCGTGCGATTTTCAAGAAAACCGGTTGACAGTCTTGCGAAAATTAAGGTAGGCCTATTCAAAAAATTTAATCTGCTACAAAATAACAGCAAGTCGTGCATATTTATATTTTCTATCCATTTGCCGCACTAAAGATTTTCAGCATTATGTTAAGGTGCGGCCATGCCACTGGTCACCAAACTTCAGTCAACAACCTTCATTATATATCAATGGACCCCGACACAGACTTGATATAAAACCCACTTTTATCAAATTCTTCAAGTCTCTGTTTAGTCCATGCATGACTTTTCCTTATCTCGCTTTCGCAACTCCGTGTTTCATTTACTTTCAATGCAGTGCAATCGCGTTCATTTCTACAGAACACAGGTTCAAAACATCACCCAAGTGAAACCAGCCGCAAAAAAAAACGCACCCAAAGTGAAACAGCAAAGCGCACTTCATCTTCGCCTTGCTGCTTTACACAGTGCGCGCTTGCTCATAACTCAGACGTGTGCGTTAGCGGATTCGGTTATACATATATACATACCGGATTCGGTTGAGAATTTTTTTCGAAATCCAGTCCGATCCGGATCCGGTTCTTAATTGCAGCACCCGGTTGGATCGTGATCCGGAAACTGAATCATGTTCAACACTGGTGTGCGTCAGAACGGAACCCAAGTACACAGAGAGCAGTGCTCCAGCAGGTTTCTCATCAAAGATCACTGGATTCATTAAAAATTTGATTTGAAAAGAAAGAATTAGATTTAAAAGATTTCCCTTGATCTTATAGTGGACACATTAGTGCTTTAATGTTTTGTGCATTCTTACTGCGTAATTCCCAGTAATATTCCATTCGTGATTCAACGCGATGTACTTGTTTGCGAACAGTTCGACCGTCGACATAATAGCCTGCAAACCTACATATCCGCAGTCGGTCGCTGTTTCCTGTGGTGCATTCGAACGCCCAACGCTTTTGTTCGTCGTCATTCTAATTCCGCTTCTACATCGAACCGTTACGTTACGTGTTTCTGACTTCACGCTCAAGTGTATTGGAGTTTTTGTTGTATATCTGAATGTAATCGAAAGAAGCAATCAACTTAGAGTACTACTGGAGAGTTATTAGCGAACAAAGTGGTGAGAGCCTTTAAGTTGCCTTGCTTCGGCTTGGCAACTTCAAGACGTCAGGTTGCTTAGTTGGGAGACTGACCTGTGCTCCTGCAACAACTAGGTTGACCTCTCAACCAGTAGGGATCTACACCAACCTACAACCTTAGTCCCTACATTGGTTCCCAGACCGGTCTCTGGTTCAAGTTTCAAGCAAGCTCTCCAGTTTTCCGTGCGCTCTTTCAGCAAAGTGCGCATTTCTCGGACTACTTCGTGAATCTGTTGTTCGACGTGTCTACGGGACACCAACGTTGCTTCTAAAGTACAGCTTTACGGATTACTTCCTACGTTCGTTCTGGAAAGTTTCTGACGTTCGATTTCTAAGCATCTGACATGGATTTCTTGTGGAGATTGGATAGATCGTCGCAGACACAGTAAGACTTTCATTTTTGCTATCAATCAGCTCGTTTTTTGCTACTTGAAATTCAAGTCGAGCTGTTCAAGGACTACATGAGTTTTTCTATAACCAAACTTGTAATAGCGGCTTGTCTGATGAACTCTATTGAGAGTTTTTTCTGCCGCTCAGATTGACAAACCCAACGGCTTGCTTCAAACTTTAGCGGCTTGATTAACGAACTTTTTCGACATTTTTTTGTGCCGCTCACATACATCCTTACGATTTTGCAAACGGAGTCAAACTATTATGACCTCACGCATTTTACGTCAGACGTTTTGCTGAATCAAATGTGTTGTTTTGACACATGCATCATTGTGACTGATTAGAAGATTTGCTTGCTCTGCTGTTTTTTTCTGTTTGTTTGATTTTCGTGGTATCTGTGTTACTTGCTTTGTGCTACTACTAGGTGTTACAGTTCATATTAGTGCACGTTAACTTACCTAAAAATCGCTTTGATGATCAAATTTTTTCTGGAAATTGTATGGCATACACGATCGTGACCTATTACAATTGGCGGCGGATGCCGATGCTTCGTTACACGATTCACGTAAACACGCCATGCATCAGCGCAATGCGGGCGCTAGTTCACTTCCTAATCTTTTTTCACAATCGCAATCCCAGTCATCTCCCGGCAGTGCCGGTGACACTTTTTCGATTTTCGCAGAATGCGACTAACGACGCTGCGCTTGCCACGTCATCGCCCTCTCCCGACAGAGTTCACACGCATACACGGACACGCGCCGTTCGCCGACCTGCATTTTTCTGTCCGTAATAATCAGAGATTCCTCTTTTCCTGTACATTTTTGTCAGTTTTGTGTTTCATTCATCGTATTTTCTCAGTCCCTCATCTTTTCTCTGCCCACGTCTCAGCTTTTGGCAAAGCCCCTTTGAAAATCCATTTTGATTTTGACAGACGACCGTTTCTTTTACAACTTCTTCAAACCTGTGTGGATTTTCGTCTCATGTGCACTTCCACTCCAGTCACTCTCAAGGTGCATGGTTGCCGTTGGGCCAACCCCCCGACTAAACGTAAATCATGTTTCCGCTCTTTATGCCCTCGACCGCACGTTGTTGGCTCCTGTGACTGGCCTCTTCAATGACGTTTTGGATCGATCTTTTGCGGTCAACGGCACAGATGTACCCACATTGTTGGGCGTGTCGGTTGACATTTTTCGTTCTACTTCCTATTCTACGTGTTGTCGCTGAACACATCACTGCGCATTTTCCTCGCTTCACCAGCTGCAGCTACCTTTCAACATGGCATTCTTACACAGTTGGCCTATAAGGAAAGTACGGTAACACTCTTACGTTCCCTGCAGTACAGCTCGAAGTTTGGTCTTCGGCCACTCTTCGCTTATCAGGATCCGACTCGCGGGTGAGTGCTTCTTCAGCTGTACTCGGGCAACGTCGTCTTTCTTGACCCGCCTTCTCTCGAGGAATATCAAATGCATCGAGTTCAGCGCTTCAACATTCAAGGTAGAATTTACACTTACGTCAATTACACGCTGCAATTCAGTTCTGAGCCTATGCGACCCCTTTCGATGTCGTTGCCAATGACCAACGTGTCGACTCACCGTTTTGACTGCGTCGCTAGCACAGCTTTGTACTCTGAAGCTTCTTCTCAGCAGCGATCCTACTTTTCCGTCCTCGAACAAGTAGCGCAAGCTTCACGTCTGCGGCAGCAACTTCGGCTGTTTTTGCAGGACGAGGACAATCCTTTTTTAAACAACTCCTTAACGTCAGCGAATTTCAACGTCATCACACAGAAGATTGGACAATTTTTTTCCCACAGTTTCCTTCGTCTACTCCTGTCGGTTACCGACCCATTCCTCAACATCTTTTTGACCGTCCTGGCCCTACTCACCTATCTTTGGACCATGCGTTTAACCTACGTTGCCATCTGCGAATTGTGTAATCGTTTACGCCCTCCGGCCCGTGCTCTTCGCGGTTGGACAGCCACACGTTTTCACCAGCTACGTCATCGTCTCACACGTCATTTCACTCGCCCTGCTTCCCAAGACAAGGCTGACTCGGCAACCCAACCTGAAAGTGTTGAGTTACAGCCTGTCCCGCGCAGTGCTCGTGTCTCTGTAGTTGAGCCCCGGGTTGCTGAAACGCAACCGTTGACTGAAGCCTAAACGTTTTGCTAACCTCACATTGGTTTGCTTTTCGTGCTGAAAATTTTTTTCCTTGCCTATAATAGCCCTCTTATTATAATATACTCATCCTATAACCGTAACTACTGTATTCGCCTTTATTGTCATTCCTTCTTGATTGCGTCGCCTACTTTCGTGCAATTTTTCGTCTGCATTCTTGATGTATCGGCGGTTTCGCAATTTTTCCTGGCGGGAAATTTTCCGTCCGCTCGTTTTCCAGTGACATTGTTTTTTCCGCCACGTTGCGGAGTTTTTGCTGTCACATAACAGAGACCACTTTTTCGCAGACATGTGTCAGTTTGGGTTATATCTATTTCTTTTGTGTGTTTGATATCGCCGTCTGAATGCTGGAGTCCGTCCACTTCTGCAAGCTTTCATAAGCGCGTTCCAATCATTGCCAACCAAAACCAGTAACACCAGACCAAACTTTGCCAAATTATTGCTCCACAGCGCCATCATTCACCCTCTTCTTGTTGTTTTATGCTTTGCGTGTCAGCTCTCGCGAACCTATCCACATCTCTTTCTCGAAGGTGGGCATTCTTATATAGTAGACACATTAGTGCTTTAATGTTTTGTGCATTATTACTGCGTTATTCCCAGTAATATTCTATGCGTGATTCAACGCGATGTACTTGTTGCGAACAGTTCGACCGTCGACATAATAGCCTGCAAACCTACATATCCGCTGTCGGTCGCTGTTTCCTGTGGTGCAGTCGAACGCCCAACGCGTTTGTTCGTCGTCATTCGAATTCCGACTCTACATCGAACCGTTACGTCACGTGTTTCTGACTTCACGCTCAAGTGTATTAGAGATTTTGTTGTATATCTGAATATAATCGAAAGAAGCAATCAACTTAAGAGTGCTACTGGAGAGTTATTAGCGAACAAAGTGGTGAGAGCCTTTAATTTGCCTTGCTTCGGCTTGGCAACCTCAAGACGTCAGGTTGCTTAGTTGGGAGACTGACCTGTGCTCCTGCAACAACTAGGTTGACCTCTCAACCAGTAGGGATCTCTACAGTAACCTACGACCTCAGTCCCTACACAGACCAAAAACGAGGGCAAGGCCGTAGGCCAAGTGTTGCGTGGTTGAACAAAAGGCAGAAATGAAAGGAGAGTTAGAAAAGTAGCAGAAGAGCACGTCCGAGGTGCGTCCAAGGAATGCTTTCTGTGTTCGTTAGACATCATCACGTGAGAACACGTGAGCAAACGTTTGTTGACATGCACTTTTTGGTGAGCTGGGAAACGTGTGGGCACGTACTGATAAGATGCCACACGTTTTTCATGTCGGTGCAGTGCGGCTTGGGGATCAGTCTGCCATTCGTTGGCCCTCGGGTAAAACTGGAAGGGAAGCCGCAAATTCATGCCATGCGGAGTCATAGCAGATGATGCGTCAAATTCTTCGCGGTGCAAAGCGCGCAAAGCCAAAAGAACCATGGGCAACCTGTGGGCCCAGTTTTCAGTGTGGAGCTGAGACTTTAAAGCGTTGTTTAGAGTCAAGTTGAAGCTCTCGGTTTGAGCGCTCGCCTGAGGGTGGTAAGGGCTGCATATAGCATGAGAAGTGCCCAAAAATGATATGACTTGTTGCCAAGCTTGACTCAGAAAGATTTTTACCTGGTCGGTGACACATTTCAGGGGGGCGCCGTAGTTAGCTACCCAGTCCCGAAGGAAACCAGAGATGACAGTG
>Ga0210059_1017902_pt1 | contig 10039 bp, 5 predicted proteins | sample Ectturendosymbi2_FD_188042 | JGI IMG/M metagenome (GOLD analysis project Ga0210059, IMG submission 188042) | Ecteinascidia turbinata endosymbiont from Florida, USA - Sample 2 (SPAdes) (version 2) | ecosystem: Host-associated > Tunicates > Ascidians > Unclassified | place: Key West, Florida...
CGTCTGCAGTGTTCCCACTGCGTGTATGATGTCTTCCTTCAGCAGTCCTGTGATTGTTTTGCCAATGATTCGCCGTAGGCATTCACCAACACCTACTGGCCTAATGCCGTTATCTTTAAGAGCTGTATTTTTTTTTTAACCAGAAAAAGTTTATTTTACCCCTTCGCCTGGATGAAAAAATGTAGTGTATTTTTATTTTATCTTTTCCTTGCGAAAAGATGACCAAAAATTTTCATTGTGGCAATATGCTTTGGCATATTGGTATTGGGGTTACCTTCTATCAAAAACAACAAAAAAATACCTTAGCTTGTTTTAGAGATAATGCAAACTTGCAATTTTTGTTTTTTTTACTCCATTTCACAACATGGATCTGTTGGTGGTGACATGGTTCAAACAAAATGCTGAGTTTGTCACTCTAATGGCACTATCATGGCATTCGAGTAGACATGTTTATGTCTACTGTGCAAATGGTTTTTGGTTTGGCTTTCACCATGGTGACTTGTGTTTTGGTAGTAGTGGTTGCATTTCTCATGGGACCGTTTTTTCTTTACTTTTTTCAAATGTTTCCAAACTTTTCTGTTTGGTTTACTGTTTAGGTTTAGGGGTTAGGTTCACAGTTTAGAGCAGTGGTTCTCACCCGGACTGCTTTGAGAGTTGCATGTGGCTCCCAAGCATGCTTTGTGCGGCCCTAAGTAGTCTTTCAACAACAACTCTAATATTTTGTGTAATGGACTTTGTTCTGCAATAAAGCAAAATGTGCCCATTGACTTGTTAAAATGTCTTTAGTACTGCTCTTTAAAAAATGTATAAGACTGGATTTAGCTCCCTCTAGAAAAAAAGTTGAGAACCACTGGTTTAGGTTTAAGGTTTTGGCCAGGGCTCCGCAATCTTTTTTTGCTCACGGCACTCTTAACAACTTCATAAACTTTTGAAATTTTTATGGAGTTAATAAAAAATTTCTGCTTGGTGCAAATCAACTTTGTGTGCACCATGTCACGTTACTCAGATTTGTCGAGCCAATTGATTCAAAGCATACTACCTCCATCATGATAGGTTACTAAAGGTTGAGCCATTGCACTTGTAATGTATTCCTTCCATGAATCACAATACTGTTAACACTTTTACTGTGTTTCCATGTCCACATGTGACATGGCCTGTAAGCTTGGCCTCATAGCTCAACCGTGTGGGCTAAGAAGCGCGTGTATTTCCATGTCTAGTTTTTGCTTGGCCTGGAAGCTTCACTGCTGAGATGCTGTTGACGCCGCCAAATGGGCTGGCGTTAAGATTGCTGTACTGAAGCATTACGTTTGAGTTAAACCATAGCTGTCTCATGTCTGTGCATGCTGTATTGATGTTTCCAACTAAGCAATAAATCATCATTCGTTAACAGCTGTGTTGCTTGCATACTGAAATTATCGGTAAACACAACACTTATTAGATGGTAGAGTATGGACGCTTTTCTGCGCTGTAAAGTCAGAACCTGTTTGCTAATTTTTTTTGATTTTGTGTAGCTGCCTCGCAAGAAGATCGCTTGTCTTGCATAAAGTAGCACTGGTTCGTACAGTGCAAACGATTACTTGCAGAAGGTCGCGCAGGTACTGGATGCGAAACAGGTTAGTTGTGGAGCATTTCACATGCTACAGCCTATATAAATGACGCTGCAAAACCTAGAACTAAAAAACTTAAATTGTTGGAGGTGCTGTAGAATTGTGCCTAAACTTTTCTTAATAGAGAAGTTTTAGCAGATGCTGTTACAGGTATACTTAAGATTAGGCTAGAGGCTACTGCATGTGCTGTGCAACACATGCCATGATCAGGAAGACAAAAATTGTATAAACACCTCGTAAAACATTTGCCATAGGCAATGCCAGCAGATGGTTCAGTCTGCAGTAGAAGCGTCAACACTTTGCACTACTGCTATTTTACCAAAAGTTGGAGATAACGTGTTTGCTGCATCGTTAACTAATACTGCAATAAATATTTCATATTCAAAATTTTGTTACTACTAGCAATGGAGTATGAGTGTAATCGTTACTGTATTATTTAAACCCTCTACAATACTGTACTGCAAGCAGTTTACAGTCAGGCCTAATACATGCACTGTACTTGTAGGCCTGTCTCTCCCGCTATTCATCCTCAACGTCGCGAAGGCCAAGCTTTTCGAGCTAAGTAACGGGCTAAGTCCACCTACTTTTGATGACCCAAAATTGAAGCTGATCTGATTTGATGGCCCACTTGCGTCACTTCCATATATGGAAGCATGGCCCAAAAGCTTGGCCCAAAACGCAGACATGGAAACGCAGTATTTGAGAGCCGGCCTACGAATATTTCGTTCCTAGATTTCAGCCTAAAACCAGCAGTTTTCGGTTGCCTTACCAAACGCCATAGCTCCTCCGCTGATTGTGCTAGAGATAGAGAGAGCTGTTCAAGCGCTCAAACGGATCGGCCAGTCTTCTAGTCTGCACTTGAAAAACATTTTTTGGTAAAGGGGTTACGGATTTTTTGTGAGTGACGTCATAAGTGAAGTAGTTTTTGGGCCATTTTGGCTCATGTTATCTGGCTTAGGGCCCAACCGCTAGGCCAAAGTATTTTGCTGAAGTTTTCATTGGAAACTAAGCTTAAGTCCAAGTCTTTTGAGCCCTTGATTGACTTTCTATTGTTTCTGGTTGAAAAGTTATGATCTAAAATAAACAAATTAATTAATTATCTAATTAGTCAAATATTTTATTTACTTTAGATCATAACTTCAGAACCTGAAACCCCAGCAGATTATCCAAATATCAAAAGACTCAGATTGTAGCCTAGTTTCCAATAAAAACTTTAGTGAATTACTACCATCTAACGATTTGCACCCAGGGCCAGGTGAAGTGGGCTAAGGTGGCCTAAAAGTCAACTTACGACGTCACTTACAAAAAATTCGCAACCCCCAAGAAAAAATTTCTTTTTTCAGTGCAGACTAGAAGACTTGCTGTGTCTTTTGAGCCTTTGAACAGCTCTCTACCACTTTCGGCGCCCAAGTTACGCGCGCACAAGGCCACGTGCAATCCGATTATTTTGGCGCGAGAATCTTCAAAAGCGACTGGATGCCGAAGTGTTGAGCGCTGTTCTTGCGTTGTTGCATGCGGCCATGCCGAATAGCCTATTAATCATTTGGGTGGAAGACATGCTGGTTTTGATAAAGGGTTATTCCATGTCAACTGTCTCACCCAGTCAACCCAGATTTTCCTCAAATTTAATACACAGATAGATCTTTTCATGCTGATTCCAACAAACTAAAATTTTTTGAAATTTGTTAAGGTTTTGCAAAGTTACGGAACATACAAAATTACTACTTTTTGTGGGTAAAAACTAATAAGAAAATCATCAACTAACTTTAAAACTAAATCATTTTTACTGTAATCATTTAATTGTTGTGAAAATTAAAAAGAGGTTGTCTCAAGTATCTTATCTTCACTTGTGAAAAAAAAATTCATGCGCTTACCCCAATTTTGGAGTGAAGAAAATGGGTAGTCATAAAAATTACTCATACGTGACATAAATTTTGAATGCTAATAACTAGGGGAGCCAAAAGTTAATAAAGACCAAATTTTTCTGCCGCTTTGAAAGTTCATGAAACGTCCACAAACCAAATTTCATGCTTATACCATGACGGAATCCCAAGTTATTAGGTCAAACAAAAGTCAAAATTCATCATTATGTAAAATTATTCTTGCAGCAGAGTTTTTTCTCTTCGCCGATAATTTATTGAAACTACAACAGATTTTGATATGCCTTTGCAAGTTTAGTTGCAATTCTGTAATAATAGTGGGTTTGTTGCAACTTCTGGCATAATAATGCAGTTTTGCCCACTACTGGACAATTGAATAGTATCTTGGATAGGCATGGTAAAGCAAGAAACATGGTCTTACAGTACTTGGTTTGGTAAATGCTCAATCCATTATGCATATAATGTTTGAACTCTATGATGTTCTCAGGTTTGACTCCACTGTAGTTATTTATGTACTTATCATCCCCAAAGTTAAACAACCAAATATTTTAAATTTCAAAGCATAGAGTGCATGAATTGTGCTTCTGTGTTAACCTTAACACCTTAGACTGAATTATTTTGTAGTTGCAAACGCAGAAAATTTATAGGTCAAGTTAAGTCAAAATTTGTAAATTACAAAGTCAAAATTTTAAGTTTTTAGGTCAAAAAATTGGTTGCCCTACTAATAACTCAACGAGCACACCTGCTATTGGCATGTGCAATACATGATCTGAAAGCTCTCTCTGAGGAAATTGTAGTCTCAAAATGTCCTCATTGCATATTTAACTAATTACTGCCTAAGGGATTTCTGGGGATTTCCTTACTTTTTTACATTTTTTGGCCGTAACTTTTGAAACAAGAATGTTAGAGAGCTAATCAAACCAGAGATTAATTCAATTCCAATTAATTGATTTATTTCTTGCAATGACACTTTGTTTACTGTTATGACACTCACACTGTACAAGAGCCAGGTTCACTGTTTGGTGTCATGCAGTGGGTAGCTTGCAGTTCACTCATGTCCGCTTCTTTGCCTGCAGAGGTAAGTTGCCAAACTTTCTAAGTGGAGGACTTTTAGGCCACCTTGGCCAACTTCAACTGGCCCTGGGCCTAAACCGTTAGATGGTAGTATTTGACATCACTAACAAAAAACCCACCCACATCAAGCAAAAAATTTTTTTCGAGTGCAAACTACAAGACTTGCTGTGTCTTTTGACACTTCGACCAGGTCCATAACCCTGCAACCCGAACAGGAGTGGAGATACTCCTGCACAAAGCCACGTGCGATCCAGCTGTTTTTTGTGAACCGCTTGAATTAACCCTGACGTCAAAGTGTTAAATTGTGAAATTAGTAATTTTAGCTGGAATAATTAGGCTAGATGATGCTTTAGGAGTAATAGCATTTGCAACCTTTCATAAATCTTGGTTCTTACATCCAAGAACTTACAAGCTCTCATCCTCGAAAATCTTGTTTCGGACTCCCAAGGTACCAGGAACCCCCGATTGAGAATCACTGCTCTACGGATTCTGCAAGTCTTCGAGTTGAGATTGCAAAAAAGATTGTCGTTTGGGGTTTTCTAAGGGTAATGTCATAATGGGAGGATGTTTTCGCCTTTTTGACCAACTTTACCTGGCTCTGACCCAATGAGCCATTTTTTTAAAAACTTAACTGTGATCCGCATCTTTAGAGCCCCTGATTGACTTGCTAGCATATCTGAAGCCAAAATTATGGCCCAAAAACCTAGCTTTTGACAAAAATCGAAAAGTTTCACAAAAGCTAACATTAGCCATTTCTGACCAAACTTTGACCAGCCATAACTCAGCAGCAGATTGAGCTAGAGAGCTATTCAACCCTGTAAAGACTTGTGAAGTCTTGTGTTTCAGAATGAAAAAAAAATTTTCAGTTTTGGACTAGCATTTTTGGTTGATGACGTTATGAGTGGGGTATGTTTTGCCTTTCTTTTGATGATGTCATCGCCGATGTAGTGGCACAGAGTTTTATTGGATTCTAAGCTATAATATGAGTCTTTGGAGCTGTTGATTGACCTTCTACTGTTTCTGGTTCAAAAGTTATCCAAAAAAATTCCAAATATTTCAGGAATTTCCTATGGGATTTCCCTAATGAATATTTAGCAATTTTTGTCATAATTTTTCAACCAGAAACGCTACAAAGTCAATCAAACCCTCTAAAGCAGTGGTGGAAAACATATTTAATGTCACGGGCTGCATGGATTGTGGAATATCACTGGTGGTCCGCAAAAATTGATTAATCTCATCTTAAAATTTTACCTTTATCTTCCAAAAGAAAGTTGGGATGAAAAATCATGTCAAGGAGCGAGAGAGACTTCTTTTGACGTACTGTCTACATGTCTGCTATCATGGAGTTTCGCTTTGACATGTTTTATTCTAACTTTGCTAACCAAAATTCTGATGCAGGCCATATTAACACGTATAGAACCGTCCTACGTTATATTCGTACTTTGATTTCGGCCTAAAAAACAGCAATTTTCAGTTGCCTTACCAACGCCCTAGCTCCTCCGCCGATTACACTAGAGAGCTGTTCAATGGCTCAAACGGATCGGCCAGTCTAGTAGATTGCACTCGAAAAAAAAATTTTTGCCTGGGGGGTGCGGGTTTTCTGTGAGTGATGTCATAAGTGCAGGACTTTTAGGCCACCTTGGCCCACTTTGCCTGGTCCTGGGCGCCAACCGTTAGGTGGTAGTATTTCGCTGAAGTTTTTACTGGAAACTAGGCTACAATCTGAGTCTTTTGATACTTTGGATGACCTGCTGAGGTTTCGGGTTCAAAAGTTGTGATGTAAGTTAGTAAAAATATTTGACTAATTAGCTAATTAGTTAATTAATTAATTAATTTGTTTATTTTAGATCATAACTTTTGAACCAGAAACGCTAGAAAGTCGATCAAAGGCTCAAAAGACTCGGACTCGAGTCTAGTTATCAATGAAAACTTCAGCGAAACACTTTGGCCTAGTAGTTGGGCCCTAGGCCAGGCAACATGAGCCAAAATGACCCTAAAACTTCTTCACTTATGACGTCACTCACAAAAAACCCGCACTCCCCAAGCAAAAATTTTTTTCGAGTGCAATCTACTAGACTGGCCGATCCGTTTGAGCCGTTGAACAGCTCTCTAGCGCAATCGGTGGAGGAGCTAGGGCGTTGGTAAGGCAACCGAAAACTGCTGTTTTTTTGCGAAAATCAGCAAAACTACCCAGATGCCAAGGTGTTAAACATTCTCATGAGCCGCGGGTTCCCCACCCCTGCTCTAAAGACACGTATTATAGCCTAGAATCCAATTAAATCCCATAAAACTTTGAGCCATGGAATCGGCTCGATTGTTGAACTCCCATAGGATGTTGATGTCATCCAATGTTTTGAGAAACCTGTTAAAACATCCTGTTGTTATGAAAACATCAACAGAAAGCCTGACATCCCACACAAATTTTTTTTAAATTCTTAACTACAAGAAGTCTCCCCATCTATAGAGGGTTTGAACAGCTCTCTAGCTCAATCTGCTGCCTAGTGATGGCCATGTATAAAAAGGGTGTAATATACCCAGGGACAGCATTTGTGAGAGTACAATCTTTCACGAGTACTTGGTTTTTGATCCATAATTTTGGCCCAAGATATGCTAGAAAGCCAATCAAAGGCTCTAAAGACCCTGATCACAGCATAGTTTCCAAAAAAATGGCTCATTGGGTTGGCGCCCAAGGTTTAGGTACAGTTAGCCAAAAAGTCTGAAAATATGCCCCCACTATGACATCACCCACAGAGAACCCCAAAACAAACATTTTTTTCAGTCTTGACTAGAAGACTTGCTGAATCCATAGATGCTTTGACAGCTCTCTAGCTCAATCGGCTAATGAGTTATGGCATTGCAGAGCTTTGCAAAAAAGTGGTGCACGCAGGACTTAAGGCCGAATTTCCAATGAGCACTTCAGCGAAAACTGGCTGATTGTGTTGGCGCCCAAGGTCCGATACCTTGACCAAAACTGGTAAACCTATCCCCATTATGACATCACCCACAAAAAACCCAAACTTTTCCATATTTTAAAAATATATAAACTAGAAGACCTCCTGCTGGCATCTGTAGAGGTTTTGAACAGCTTTCTAGCTTAATTGGCTGGCGAGTTATGGTTGTGCAAAGTTTAGCAAGAAAAATGGGACTGAAAGGGATAAAGTGTAGCTACATTGACTTCTACAAAAACTTTGAGGAACGTTTGTTCAAAAGAAACGAAATATGCAATGAAGATATTTTGAGACTAAACTCTCCTCAGTGAGAGCTTTCAGGTGATGTATTGCACATGCCTATAGCAGGTATGCTCGTAGAGTTATATCCATTCAAAACATATGTCTTTGATGACTACCCATTTTCTTTACCCCGAAATTGGGGTAAGCACATGGATTTTAACAAATTTGTCCTCACAAGTAAAGCTAAGATACTTGAGACAACCTCTTTTTAAGTTTTACGACAGTTGAATGATTACAGTGAGAATGATTGTTTTGAAGTTAGTTGATGATTTTGTTGCTAGTCGCTACGTTTCACTGGCTGCAAAAAGTAGTAATTTTGTATGTTCCATAACTTCACGAAACCTTAACCAATTAAAAAAAATTAGTTTGGTGGAATTAGCATGAAAAGTTCTATATGTTTATTAAATTTGAGGAATATCTGAATTGGTGGGTTGACTTTTCCATTTTTTCGGTTCATTTGACATGGAATTACTCTAAGATTAATATTCAGTGGCAATTTAGTCGCAGTGTGATCGGAAGGGGCTATACAATTCAGGTTCATTAGTTTGCTGCTGGCCTGTTAGTGGTGTTCGTTCTGGCATTTATTATTTGAGTGGCATTTAACCTTGTGCCCTTGCCACACCAATGAAAATTAATGTGTGTTGTGTATTATCAACTCCGCCGCAAGAGCGCTGACATAATTCCTGGTGTGGAGTGACACCATTGTATAAATGAAATCATTAGACCTGTGCTATATGTCAAGTGCCAGAATATAGTGAAGTGTTCAGAAATTTGTGTGTCAACATCTGTAGTTGATGCCACGATTCTCCTAGTGGTTTCATATCTGAGAAATATGTGCATGACAATGTGTTGACAAGGTCTGATCTTTATTTGGGAGCAGAGTATGTTCTGGAACATGCAGCCCACATACTTCGCAGAAATCCATCGGAGTCCAGAGTATGGGCAGTCTTATATTAAAAATCATGATATTCGTGGTAGGTCTAAAACAAGGGTCTCAAACACCATGTAGCCCGCAAGGACATCTTGTGCAGCCCTTGATGCTTTTTTGGAATTTTCAAAAATGTTATTTATTTTGTTCACTGATGTTTAGAAGTGCTTGGCTAACGAGTAAACAAGTACCTTTAAAACAAATGTAGAGACGGCTGGAAATGGTGTGCCTGTAACTTATGAAAGCTTTCACAAGAAATAAGATGTAAAAGCTGTTTCTGGTTCAGGTACCGCTGTTGTTGCGTCAGCATTGTAATGCAGCCCTTTAGTTACTTTATAAGTCCTCATTTAGTCCTTGGAACAATTTGAGTTTGAGACCCCTGGTCTAAAACTTGTACATATAAGCACGAAAGATTTAAAAGATATGAACATTGGATTGTACACTGGAATGGATCAAACATCAGTAAATGTGGCAGCATTGTCGTGCAGGCACTAAACCTTCACTTTGAAAGTGGACGTTGGCACTTCACCTCTATTGTTGTGCGATCAGAAGTGCACAAATTTTCTGTAGTAGTGGACAGGTTAAATCGCATGAAACCTGTTTTGACCTTCATGTCTACGCGAGTTTGGTACCATGGTAAAGCTTTTCATATATCATCTGTCCAGGTGTTTTACTTGACAGAAAAGTAACTAAATGTTTCACAACACCGTTTTTTGAACTCATGAACAACCTGTCATGTCACGAGTGCAAAGTTGACTTTACGTGGATAGGATGTAAAGCTTAGTTTATAGTAAAGCAATGTAGTGACAAGTGATTCCTTGCCTGCAATTGCAAAACTAGTTGACATATATGTTTGTTGTCCTTTAAAATGTAATTTTAGTGTTTTGGCACTAAAGTAACGTTCAGTATTGTGCCAATAAACTAAATCTTCTTTTTGTGAAGATTGTGGCACCATGACGCCACATTCGAGAACTCATTTTCAAGTGACATTGTCAGTCTTTATTCGTTAATACTACCACGGCATGTACTGTATTTCATTCTGTTTCTGTTGCCTGCTATTGCATTCTGTTTAGCAGAGGAGTTGGTTGTCTTGATTACTCCTTGCCCATTTTGTTTAATCGCAATAGATTGAAGGGCATTTCAGACGTTGGCGGTGGCAAAAAAGCAGCTTGAAATGCAAATTGGGGTAGGTGATTAACACTTTGAGAACCGGGGTACGATATATTCGTACTTTGATTTCAGCCTAAAACAGCAGTTTTCGGTTGCCTTACCAACGCCCTAGCTCCTCCGTCGATTGCGCTAGAGAGCTGTTCAAGGGCT
>Ga0210059_1017904_pt1 | contig 10039 bp, 6 predicted proteins | sample Ectturendosymbi2_FD_188042 | JGI IMG/M metagenome (GOLD analysis project Ga0210059, IMG submission 188042) | Ecteinascidia turbinata endosymbiont from Florida, USA - Sample 2 (SPAdes) (version 2) | ecosystem: Host-associated > Tunicates > Ascidians > Unclassified | place: Key West, Florida...
AACTTACAGGTCTGCTCTAATTGTCCGGTTTGTGTAGCAAGGTTTTATTGATCGCTTTGGACGAGATCCCAGACGTTTGGAGCTCTTGTTTCTAAGTGAGGCTGACAAGTCTTGCCAGCAGACCCGCAACCAGGGGTAGAGCAACCAGGCAATTCCCCCCCAAAATTTTCAAAACACGTTCGATCGTTATTTCAGTTGAATATATCAGCTGGGTGCGGCTTTGCTTGCTAAGTAAATATCAAGTCATGATTTGTGGTTTTCGTTGAAAACCATGGCAATCCGGCAATCCAATGCTTCTTTCTTTACAGATCATGGCAATGCTTACTTGAAAAGAAATGCCTGGGTTGGAAATCTGCGGATAGCCTTCTGTGTAAATTGTCGTAATACTAATATACCTGGCTATTGCTGCCAACGAAGCGTTTTTTGTGTGATTGTTACCGTAACACGGGGTATTTTCTTTGTAGTGTAAAAAATATAAAGCGTTTGTGAGCGTCCATTTGCATTGCATCGTCAGCAATGTTCCCTCTAAGGCAGGGTTTCTTAATCTGGAGTGCTAGCACCCCCAGGGGGTGCTGAAATCAATTTCAGAGGGTGCTGGCGACGGTCAAATATGTGGGGGTAAAAGGAATATGTTTGTCTTTACTTTATCCTTATAGTAACCAGGCGTTAGCCAATGGTAGGGGGTGCTGGACTGCTTAGGCGTGACCAAAAGGGGTGCTGAGGTAAAAAAGGTTAAGAAACGCTGCTCTAAGGTGCGCAAAGACACAGGACCACGAGAACTGTTGCACAGTGAAATCTCATTCTCGCGCACTTGCAACATTCCAAAGCAATGGAACAGCAGGCAAACAAGAAGCTATTTGAATGAAATGTGTATTTTGTTCGTATTTTGATAAGATTGTATATTTATTTTATAATTCACAAAGTTTGTAATTCGTTGAAAATAATCATGCTCACTAAAACAAATATTTGCTCAGTAGAAAATGATGTTAGAGCGAACACTGATCGTCAGCTATTTGAAAATGATAAACAAAATGTAAATATTTCTGCGGACGCCCATGAATTATCGTGCTTTCTCGGTTTCGTTTTCTCGTTACTTTCGTGCTTTCACTTATTACGAATTGTTTGTTTCTTTCCGTTCTCTTGATTTCTGTTGCATAATAAACAGAATCAACCCGCTTCTTGTTCTTATTTCATCAAAATTACCTGCAATAACAAATGTTATACACAAATTGCTATGGGTGTTGCAGACTATTCCAAACGACAGTTAAAAACCATAAGGTTCCCCATTCGAAGAGCACTGATCTAAACCGCGTCCAATTGATTACGTTCACTTTAACACTACTGCACTATGCTGGCTGCTGCCACATGTAATTGTGCTGTAACAAACGTAACCTACAATGAGAACAAGTATTATGTCGTCACGTGAACTGTTTATCTCGAGTCCTCGGATGTACCTGCGCCGACGCCCAGTGAATACGTCAGATCGCTGTTATGTGCCACATTATTGCTTGTTGGTTCCGTAACGGCAGAGCCGGATTAAAGGGTAGGGGGGCCCGGGGCAATTTTCACTGGAGGGCCCCTATGACGTATTTCCTGACGTTATCGTTTGTAAAACTTTGTGTTTTCGCTGATTCGCAACGTTCTCGTTTGCTTTTTCCAGTAGTCGATTATGTACCTGCCGTATTAAATCGGTTGTTAGCCGCCTTTGATTGTAAGCCGCGCGAAATGGTGTTAAAAATTGATGTAAGCAGCCCTCGATTGTGAACCGCACTTGAACGTAGGTAACTTAGCCTTTGAGATACATTTGTGACGTTCGCGTACTCGTGCGTTTCCCAAAACGTAGCCAAGGAAAAGACTGACCGTCATATATACCTGTTGATCAAGTAAAAAAGAAAGAATGTAAGCCGCCCTTGATTGTAAGCCGCGTGAAATGATGAAAAAAACATGATAAGCCGCGGCTTACAATCGAATAAACGCGGTGCTCAACTGCACATGCAGTTAGCTGCGAGAAGAGAGTTTATGATTTAACACTGCCGTGTATTCGTACTAAGAAAAAATATTTCACAGGCTAGAGAGTGGCTCGACAAGAAACAACATTCACCCAAACAATAAGTAGAAACCAGAGATTACAAACGAAAACACCGGAAAAATAACATGTCAATATGGCCAGCCAGTCTGAGTATTTTGCTTCGAAACTTTGTCGGTTGGGTGCTTCGAAACTTTGTCGTGATTTTCACCTACATTTTCAGGTGCTCTGGTTAACGCCACTGTTTTAACCTTGCTGCTTAAAAGCGTTGCTGAAAAAAAAAAACGTTTCAGTCGCGGCGTTTTAGCTAACACTGCCAGATTTTGCGCTTTTTCTCCTTAGAAACTTTGTCATTTTTAGCTCCTGATGGCATTACAAATTTTCAGTGTTGTAAGTCCGCAAAGACAAAATATGCCAAATTGTGTTTCAGAAAATGCCAAACAGGACAAAATATTTTTAAAAATAAATCTTACAAAGAGTAAAGATATACCACTTAAGAGAATCTAATTGAAAAATTGTAGCCGCAGCTGCCCCACTTTACATAAGGAAGGAAAAGGACGAAGTGGGAACAACTAAGCAATTTTAAAGCTGAGTGATGTTATTGTCATGTCTTTACTACTAGACCGGTACTACAGTATAACATTCATGTCACAAAGTACTGACTCTTGAGTGGTGGCCATCACATGCATTACCTTTGAAAAAGCGGGGTTTCATTGTATTCACATACAGTGTACATATACAAGCTCAAATTCAGCAGACGCTAACAAGACAGGCACTTTCAACAATGGCATGCACTAGGCACAGAATAGTGTTTTCTACTGCAGGTGAGCACTGAGCAAAAGTACATCTGAGTAGTGGCGTAATTAGATATTTTAGAACCAAGGGAGCAAAACTTAACTGAAGTGGGCCCACTGGCCACTATAAGGGAGCCACTAGCTAACCATAAAAAAAGTTGAGAAATGATAGTGAATCTGGATGTGGATGTCTATACTAAAAGCCGAATTAACCAGAAAACACTACAAAAAACGAAAAAACGTAACAGAAATAGGTTACGTAGGGGCCTGGTTTTTACACTTACTCTGCCAGGGAGGCAGTTCACCCCTCTGTCAGTTACATCATTACCTCTGAGCTTGTTTACTGCACAGTACAACAGTTTCACTTGTCTCTGGATATCATCATTATCATCTTTCAATGAGGCATTTGGCAATAGACCAAGATACTTGGCTTGATCAAAAAATCGTTATGTACACCATTCCGAAAAGCATTCGATGGAGCAGGTTGTTTATATTTTTTGGCCAAAAAAGTAGACCAACAGTTTTCTTGCTATTGAAAGCGATTTAATTTTCAGCTGCATAATCGCCACAAATATCCAGAGGACACTGGAGTCCTCTAATGCTAGGTTATACATTGCAAAAGGTACATAATCTCACAGTAAAAAATAAATGCATGTTGTAATATTTTTTATGTAGTATACTATATGTGCAGTAGTATATCTCGTTCTTCAACATTACCTTGGTACATACCAACAATGAAATTTTCCTGCATTTTTGGTCGCTTTCAAAGTCTTTGCAACAGTAAAGATTTGTTTCATTATTGAGCTGTGTCTTACCCACAAAATGACATTTCATGGAAAGTTTTAAGTTTTACTAAGTTTTGTGTTGACACGGACATACAACATGATTAAACATCCTCGGAAACAAGAGTTCTTGCAAAAACAAGTAACAGAGGCAGGGTTGCCAGATTTTTCCAAAGCCTACGGCCAAAATCTTAATAAAAATAGCCATTTTGGTCATTTTTATTGAGGTTCAACGTTTTGTCTATGTAAACAAATTGGTTGTTGAAAAATATGCCAAATTTGACAGATATGCCAAACCAAAAATATTTATGCCAACCACCTCCGAAAATCCCAAATTTCAAAAATTTGGCATAAAAATATGCCAGCTAAACACTGCAATCTCGCTTTTTGCTCTTTCGTTCTGCAAATCGACTGATCTAAAACCTTTTCTGACGGAACACACAATAACATGTGGTGTAAATGGCTTGACTAGCTTCATATATTTATGATGTAACGCAAGAATAGTAGCCATCGGAAGAAGAGTACGTTTCCGCCATAAGTTACCCTTTATGACCAAACAAAGGTTGCACTTCGGCTGCGGCTACCTCCAGACGGCACAAGAAGTTACGGGATCATTAATACTAAACAGCAACCACAGCAGAGCTAGCTTTGCTGCTTTAGCACGCAAATAATATCGTTTTCGCAACATTTGTGCAGTAGGTGTGATGCACGAGAAGATTAACCCATGCCAAAAGAATGATTATTAGGACAAGTTACAAGCAAAATTCAAATATATTTGCATTGAACAAAACCGAAAATATTTATATTCAGTAGTGATTACTAAAACTGGCAGTAAGTCAAACTTGCAGCGAAATCATTAATGATACTCAATGCAACATAGGAATATAGAGTTGTATTCTTGTATCTCTTTTGAATCAGGACAATTTTTGAAACGAATGCTTTATTTGAAACAAATAAATGTCATCACGGGGGGCCCCTTGGAGCGGAGGGCCCGGGGCAATTGCCCCCGTTGCCCCCCCTGAATCCGGCCCTGCGTAGCGGTGCAGTTTTATTACTCAAGCGTCTTCTAAACCAATCTTAGACTTCTTTCCTCGTAAATGTACGCATGCGAAAGTGATTGAATTACACAATATGGTCCTGTGAAGAAGCAAATCAATATCGCATCCCTCCCCACCAAATTAGCCTGTGTCCGCTACTGAATGTTGACCTCAAAAATAATAACAGAAATCATAGAAAATCATTCCGAATTTTCTGGGTGCCGGAATAGCTGCAATAAATTTGTTTCAAGTCGATCTTGATAAACCATGAAATTACCTATGATACTGTTATGAAAAGCAGTGTTGTTGGAGGTGGGGGTGTGGGGTGAAGGGGTTGCAAGCGCACCTCCAAAAGTTTTGGTTTGCTGAAAATCTGGGCAAAAGCCCTGAAAATCCGGGTAAAAATAGCGCCCAACGTTGTTTGACTTCAAAAAATGGCGCCCAAAATTTGCATAAAAACACATGAAGACCTTTTTTGGAGGTTACGCTAAAAAGAGATCTTCATGATCTTTGTGGGGGAAAATTTGTAGGCAAAAGTTGCACAAAAAACTTTCCGGGCAATTGTGGGGAAATTCGGGCAAAATCCTTCGCATCCCGAAAATTTGCCTGCTCCTACACCTATGATGAAAAGACACTTCCGCCCCCGTTTCCCCTCTTCTGAAAGGGCAGAGGGGAAAATGCCCTCGCCATGACTCCATTCTCCGGCGTCCCTGTGCATATTATTTTACACACACTCTCTTTACTCATTGTTGTAAGCTACAATATGTCACTGAATTACTACACAAGAATTGAGAATATGCATGAAGTACGCAAGAAAATTTTTGTTTTTTATTATATGCGGTTGTTATACGTATATTTACTAAGGGGAGAAAAGATACGGGCTTGTGTGAGCCGTTATGATCAATCCGCTTGAAATACCAATTAATGACAAAACATGAAACGAAGCACATATTGCAAGCACAGGTGTGCCACTGTATTAGCACAAAAATCGAAATGGGAAACTAGTGATGCATCATAAAATCATCTAGGACAGTTGTCAAGACAGATTTGAAATTTGGCTCAGAAATTCAATTAAACGTCCATAATTATCTTCAGTGTTGATGTAATTGGAGCCAACCAATAAAAACACCAGTTTTTTTAGGTCCACTTCAAAAAAATAATAAGACCCACCAAAAATCCCACTCCTTACTTTTCCTTTGAAGAATGTACTATGAAGTAAACACTAAAATAAGCAGAACACTTGTACAGTAATTGTACATTTTTAAATTAAACAAAACGAACAGCGACGACATTTGAAGGACTTGAAAAAAAGAGAAGAATAATTCGAACAATATGAGTAAATTCTACTGGTTATCTTCTTCAGCTCTGTAAAATCGGTATATTTTTTTATCACATTTTCTGCCTTCTCTGCATTAAAGCTGTTATTAATGTTGGACCATACCAAACCACATGTTGAAAAAATGCACTATATAGATGCTGAACTAGCAGGGCATGTACATAAACTTGACGTTAAACTGCAGTTTGTGTGGGAGTGGTTTTTCTTTGTTTGCTGTGCACGTTCTTGCCAAGCCTTACCACTTAGGAGTGAATTGACCAACAACACTTTGCGAAGATAAAGATGGGGTACATTTCTTTACCCTCAAATTTGAATGCCATAACAGGTAATGCAAGTTATTATTGTGTAATTCTGAAAATGGTGATATTGCATGATGCAATAAAAACAATTCAGAATGGGTTTTCGTGTTTTTTTCAAAAGAACAAAAACCTGTTTCTTTGAAAAAAAACAAAAATTCGGATTTAAAAAAACAGGTGGGTTGTTTTTTTTCAAAAAAACTAGTTTTTCTCAACCCTGATTGTCTTTCAATACTTTTTGTAATTTTCTCTAGATCGCACGATCTGGAACAAGTCGCGTCCATTCCCGTCGCCACGGGGGGTTTTGGTGGGCTTAGCCGCCCCAAACAAAGCTCCAATCCCCCCAAAATTAAAATATCAAACATTATAAATCAGTGGAATTTTTGTTAAATTTGAATGTTAAGCCCCCGCACAAATGTAAAGCCCCTGTTGACGACTTTCTGGCGACGGCTCTGGTCACGTCACTATCAGTTTGATTGGGTGCGCGCCACACACTTAGGGTATAGGTCCCTGGTATAGGGGCGGATCCAGCCAGTAAGTTTAGCGGCGGCGATTTCAGTAATATTTGAAAGTCAAGTCCCATTCGCGGGTTCACTATTGTAACCGACATGAAGTATACTTCACTTCACAGCACTGCTGTGACAAAACGATGGACGGCAAAATGGCCCTATTTCGCAAATGCTTTTTTCGGAATTGTATTAAATCATGGTGAATAAAATTACTTTCGTAGGTTTTAGGGGGTGCGATCGCCCCAATCGCCCCCCTGGATCCGCTCCTGCCCTGGTAATGAAGAAGCTGAGAACTACTGGCATTTGAATGCGTAAAAATTTGTGTTAACAACAAAACAAGTTTCGAAAAATTAAATCCATGCCGCATGTATTAGTAGACTTGCAATAGAAAAAAATCGGTTCCCTTTCAAAACAGACCTGTTCACAACAGACTACTCATAACAGACCATTCGAAACAGACCATGTTCATAACAGACCCGTTCATAACAGACCTCGTTCATAACAGACCAGCTCATAACAGACCACGTTCATAACAGACCCGTTCATAGGTGTAGAAGCAGGCAAATTTTTGGGGGTGCGAAGGATTTTTGCCCGAATTTTCCCAAACTTGCCCGAAAAAATTTTGGGCCACTTTTTGTGCGAATTTCTTTTCATGAAGACCGTTCGGATGACCTCCAAAAAAACTGTCTTCGTGTGATTTTGGGCGCCATTTTTTTCAAATCAAAGCACGTTGGGCACCATTTTTTTTCAAATCAAAATATGGTTGGCGCCTTTTTTGCCAGTGTTTTCAGGGAGTTTGCCCAGATTTTCACGGATTTTAAGAATATTTTCACAGATTTTGCCCAGATTTCCACAGATTTTGCCTGGATTTTCAATGATTTTGCCCAGATTTTCACTAAATCAAAATTTTTGGGCGTGCGCCTGCACCCCCATCTCCTACACCACTGGACCCGTTCATAACAGACCACGTTAATAACAGACCCCTTCACAACAGACAACCTTCATAATGGGTGTGTTACTAATGTAGTGTGTTATGAACGCATGGTCTGTTATGAACGTGGTCTGTTATGAACGTGGTCTGTTATGAACGTGGTCTGTTATGAACGTGGTCTGTTACGAACGGTCTGTTATGAACGGGTCTGTTATGAACGTGGTCTCTTATGAACGTAGTCTGTTATGAACGGGTCTGTTATGAACAGGTCTGTTATGAACGTGGTCTGTTTAGAGTGGTCTGTCATGAGTAGTCTGTTATGAACAGGTCTCTTTTGAACGGACATCGAAAAATTAATTAGTTACAGCATTTAAATTTTTGTAATTTCACTGTTTGGATGCCCGCCTGCCTTGGATGCCCGCGGCCAGCGCCCCGTTCGCCCCCCCTGCACGCCACTGGATTGAAGCTGTGCTCAGATTGTTTATCGCTGAGGATTGTTCTACTGTACAAAAACATGCAACCATTTGAAAGGGATCGTCAAGAACTGTGTGTCATACAAAAAACGAGGTAAGCTGCAGTTACGTTGCTCAAAATGTTGAACGAAAGAAAATTGTGGGCCGAAAAGTGCGGAATGGGGCAATTCGGCGATGGCGATAAATCGGTTATAAGACATGATACTTTTGATGAGAGCACTTTTTGCGTACTTCTTCAAAAAATTTTGTGTTTAACTTTAGGGTTTAGCTTTAGGGCAAACAAACATCCTTTGTAATCTAACCTTCGAAGTAGGCTACAGTAGAATTCGTCTGTAACGATTTCGCCTATAACGACGCTTTTTCTTCGTCCTGGCAGAATCCCTATCTTTTTCGTGCATTAGATTTCGGCTATGAAGACTTCGACTATATCGTTACTTCGCCCATAGCGACGCTTTGGGTCGGTACCTTGAAGTGACATTATAGGGCAATTCTACTGTATTTCAAAAACACACTTTTGTTCGCATAAAACATTTCCGACCACCATCGCCGAAAGGTCCCGTCACCGAAACGGCATCGCCGAAATGTCCTAGACCCCGAAAAGTGTGGTGGCCAAGGCCGGCATTTTCAGCCCATGCTCATTGGCAGCGAGTGCAAGAGGAAAAATTAATGCACTGTATAACTTTATAGGTATCTTTTAATCATCTTAATACAGCAGATTTTTGACAGAATTTCACTGCTTTTAGCAGATTTTAACTGAAAATCTGTGACAAGACTGTGAGTGGAATCTGGCAGTTTCTTGTGACACCGTTTAGCAGATTTAGGTTGCAACCATCTGGCAACACTGGCGGCCAGCACGATACACTCCGACTGTCATGTCACGATGCGAACCAGAGAGAGCATTAAGAGAGCAGGCTATAGCTAGTAACACGAATTCCTTGCTCACACACGTTTTGATTTAGCAGGTATTGAGGTGTCTTTTTAATTTAGGACCCCGCTCTCCAGAAATGCTACAGGCCCCACGCTACCTTAATCCGGCACTGATTATATGTACACTACTTGGGGCAGAACAGATGCGGGCTTATGTGAGCCGCACTTATGATCAATCTGCCTGAACTGCCAAGTAATGACGAAGTTTGAAATGATGCACTTATTGCAAGCACAGGTGTGCGACTGTATTAGCGCACACCAAGACTTGCCACATCAAAAAATGAGGGGAAACTAGTGATGCATCAAAAAATCAGCTAAATCAAGCAAGTTCAAACAGGAAAGTTTTGAAATTTGGCTGAAAAAATCAATATCAATAATTATCTTTCAATCTTTTTTGTCTTTCGATATTTTTTGTCATTTTCCTTTGATTGCACGATCTGGAAAAAGTCACGTCACTATCAGTTTGATTGGGTGGGCGCAGCACAGCTAGAGTATAGGTCCCTGGTATTGAAGAGTGTGAGAAATACTGGATTTGAATACGTAAAAACTAGTGTTGACAAAAAACAAGTTTTGAAAAATTAAATCCATGCAGCATGTGTTAGTAGCCTTACAATAGGAAAATCATCTAGTTGTAGCATTTTTATTTTTGTACTGCAATTTCACTCTTTGAATGCCCCCCTGCTTTTGGATGCCCGATTGCCCGGGACCGTCGCCCCGTTCGCCCCGCCCCCTCTGCACGCCACTGCCCTAAACACACGTCCTATGTGTCCGATGGTTTGAGAGTGAGTGGATTCAAAAGATGCTTGAAATACTCTCTCCATCTGCCAAGGATTTCTCATTGCTGACTTTCTGAGTAAGACACCGTTTGGTCTTTGGTGGATCCGGCAGTATTGGATTTTTAGCTGCGGAGACGCCGGATGGTTGGCCA
>Ga0210059_1017905_pt1 | contig 10038 bp, 4 predicted proteins | sample Ectturendosymbi2_FD_188042 | JGI IMG/M metagenome (GOLD analysis project Ga0210059, IMG submission 188042) | Ecteinascidia turbinata endosymbiont from Florida, USA - Sample 2 (SPAdes) (version 2) | ecosystem: Host-associated > Tunicates > Ascidians > Unclassified | place: Key West, Florida...
AATATTTGTAAAGCCACAACAGTGACCCACACCAAGCGAATCTATCGCAATTTATTGCGTAAGGAAACTAGTTTCGTGTATTACACATCTTCAGTCCTGCGTAAAAGTCGACATATGAAACAAAAAGAAAAAGAAAAAGAAAGAGAAAGAATGTCGACTTTTACGCAGGACTGAAGATGTGTAATACACGAAACTAGTTTCCTTACGCAATAAATTGCGATAGATTCGCTTGGTGTGGGTCACTGTTGTGGCTTTACAAATATTGCTGAATGATACGTACAAGCTGAATCATTGCAAGGAGATGGGAGCAGAACCAGGCAGGAGATTCCTCAAACAGCCGGCTGAAAAGCTCAAGGCGGTTTTTGTTGCTTGAAATTTAGAGTAATAGCAAAAGTATTGACGCTATGCAGCAAACTTGAAAAACTGCGTGAACGTGTGTTCCATTCACTTTCATCATGTTCATTCACCTTTTACCTGGTGGACGTTCGTCACTTTCAGAACTACATAATTGCACATTTCTTGGCTACTTTTGGCGCTCCCTTTACCCTAGCACCCTAGACAGCCGTCTAGTTTGACTGAAGGGAGCGCCGGCACTGATCAGGCGATGTTATTCCAAGTAACAGCGGCAGGTACTGCTCCGTCTGTAAATTACAGTACAGAAAAGGATTCGGATCGACAAAAACTTCACTGACCTCTAGTGTTTCATATTTCAATTTTGGGGGTTGAAATTCTGTTTGGAGGGTTACGCTCTGAATTTTGGGTCCGCTGTGACAGCGTAGCCCCCCAACTGGGGAGTATGGAGAGCGTTTGACACGGCTCTCTTTCCTGGTATCGAGGAAGTTCAGAACAAAGGAATATATTTATGAATTGTAACAACTTGTTCAGTGAATGTAGCGAGCACGTGTAGTGCTGATTTGTATGACGTCAGTTGTTGCAAACCTTCAAGAGGGGGCGCCAACTTAAAATAGCTTATGGCCCCGGAAATGAAAATTCGCCCCTGGCTGGACCATAAATGAAATGAAAATGTAGTTGCAGGTGTTGGGAGGTTGAATTTTCCAGTGGTTAAAAAATCTGACACAGCTAAAGTTAAGAAAGTAGAAATTGAGCTAGCAGCATCTCTATTAATGATGGCACTGCTCAACAGCAACTGTTAATCATCTACGTGAAACAATAAAATAGCATTGAAAAAATAGCATTAAATTGATACTTTTTTGTTCCAGATATAAATGTGATACATATTTGGTATATTTTTAGACTAGATTTGATATATTCGTTGCAAGAAAAGTTGGCAAAACTGCTACACGACATGCCATCTACCCATCATTTTAACATTTTTGTCTACTCTTTATTCAATGTACAATCGCGAGCTGCGAATTAGGACTAGATGTCCTGGCAGACATCCAGTCTGCTGAGCTTTGCCATGAAAGAGGTAAAGGTGTCGCTGGCATGCCACGCTTTGGAGCTTGGACACCTGTTCCACTTCGCACTCGTCAGTCCACCTGATGAGATAGAGGGGCAGCTTAAATGGAGACACCAATTTGTGTCTGCTGCGCAGAACTTCCCAATTCCACCGACATCAGCTTTGCACAGTGGTTGAGCCAAATGCGGGAAACGGAGTGGGTGAACGCAACACCAGAGAACGTGGTTTCTTACCCGGCATCATTGCCAACTCCGTTGGCATTTCCCTCCGAAGATCAGCGTGGTTCAGCCTAAACCGCCTACGTACCAGTGTCGAACGCTTCCACTACAGCATGTACAAATCGAATCCAGAACCGTCAACGTCATGCGAGTGTGGCACTGAGGAATAAACCGTAGATCGTATAGTCTTCCTGATGGGACGTATTGGTCTGACGGTTTCAGATGATGAAAAAAACTGGTTAATGAATGCTTGCGCTGAAGTCTGACTTGTCTGAGTTGCTTGTGAAAAAACACAGCAGACACATGCGACACGATGATAACCTTGTTTGGTTGCCGAAATTTTGAGACATCAGGTCGTTCTTCGGTTGATGCACCTTATTGCAAAACGTTTACGTTGCCACACAGATTTTTCGCTGAATTGTATGATACTAATCAGATTTTTCGCTGAAACTGTATACTAATCGTTTTGAGTTGTGCTTTCTATAAGTTTTTTCTACAGACTTTTAACTTTCTCCTAAAAAATACCTTTAAGAACAATTTTCTTTTATGATAGATCGAATTTAGGATATCAGATAAAACAAATGATGTACAAAATGAAGGTTAAATATCATTAAAATCACTTTGGTACTCCCTTTGGAGTGTCACGAATGATCAGGGGCGCCAATCTCCGCTTACTTGCGCATTGACAAGCTAGGGGGTTACTTTCATAGTGAATGATGCAATGGTTGTAAGTCAAAGGTACCATCGAAAGTGAACCTTTTACCTGCGCCCATTAACGCGTATACGAGATTGGACAGGCTGCAAGTATCGTTATTCAAGTCTTGGGTATAACCCAAACGGAAATTTAACCCAACCTACAAGATTTAATGACACGTGCTCAACCCACTGCACCTTTGTTAGCCGGCCGAAATAAAGGATTACCTTAAAATTCACAACACATTCAAAACGTTTGATATACATATTCCATAATTAAATACTGATGACAGCTTAATCACATTCATACTCTTCAACAATTTTTTCAAAAGTGGCCACAACTTTGTTTAGAACCGTGCTATATCATCTAATCAGGTATGATGACAGCACCAAAGTTTGTACTGGAAAAGTTGCTGTTGTATAAACAGATGAAGATGGAGGAAAAGCATCAAAATTTCCCTAAAGTGTCTTTTCCACTGTATCTGTGGTTTTAGATATTAATCACTTCCTTCCGGTTTTCCACGCGGTTTGAGCACCAAAGAAGATTGAAGCACATATCCATAATGTGCCAAAACAAAATCAGATATTGCAATCTCCTCAACAGAAGTAAAACACTTGTAGGATTGAAGAAAATTTGTTTAATTCTATTTGCATTGATTGATTTGAAAAAAAGAGTGATTGGAAAAATGTTTTTGTGAAACTGGTTCTTTTTATTTTAAGAAGTTCTTGTTTTCTTTTTCTGATTGAAAATGTGCGAGCATAAGGCTTGGCCCGTGCATTAAAATAATGAAACTTGTAACACTTATGTACCACACAATGGAAGGCTAACTCGTTTTCATTCTGTGTTTCGTAAAACTGGAGAAAATCTCTTAGCGTTTCCCGTAGAAGTCAATAAAAATCTATAAAATGCCAGAATAATTGATTAAATTGAGGACTGAAATTTGTAAGACGTAATGCACTTTAATATTATCTGTTTATGATAAATAAATAGTGTGGCCGACCGCTGGTCTGTATAAATAAATACCTGCATGACCGACCAGTCTGCACCGATCAAATTTTAAAAGCTTTATTTCTACACATAACTTTTATTTAAAGCTTTTTTGTATAGAGTAAAAGGATGTAAACAAAATTTTGAAATGTATGTCTAATAGCTATGTATTTTCCTAAATCTATTTTGAAAATTTACTTTTCTGTACATTTCTGGTTAAATATTTCGCTTATTAACGTTAAAAATACTTCTGCCTGCAAACGTAATTCATGTTTTATGCTTTGTGTTAGGTAATTCACCCCAAGATATTCGAGTGCGCATTTGAAATTGTAATTGGTGCTGAGTATTGGTGTACCTTCCAATTATGGCCACAGGCTTAAGCAATTTTATCTATTTACAAACATTCCTTTCGTTGGTTTTAGACTGTTGACATATTGACGAAAAAGCAAGATAAAGTACTAAAGTTCAACTTGTGGTACGTAAAGAAGGTTTCGCCTTTACAGAACACCGACTAGCAATTTGCCCCCCTAGGGGCTCTTCTGAGGTAGGAGCACTGCGCTTTTCATCATACCTTTATTAGTGAATATAATAAAGGCAATTCAAGTATATCATAATTTGGTGCAGGTTTGAATCTGTCGCACAAATGTGAGCGTCTGGCGATTATTTAATACAAGAGTTACAATCACAAATGTATCTAACGTTCGATATTGCTTACATTGCCGTGATTAGTTTTGAGGACAAAATGAGACATAAGTTTTTTTGAAACAAGTGCTGTTAAAACGTTTTGATTTTGAATTTTTTGCGAATAGAGCTTTTGCCGAAAACTAGCATTCAATAGTTTTTCTGTACAAAGTTACGGTCAACATGTCCATCTCGTGGAAGGAGTAGCAAATGTGTGTGTGCTTTAACATCTAACTTGAAATAATTTACAGGTTTACAATTTTCCCTGTCATTTTGTTTACCAATTAGCGACTATGAGACTGCGGCTAATTTTTCACGTGATACTTTTTCTGTCTACAGAATGTTTCTTTCGCTTTAGAAAGTTGAAAAATGGCAATATTTATTAAACAATGTCCCAAGGTTCTCACCCTGACAATCATTGTTCACTCGTGTTTAGCATCAAAACGTTCCGCCATATTTTCAGATTCTAGAATATTTGACAATGTTTTTGTGACCAACTCAACGGTTGATCACGACCGAAAGAACGCAATCGATGGCCTTCAGTCGAAGTGCCGAAATCTTCAAAAATACAATTATTCAGTAACTTACATGACTTACATGATGAATCTAAGATTATGCAATTTGGTGAAAAGCAATGATTGGATTGAGAAGAAATGCCAGCAAAATTTCTTCGAAGGTTATCTGGGATATCATCAACTAATCAATCTTAAGTTTTGCAACGAAAGTACGTACCGGATTATTTGCGGGTCACCAACGTCCAGCGCAAATTACCTACAGAATGTCACTGCAATATTGGTTTGGTGGACACGGTACAATGACGTTCCTGTTCCACCAAGCAATTTTCAAAAAACCAAAACAAATATCGACAGCGAGAAAGCAAAGTTGAAAAATCGAAGACTTTGCTTTTACATTGATGCTTATTTTAAAACACTTGTAAAAGGATATGAATCAGTGTGGTCCATCAAAACAGCTTTCAACCGAAGAAAGCGAGAAAGAACATTTGACTTACACAGACCATTTGTGAATCCAAACTACTCTGAAGTATACGTATCGGATGCTTTATGTGAAACAATATGCCCAGTGGTCTTGGACCAGACAGACAATCGGCTACTTTCCAGGTTTGGTTGTTATCCTTCCCAATGCAAGGCTGAAGTGATCAGCATATTATTTTCATACTCACTTCTAGCGATTGCTATCATTTCTACCAACACACTTGTGCTGATAATTGCTTGGAAAACAAACTTATTAAGCACTGTTTCAGGCCTATTCAGAATCCATCTTGCTATTGCCGATTTGTTGGTTGGTGTTTCTGTCATACCAGCAATACTTGGTCAATACAGTAGAACACACTTCAGCGCAGCCACATATGCCCCTGTCGTGAGGTACACTGAATGGTCAAACTCCACCATGGAAAGCCGTTTGTTAGTGTCTTCAACAGCAATTTTGTACCTTTTTGTATCGTTGTACACTTTGTGCATTGCCAGTATCGACCGATACTTGGCGATCACAAGGCCAGTTCTTTATCGCCAAGGCAAATATTTCAACAAAAAACGAGTGAATCTCATTTTAGGATTAGGCTGGATGATTGGGTTACTTCTTGCTATATCGGGGCGAATTTCAGGTTTGGATAATCATCGGCTGATCCTTGATTTGTTCACCGAGCCCGTTTCTACTCTTGCCTTTTTAGTGTCTGTGGTTGTTGTATTGCTACTCACTTGGATTTTCAACGGTTTAACTTTACGTCACATCAGAAAATACTACAAAGAGCGAAGGACGCTCTTTGCAGGGTAGAGCAATCGTACCAAAACTTCGCCAAACGCGATCAGCGCATCAAACAAAACCAAAATCTGCGAGGGAAGAAAAAATGAAGAAAACTTGGAGGTACATATTTTATTTCCGCGAAGCAGATTTAAAAGTGGACATTTATGAGATTTGCTTTTTTTCAAGGTGTGTCTATTGGTTGGGTACAATCGTATAAACATGTTTTCTCAGACATAAAAACATGCGTATTTTTGGAAGTTCTTTCATTCTTACAAATAATATTTTAACTTAAAATGTTGTTCAATAGCATTCTCGCAAAGAAGAGGAAAAAAACATTTGAAGTATCTAATTGTTTCACGCATTTCTAATTCTGTTTAAATGCTTTTTGCAAATTAGGCTGATAGAAACAAAATTCAGATTCGGTGACTGAAAGAATTCATTTGATTTGAATCTTGATTTCAAAAAGTATTTATCTGGGAAAGAAATTTGATGAACCTCTTGATCTAGCTTTTACAAACTGTTTTTTGTAGACCGCTGCCAGGGCCGGCCTTAAGCCGAGGCAACTCATGCAGCTGCATTGGGCCCAGCGCCTTAGGGGGCCCCGCGCAATGATGGTTTGTCAGGTTGTTCATTTTTGCCAGATACTCCTTGCGCACGAGAATTGTAGAAAGGCTTATAAATGTCATTGTTATTATGGTTACCGAAAGCGAGATAAGTAATCAGTTCATGTTAACAGTTTTCTCCAAGTCAGTTGTTCTTTGAACAAACGTTCCGTTCAACAAGAGCGAAGCAATTGCATTTTAAGTTCAATTCGCTTGTCAGTTTGGCTTGACTGACGTAACTATGCACTTGCGCTCGCCGCCCGGAGCTCCATTGCAGAGCTTCCACTACAAATTTCGGCTTGATTACGAGTGATAGCGGTACATTGCCTAATGTTCACCACAGCAGCATGCTATTAGTCATCATAAACATGGGCGTAGCTGGGGGCACATGAGCTATGCCCACTCCCCATAAAAAGCTGTTGTGTTATCATGTAGCCTACACACAGATCATCTCGAACAATTTGCCGTCTTTTTTATATTCATATAGTTATTTTGCTAAAATATCTTCACCACAAAGGTCATGGCATGGTTGACTGACCACGGTGACGTAATAACACCACTGGTCAGAGGGGCCCCGCGCCTAGATCTTGCGTTGGGTCCCACACCTGCTAGGGCCGGACCTGACCGCAGCCTTTAGCCTTTCAAAAATGCTTTTGTCACACAAAATGTGTAGAGAATCTTTCTTGAATATATTTGTATACAGTGTTTTTACAAACAAAAGAACTTTTCAATTGCTCAAATGTGGATGTAGCATAAAACCAACACATTGCCGCATGTTTGGATCAGGATGGTATTATCAACCAATCTAATATACGATACATTGAATTCGATTGAATTTTAAGTAACTTTTAATACACTTGTGTACAGGTTAAAAAGTTTGTCCGGGAGTTTACGTTCGAGCAGATAGTGAATGATGGGCAAAACAACAAACTTTTCTCACCTGGAAATCCAATATTGTTTGAAGAGTTTTAGCAATAAAATAGATTTTGAACAATTTGCAAACGAAGCGCTTTTTTGGATATCCGAGTAGTTTTTAGCAAAAAAGTGTTTAACATTTTTAGGTAAATTTATTAGACTACTATGTCATAAGTATGTCACGATAAAAAACAGCAGAGCTGAAATTCTGCAAAAGCGATACAAACTTAGAGACAAGTTGTGAAATATTTCGTGAAATTACTCAATAAAAATCATAAACTTCATGCAAAGTCAAATACTTCAAATCAACAGAGTTCACTGATGCTTTTCAGTTGAGAAAAACTCATTCCACAGCATCTAAAAGCAGTGCGACGTTTAATAAACAGAACAACAGCGAAAGAGCTGTTGCATGCACGTTGGCAATCATGGTTTCTGGATTTACATTTGCAGCAGCACCGGTGTTATTGCTAATTTTGATGACTGTAATTTATCCTTCGTCAGGGTAAGTGCCATGGATGTATATATTCTAAAGTTGCGACTATTATTTTGCTCTCTTTCACATTCAAAGCATAATTTCAAACTCTGTTAGGGAAGTTTAAAATGGAGCATTGGGGTATAATTGTCGAACGATGTTAGCAGAAATACAGTCACTCGAAATTTAAATGACATAGCGAAACAACCAAATCTTCTATTTGAACCCGTTTGATAAAACTGCTATTGCAGGTCGTTCCTTAGCCTAGTATCCAACTTTTTAGTTTAAGATAGAAGCAATGCAATCATTAAAATATCTGAGGCTTTTCAAACTAATTTTTTTGTGAATTGTAAAACGTCAACAACTGTCAAGTTTTTTCACTGTATGAATTCTGAAATCTGTCACCTTTTTGTAGGAACATCACTAATGCCTGTGAATGACTTTTCCAGGAAATCAGGTTACGATACCTTGAAACTGAAGATAGAAAAGGTCGCAAATATCTTCATTCTTTCCAATTCATTCTGGAACTTCATCATTTACAGCGCCAGAGATGCAAGATTCCGAGGCACAGTTGTTAACATCTTGTCAGGCAAAAAACAAATGAGCAGGCAAACCGTCTCCAGCTTTACGTAGATAGTTGCATTAATAAAATTATGCGGACGTTTTGTTGCATATATCCACATTTGTAATTTCTGAACGTCTCACACGATGAAATGTAGAAAGTGCATTTTACATTTTTTGTATTTGTTGGACTGGTTTGCTTAGAAACTTGATAGAAGAATCTAAGATATGAATTTGTCAAAACGGAAAGATTAAAATTGATCCAGCAGAAAATGATTATGAAGCTTATTAATTAAAAAGTGGTATTTCCATAGTTCAACAATTTCTGCTGCTTGTCCGAAAAGTAGAACTTGTTAAATTTTATCTCAGATTTGCTTTAATAAACATCTCCGTTGAAACAGTGCGTTTTCATCAGAAGCAAGTGTTGCTAAATCTCAGACATACCAAAACGTTAAAGAAAAAAATTATACTTCCATGATTATTCGGTTTTAAAAACTTCAGCCTTACCTGTTTCGAAAACTAAGTCATGTTTTCTGTTCAAATCCTATATACTGTGAGACCACGTTCAAATAACTTGTAATGAATGCATAGTGGGGTAACGAGTGGTGCAGTTTATACGTCAGAACAAACAGTGGGGACAAAAAAAAACATTGCAGAAAAAAGGTGTTTCATCTGACACTTTCTTACGTAGTGATTTTATGTTGTTTCTTGATTATATGAATGTTCCTGAATTAAAAGATCACGTCAGAAATGCTGTGAAGCCAGGGGCGGAACCAAGGTGGGGGGATTGGGGCGATCGCCCTCCCTAAAACCTACAAAAGTAAGTCTTTTCACCATATTTTTGTACAATTCTGAAAACAGCATCGCGATTTCAGGGCATTTTGCCGTCCATTGTTTTGTCACGGCAGTGTTGTAAAGTGTTAGAATTTCTTGTGCTCACATGTACGTTTCTAGCGTTCTTGAGTTTCGCCGCTGTTTGTCATTGGGCGATGCGAGTTTCGCCGCTGTTTGTTATTGGGCGATGCGTTCGACAAGCGGCGCGTAGTTTGAGTTGTTTAAATGTGTTTCGTTCGTGAGCTGATTCTTGTTTGTTAGTGTCTTGAATCCGGTAAAGGCATCGTGAAGAACGGTACGCGTTTAAGCGCACTTAGTAAAACAACTGCTGGTTTATGTCGATTCAGTCCTATAGGACAAAGGAAAGAAGTTGACAGCTTACAAGTGCAGGTGCGTGCGGTAAACACAGCCTTAAACAGTCTTGTTATAGGAATTGGGACCACCGGCACCCGCAACAATTCCTTAACATGAAGTATACTTCATCTCTATTACAGTAGTGAACCCGTAATGAGACTTGACTGCCAAATATCCCTGAAACCGCCCCCCCCCCTAAATTTACTGGCTGGATCCACCCCTGTGTGAAGCTACTCTGTTGTTTAATGGCCGTGTCCTCATATCATCATAAAATGGTCTTTTTTGTTGTTGCATTCGTATGTGGCAAATCAGTCATGTCACTTAACGGCTTTTACGGCCAGAGTCTTATCGTGGTTCATAAACACTAGCTCAATCATACATGTCCACGAAAGACTTGGACGAAAACATGCTACCATAGCGCTTAAGGGTTAAAAGTTAACGCTAATATCGCATAGTATTATATAATCGTGGGCTCTCGAGGCTAAGTCCTACTAGAGACCCCAACACACCAAGAGTTGAAGTCAATGTCACTGACCCTA
>Ga0210059_1017906_pt1 | contig 10038 bp, 5 predicted proteins | sample Ectturendosymbi2_FD_188042 | JGI IMG/M metagenome (GOLD analysis project Ga0210059, IMG submission 188042) | Ecteinascidia turbinata endosymbiont from Florida, USA - Sample 2 (SPAdes) (version 2) | ecosystem: Host-associated > Tunicates > Ascidians > Unclassified | place: Key West, Florida...
TATGGTTTCGTGGATTCCCATAAAGACATGAATATAAACAAATTCAGGATACCAACTACCAAGCATTTTATCAAATGGGTAAAGTGTGAAACTTTCAAAGTGTTCAACTTTGTAATTTATTGATGGTGGATGCGGAGAAGTAGGGCACGAAAATAATGAAGTGGGGGCGATCCCAACCTGCTATTGCCTAACTTTCATGTGTTTCCAGCCGTGTCTTCCAAACTTTCAGTGTTTTCAAAGTTGTGCATCATGAGCACCCCTTTGGATTTTCTCCTGCTGTGTCAGTCATGCCATAGTCTCAGGAACGTATCCTACGGTGGCCGTGTCTTAGGCTTCATCAAAAGTGCTTATCACGGTTGGCTGAGTATGATGACGTCATCAGAGGGGCCCCCTTTTTAGTCTTGCCTCGGGCCCCCCAATCTTAAACTCACCACTGATCCTCACGTCTTGTAATGTTGCGACGGTGGTGACCAACACTCAAAAAGTTTATTTTTCCCGTGACTCTTACACATTGCACTTATGCTGAACGCATTGGTTCGTAAGTTATCTGATTTACTTGAGTTTAACCAAACTCACAATGCAGCAACGTTTTCATCCAAGTGCGAAACATTCGCTTTACAAGTACATCACACCTAGTTTTGTTGGACATTCTTTTCGTGTTAAAGGTGCAACTTGGTACTTTTTTGCCAATTCACCGTTGTGCGTTATGATTTGATCTTAAATATATTTTCGCGTCGTTATGCAAGTACAGTAGAACTATTAGAATGAAACTTTTGACATGGTGCAGAGTTGTAAGTCAGGCCGGGCTTTTCGGATCGGGTCGGGTTCGGGCTTAAGTTTGTCAAAATATTTTGGGCCTGCTTGCAAAAGTTTCTTATAACATTAGGAGTAAGGATTTTTTCTTTCGTGACATAGATTTGTTGTGCGCACCACGGTAACTTCTGTGAGTGATTGTGATTTTTTCCACCTAACTCTGTTTGGAAACACAGCTGAGTTCTTTTCTTCTCTGCTCGGATTAGTCTCACATTCTTTTTGCGGTAAGGAAATTAGCACGCGATGGCTTTGCCTCAAAGAAGTGAATCACTTCCGTGATTCTTGGCTTTTTTGAAGAAGCCTACAAGCCGGCTTGTCGTGCCGACAGAGCCATCGTGGATATTTTATTTTTTTTCTCGAGTAACATTATATTCCGTAGTATTATCGTTTACTAACATGCTACGTTTATGCCAGATTATGCCAATCTTTTGTTCAAGGTAGTTGTTATTTTGGGTGTGATAAACCGTGTATCTGCAGCTATACCCGAACACATCGTTTTTTCTTACTCCGCAGTTGCGCATATCTTAACTTCCTCGGTAAATTTAGCTTTCGGGCCTAAATCGGGCTTCAAAAATAATAGTCGGGCTCGAGCCGGGTTTAGGCTTGTGATTTCGGGATCCGACCGGGTTCAGGCTTCAAAATGAGGCCCTTTTGCAACTCTGTGTGGGTATGTATACAGGGACCAATTAACAAGGGGTGATTGAAAGGATACATCCTCCACCCACCAACAGGAAATATAGATTGAAATCATTTTATGAAGTAGGCTACGCTAATTTTAGGCCAAATGTTTTTGGTGCTGGTAAGAGGTTATCAATGGAGATTTTGGTAGGGGTGAGGTTGCATGCATGGATGCCCAGTAGCATTAAGAAGATTTGTAACTTTCTCAACAAACGGAAATGTGCAAGAAAAATATTTATCGTCTTTTTAACGTTAAGAGACTTGAACAAGACATTAAATCGCGCAGTAACCCACACTTCTTATAAAATGCATGAAGGTTGAAGTGTTCTACTGTAAGAGTGATATCCACGTGCGACCAATGCGATTCAGCATCTTGTGCACTCCAACTGACTGCTCTGATAAAACCCAATTGATGTTTTCTACTATATTGCTGTGCTTGTTTGTATCCAACTACGATATTTATGGAAGCAGGCTGAACTACAGCGCCATGTCCAGCAACAAATTTGATTATTTTAATATGTAAATCATCAGCAAGGACAAAGCGTGATTAGCGTTGCTCTCAAAACACCTGTCGAAATAAGATTGGGATTCTGTCATCTGTATATACAAAACGTCACTTCTGCATTGACCCGATGACTATATTGGTTTCACACCAAGCTGTCCCTCCCACATTTTAAAACAAAATTGCGCCCATGCTTGGAATGACTAAGATTTCCCAAGTGTAATCGACAGCTGTAGACGGGCTATTGTACAAAGGGCTCTTGAGTTTCGGAAGCGGCGCACATGGGGAAAACGCTTGTTTCGCTCACACTTTTGCAAAACGTTTTCGTCACAAGGCGATGCGGATAGAGACCTCACTGTTACGCAAGAAAGTATTCGAATTTGTCAGTGGCATGATAGAGCAAACTGCTCTTCAAACGGTCGCACAACGCATAGGCGGATCCAGGAATTTTTTTAGGTGGGGGCTCAGAGCAAATTGATCTGGAGGTGTACTGACTCCATTGGCGAAACAGCATAGTGTAGCAGTCATGCTAGTGCGACCGGTACACGTGAGCAAAGACGGCCAAAGCAGGGAGAAGGGAAAGACCAAGCAAGCGACACTTATACCTGACTTCCATGCACATGGAAGTAAGAGCTGTCTTTAGCCGATTCGTCTGGCGCGGAATTAACATCTATGACGTCACAATTCATCCTTCCCGAGGTTCGAGGATCAATCCCACACTGAAGGTGTGCGAACACAACCGGGCCGCACACGCTTGAATAGCTTGCCGCCCCTCCATTTCGGCGATTTTGCGGCCCCCCATCTTACGCTGGTCAGCATCACTGCTAAAATATTTTTATGAATGTTGCTCGCAGTGCAAAAATCCAAATGCGTGTTATGTATGCTCATGAGTGCAGAAGTGGCAGAATGCCACTGCAATGAGTGCATTTCAACCAGTTCACTAACTTTTTTGCAAAGTACGACATGCAATAGAAGCTTAACGAACGTATAATATAACATTTCGTGAAATAGGAGTTATAGTGGATTTACCTTTTCGCATTACGAATTGCCGTCTCCTACTCGCGATGGTATTCCGTACGTGAGGTCTGGTTTGTATCAACTTGTCATGCGCGTCAAGGGAATTCCTGTGTGCGCGCTCCATTGCGTTCGCGCAGTAACCTCGATTCGCATTGCATTCGATTTTTTGTCCTTTTTCGGCGTGGACACCACGTTTCAGAGAGTCCAGTTGTGTATCGTTAGCGCACGGACCACGTTCGCTATTTCTGCTGTCGCGCCATTGCAAAGCTATTTCTGCTGCTGCTAATCAGAAGCCTTTTGTAAATGAAGATTTATGCACCAGGAAATCTGTGAAACGAACTATCAAGTGGTGAGAGCCAAACGCCTTGCTTCGGCTTGGCAACTTAAAATGTCAGGCAGTTTTAGTCGGGAGTTAGAACAGTACTCGTATAACGACTAGGCTGCCTCGTTGGTAGCGTTTGGGGAAACCAGCATCTCTGTATGCAACGACAGGATTCCTCGCAAGCAACTTCTACGCTTGGCAACACCCCAAAACTCAATATAGGTTCCTACACGGGGAAACCCCTATATTAGCTCCTACACCGGAACTACTATAGAGTGAAAAGCAGGGTGGAGTGGGACACCTTTTTCAGGCTTTACTTTAAAATGAGTTCAAGCTGTTTTGAAATGGCTAGTTTTTTGGGTGCGTTTCCACACCTTTTTGTTATCACTACATCCCTGGTGAAAAGATATCAGAGAGTCTGGAAGATTCCACTGCATTAACTCCCACAAAAATGAGCGAGTGATTGCCACAAGGAACAAATATTGCTTTTGAATTTATCTCCTTTGTTCTGCGTTGTGTTGCAGAAGGGATTCCTGACATTGTGGAAGCATTGTCATAAACTTGACCTTTGCACATCATTACATCCCAGTCATTTTCATGAGGCTCATTGAGAATAGAATTAGGAATTTCTTCGGCCGTTTTCTCGTGCAGTGGTAAGAAATTAAGAAAAGACTTTTAGTTGTGCTTCACTTTCCTCAACTTTTACGTATCTTACTACAAAAGCCATCTGATCTGTATGAGACACATCAGGAGTAATGTCAAGTAAAATTGAGAAGATTGTTGCTTCCTTCATTTCTTTTAGAATAAGATTTTTCACTTTTTTTTCCAAGAAGTTTAATAAACTGGTTTTGTATATTCGGAGAAAGGTATGTTGACGTACGTTTTTTCGATACTTGACTATCAGAAAGATGTTCGGTCATGACAAGATTACTGTAGATTTGGCAATTATCTTCACAGTTTCAAGAAAGTTACCTTGTTTTTTTGAGTCGAAGTTTTCACGATGGCCACGAAAAGAAAGATTTGCTTGCTTAGAAAAAGGATGAGATCAATTACTTTCCGCATAATGGCTCTCCATTTCTTCGCTCTTTATCCATGGTATCCTGTGTCCCTTTATCAACTGTTTGACGGATGTGAAGTCGCAATATGAGCTCATACCATTTATTTAAGCAATCTCGATGAACTTTGGAATTTTCGTGATCAAATAAAAAAGGATGTAAATATCTGAAATGTTTGAAAGGTTTGGAAACAAATAAACAATCATTCTTCGCAGTCCCGTCGCCACGGGGGCTTTGGTGAGCTTAGCCCCCAAACAGAGCTCCAAGTCCCCCAAATTGAAGTAAGGAACATTGCAAACCAGTTGAGTTTTGTCAATTTCTAGAATGCCAAGCCCGTCTGCACAAACGTAAAGCCTTCCTGTGGAAGACTCTCTGGCGACGGTTCTGATTTACCGATCGAAATACCTTGCAACAGAACCGATATAACCCTGAATCGATTTTTGAATATACCAACCATGATATCAGAACCTTCTAACCCTTTTTCAGCGTCTTGTAAAACCATTTCGCTGACAGGTATCTAACAACTTTTTCACTATCTCCTACTTATATTCACTCGAAACATCGACTCGAAAGGTCTTTCTTTATCCCGGTATCTTTCTAGTCCAACTTTGACTAACTCAACACTTATATCATGGTTTATTGGTTCTGGTCAACTTGCTACATGACATATCATTCGGTAAAATTGTTTTATCGTCGTTTCCAACTTCGGCTGCATATGCTTTACTTATATTGCTCTCAACATCTGCTTCTTCATTATTTCTAATTTTTCCAGGCGTTGTTTCCTTCTCAACTTCCAGGATTGATTTACTGGTGCTAGCAGTGGTAAACTCGTGCATCTCGTTTGGTGAAATGGCGTCCGAAGAGTTGTTTACGAACTTCAATATGGCGCCCTCACTCTTTTTCAATTCTTCTTCCATAGCTTTTCTTTTTTTTCTGAAAGAACATCATCCACTTTCTTGCGCTCGCTTCATTTGCAGCTTGAATTGCTTCACAGACGATTAAAATTTAAACTAACTGAAAGTTGTTTCAACTGCAAACCAAAAGCTTCTATTTCGTGCATTCTACTCGCACATACCGAACAAGTTCACACATGGGCGCAATTTTGTTGTGAAATGTGGGGGAACAGGTTAGTGTGAAACCAATATATCGCGAAACCTAAAGAGAAAATATGGGAGGACATGGCACATTATATCCCCACTGTCTTAAAAAGTAGGGGGATGCGGCCCCCGTGTCCTCCACCTAATTGCGACCATGAGTTCATGGAGCATCAAGTTATCTCCGTATATCATAGATCTCCTTGTGACATGTGCGATTGAAACCTAATCACAGTTAACAGTGATAGCCATGCGTAACAATCAAATTATTATTGCGGGTCAAACAACGTGAATCAAGCGTGTAAAAACGGGACTAAAGTGCAGTAGTTGTGTGTTTTAAGTGGATTCGTTCAACAGAATTACAAAGAAAATAATTTTAATTTAGGAAAAAAAGATCAAAGAAACCGCGAAAACCTTTGTACTCAGAATATTTTTAAAAGTGCAGAATAGTTTTTACAATGACCTATTTTTATTTTAGGCCAAATTTTGCCGCCCCCTCTGATTCTGCCGCCCCTGGATAAATCCAGAATGTCCAAATGGCTGCTACGCCACTGACTGACTCCATAGCGGTCAAGACCCAACTGCTCAGGTAACGTTTTTTTACAAACACGGTTAATACCCAGAGACATTTTGGCAAAATCGCATTCCCACCATTACCCTAGCTTACTGGGACGTTTCGAGAGCAGAAGCGGCCTTAACAACAATTCAGAAATTATTCTCAAATTTATCTAACCTCAAAAATGTAACTTGTTCCTTGGCCAAAAAATTTTATTGTTACCAAAACAAACGCAGGCCCACGCCCAAAGAACGTGTGAGGCAGTCATAAAAGTGACACAAAAAATACACGAAAAAAACAAAATGCTGCCAGCAACCTTTGTTGGCACTTGCAGATGTGCATGGAATAGAAGTGCATGACATCCGGACTTCAAAATTTGTTTATTTTCGGATAATTTTCCGATTTTTATGGCAGTATTGTATTGTATTGTGTAACGTCTTCACATCACAATTTGCACATGACGATCGTCTACCCAAAATGGCGAAATTTGGTTACAAAAATACCTACCAACCAGTGGCAAGCTATTAATCACAAACTATTTGAAACAAAATGCTGTTGATTATCAAAGCCATTTGCCCATAGAAAATAACTTGAAGGTCGAAAAAAGGTAGTTATTTCGAAAACAAGCACAACCCTCCCTCCCTCGAGAAAAAACGCTTGGTGTACACGCATAGGCGTAGCCAGGGGCCATTCCCCACAAATTTTTAGCGTTTCTTGTCATTTTGTGTTTTGAGGGGGGTGTCTAAAAGAAAACTGTTGCTCGCTTGAAGATATAAAGATTCCCTCACCATAAAATTTTGGTCTGGCTACGCCACTAGGTAGCCTACGTGTAGAGCAGGGGTGGCCAAACTTTCTGACCCAAGGGCCAAATTCGCAACTGTCTGGCCACTGAAGGGCCGGATACAGTGAGATTTACGTAATCTATTCAAAAATAGGTTGTTAAAATGTATTGTAGTACAATTATAAAAATAAAATCACACCATTTTGTTTACGCTTTTATTTAATACAAGCAGCAGCCAATGCTGTTGCAATGCTGTCCACAGTCGGAAAGGTGGTGCTTGAAAAAGATGTGCAAGGTATTTGGCGGGGCGGATTAAACTGGTTGGTGGACCGGATACGACCCGCAGGCCGTAGTTTGGCCAGAGACAAACATCCCCAAAAACGTCAAGCAATAAATGCTGGCAATTTGCCCTGGAAGGTGTTTATTGCATCACAAAGGCATTCAAACTGATCAGAAAATGTTTTCCACATCACAGCGGGCAATGTTAAGCTTGCAGTGAGTCAATGACTAACTTCTGCTGATTTTTTGTGCGAAACGCGACTATAACGCGGTAACGCAATCTTAGAAATATTGTACAGTAGTTTGAAGAAAACATTATTGGAGACAGATATGGGTCGATAAAAAAGCATCTGATTTCGTGCTGAACTGAACATTTGTCCAAAAAGTATTGCTGGCAGGTCTGATGCTAATCAGTAGTCATCTTTAACATGGCCTAGCTAGGTAGGGCACTTTATTTTTAGCCCTCCTGACATGAATGCTACTTTTTACGTTTGCTGTTATGAAATTTATGCTGTCACTGAGCACTCTAACATAGCCTGTAGTTAACTGCATTGTAAATTTATTGTAACGTAATTTTGATGTCTTCGCTTAATTAATAAAATGAGCTGCACTCATTCATAAAAGCTATAGTAGGAAAATAGCATATTGTCTGCTGCTTCTTCAACTTTTGTCCACAAGAAGCCCAATCTCACCCTAATGAAGCAAGAGTTTAAATATACCAAAGAGCGGTTTATGTAACATTGAGACCATATTCCTTATTTAAAACTTGCTCATTAGAAGTTGCATTTTTAGTTAAATCAACACATTCGGACTGCCCAAATTCAGCAAAATAAGCTTTACATTCAATATTTTCGTCCCTACTCCTGTGCAAGAAATGCTTTCTTTAAAGGCTATCCAAAAAAATCACGTCAATGGACGTTTCTGTGTCGAGAACCATAATCAAAAAACGTATCTGAAGAAATTTAGGGGGCATTCAGCCCCCTTAACCCCCTGGATCCGCCTATGTAAACCTAACCATAAACTCTTAAATTCCAACAAATTGTCTCTGCGTATTGTACTTGTCACATGACCACTTCAACCAATTGTGTTCAAATGAAGGCAAAATAGTCCCAGCACATGTTTTGCCTCATGAAGCAGAATAGACCCTACCTGAATGCGTTGTGCCACTTTGGGCCCTGTCATGCTTATAAACAGAAAGTTTGACATATCTTGTAAACTTGACATATTGCGTAACCTAAGTACTTTTCCGAGTCAATTGCATAAAACAAGCTGAAGTTTTGCCACACAGTCCCATTGGCATGGGGGGCTTTGGTAGGGTTAGCCCTTCCGAAACAAAGCTCCAAGCCCCCTCCCCGAATTGAAATAAGAAGCATTATAAAATAGTGATGTTTGTTCAAATTTCAGAATGTCAAGCGCCACTGCACAAATGTAAAGCCCCCTTTCGAAGGCGTTTTTTCTGGTGACGGTTCTGTTGCCACATCAAGCTTTTCATCAGGCATTTCTTTCGTAACAATGGTTAGATTTTAACGCAGTCCATGAGTTCACATTCATAATTTCATTATTAATCCTACCCATTGTTGCACTTTAACCAAACCTAACTACATAGCAATGCTAGCCTACAAACCACAACAGCATTCAAAACAATTCACTGGCTTAAAATATGTCATTTATATTGCAATGACTGACTAAAAATTCAGTCTAACAAGGCAATGTAACTAAAAATTCAGTCTAACAAGTCAATGTCGCAAAACACCGAAAAGAAAAAAGCTATCTGGCCCGGTATCATCGAACATGCAGTCAATGCGGGCTCACGTAGAATAGGCGTGAAAAGTGCAAGGCCTAGTGTAGACTACAGACCACATTAAAAGAGGTAGAGTGCTCTAGTTAATCCAGTCTACGGATCACAGTATGCCTACACTGGCTAGCGTTAGTCCAGGTACGCAGCAAACAATGTCCTTATGGATACTGAAAGAGGCCTACCTTGCAACAACAGGAACATATGTAACACAAATCGCGACCTCTAAGAGGTGACAATGCTGTGATTTGGATTCAGAAGAAATATTTCTCATGCATGGGTTCTCATTTACTGAATCCAGGTCCGTCCTCGCAGAAACAAGTTTGGTTAACAGGCCTACTTTTATTTCTGATACCTCAAACGATTCACTTCAACAGATGCACATTTGAGAATTGTATTTTATCACTATTTTTATTTGCCATGAATCATAATTTCAAATGAAACAGAAAGGTACTCACTAAGTCACAAATTTCCATGCTGTTCAAGCACTTCTCGACATGTCACAACGCTCATATAATTCTCATATCTTAATGCTGCATCTTAGTAATTTGCGACTAAGAGATCAACGATGTATTTAAATCGGTTGTCTTATTCACGCATTTTACTTAAAAGTATAAACTCATTATAAGCTAAAGGTGATTTAACTTTTGTTAGTATTGCTTAAAAAGTCTGTGCTTTGCTATAACTATACTTAAAGATATGTCTGCACTCCTGTCTGGTAATGATTAAACTGTAATTTGTTACTTTCATATTTCGGCTTACCTTCCAGTTTATGCGGCATCGCTTATAGAGTTTAACGCGGAACTTCATCATTAATTAAGATTTCGAAAGTTCCTGTTCGTAGCTGAATGCTCGCGACCGTTCTGGAAATGTCAACAACTCAGTAAGACACGAATGTAACTCACTCACGAATACTGTTTAAGCCTCAATGACCGACGAGACGAAGGCTATGCTGGTACAGTACAGCGTTTTAGCCTGGCAGAGTTTCATTTGGACAAGCCACTTGCTGTCGTCTAAACTGGCAGGAGTTATCCTGGACAAGCGATTTGCTGTCGTCCATACTGGCAGAGATTATCTCGGACAAGCCACTTTAGCCTGGCGGAATCCTGCTAGGACAAACCAGTTTCTTGAAGCTCTAAACTGACA
>Ga0210059_1017907_pt1 | contig 10037 bp, 8 predicted proteins | sample Ectturendosymbi2_FD_188042 | JGI IMG/M metagenome (GOLD analysis project Ga0210059, IMG submission 188042) | Ecteinascidia turbinata endosymbiont from Florida, USA - Sample 2 (SPAdes) (version 2) | ecosystem: Host-associated > Tunicates > Ascidians > Unclassified | place: Key West, Florida...
TCGCCGTGCAAGCCATGAAATTTTTATCACCGGTATTTTTCATCATGATTGTTATCTGGAGGGCTCGCTCAAACCGACCGTGATTGCATTAAAGCGTATCTGGTCAAGTAAAAACATATTAAATTTGCTTTCGCCCAGGATCGAACTGAGGACCTTTCGCGTGTAAGGCGAACGTGATAACCACTGCACTACGGAAACCGACAACAATACGGTCTGCTTTATCGGAATTTGCGTCTGAAATCTGCAGTATTTGTGATAGAGTTCACGTTCTGTTTATCTGGAATGACAAACCAACCGCCCCATGACAAGCTAAATGTAAAAACCGGGCCCCTACCTAGCTTGTACTTCGGTATTATTTACTATTCTTCTGGTTTCAGTAGATCGTTTTTTTTTGCGTTTTTCGAAGTGTGTTCGAGTGATTTCGGGTTTTTGTATAGCCGTTCAATACCGGATTTGTTATTCTTTTTCAACTATTTTCTGACTGTCAGCCAGTGGGTTTCCGTCAGCTAAGTTTCCCCTTGCTCAAAACTATAGTTACAGTTCATCACTGCACTTGATCAAAGCAAGGTTGTACTGCAGATACAAGCTATGTGTAGGGCTAGCAGCAGTATCCTACAATAAAAGCATAGTTGCTTTTTAGGCGACTGAGCAATACAGTACTGTAGTTTTGTCAGTGTTTCTATCGCTTTAAGCTCGATCAGTATTTTTAGATGAGATTTCTTTCAATTTGAATTTTCTTCAGTAAAGTCTTTCAGAAATCAGATTGCTATTGAGTACTTGGCGCAAGTTTGCACTGCTTCCATGCTAAGCAAATCAGAGATCCTGATGAGCTTGAATAGCAAGCAAAAGCCACTTTGCCAACTGGCAACCACAGAACTCTTCCCAAACGACACAGGGAAGCAGCAAAAATACGACAAAAGCGCGTTTAGGCCTGATGCCTTAGAATAGTGGTTCTTAGTTTATGCAACCACGCGAAGCCTTATTTCTTAGCTGGATGGTCACTAACTGCTCAGGCGAAAGATCCTTTTCAAGATTCAAAAGAATTAAAATTGAATAAAAGGGTTGCAATGTTCCAGGAGAGGTTGTCCTCACTTACCATCCGGTACATTAAAAGTGACAAACTCAGGCGAACAAATTGTAATGAATGCTTGGATAATTTTGTTATGAAGAAGGCCAGGACAAAACCTTTTTAACTGTTTACTGTGATATGTTCAGCCTTAGCCTACTTGATTCGATGATTGTAGCTTTTTAGTTCTTTTTACGTATTCCAATAATAACAGCATAAGCGAAATTTAAACCAGTCCAGCCGCCATAGTGGGCACTGGTGAGCTCATCATTTTTAAATTTAAATATGAAGTATGAATATAAATCAGTGAAGATTTTATCAAATTTTCAGAATGTCAAGTCCCCTTGCGCAAATCAAATCCCCTATTCAAAACTTTACGGCGACGGTTCTGGTTTTTAATCTTCACATCTCTTCACGCGACAGTTTAGTTGCGTTCGATTCTTACCAGTCTGAAAAGTAAGAAACACGCGAATCGTGAACCAAACAGTTACGACCATTTGGGTGCGTTTTACGTGACGTGTTTTGCTCGTGTGTGTGAGATTTATACAGACGTTGTAAGCGAGTTGCAACGTGGTCCTCACATTGTGCTTTAAAGTTGTTATGCCGCCATACATACTATATAGGTGCAGTGTGTTCGTTTTTTCAAATACAGATAAAAAACAGATGTGGCTCTTATAAAAAACGTAGGCCAAGTGCTTTGTCAAATATTTTAATTGTGGCGATTTCGGTTGGTTTGCCTGTGGCAGTTAATATTTCTGTTCCCGGCAGTCAAGTAGAATTTCAAAAATTCCGTGCAGTTCAACGCTAATGCGTCTAAGGCAGCAACAAACAAAGTGATCGTGGGCATTCCAGTAATGATTTAGAACGTTTTACTGACCGTACTTTCAGAACGTCTTTTTCGGATTTTCGCAAATTGATTAACGCTTTCAATTTTTTCCTTGCAACAGTGGGAGAGGGGGCCTCGCAAGTGGATTAGCCTAGGGCCTCGCATCAGTTAAATCCGGCCCTGTTCCTTCCCCACTACGCTCCTGGTTATAGGCAATTGCCGTAGGCTACTATAGCTTGTTGTGGGTGTCTGACATCTAACCAAAATGTTTGCACAACACACGTATAAAAGCTAAATGCCAAACTGTAATTCTTTACTCTGAGAAGCAAAATCGCTGACAAACAAAAATAGGTCAGAAATTTCACAGAGGTCAGAAATTTCGCTTGACACCAGGTCCGGCAATTTTTCAAATTTGAGAATCCGACTCCTGTTCCGACTCCGGCAACCATCATCGATCCTACCGAAATTTATATATGTTTTTACTTAAGAATTGACCACACAGACTCCCGCTACTGCCGAAATTGTAAAGTGATTCCGGATCCGAAGGAAAAGCGCAGAATCCTGCCCGAGTCGACTTCGGCACTCCCGATCCATGGCAATCTCTGGTCTCCAGCAAGTCTGCTGCGTTACACAAAGCGAAAGCAAACCTGAAAATTGCATGCCTTCCAGTCGTGGCCGTAGTAACATTTTCAGACTCCGACTCCGCTCCTATTCTCAAAATTTTGAATGCTGGTCCGGTTCCAAAATATTTTAAATTTGGGAATCCGAATCCTCTTCAGAGCTACCCTAAATGGAACCAATTTCAGCAATGTTTTTACTTACAAAATGACAGCTAAGAAGACCACACGGACTCTTGCTATTGTCGACAATGACAAGTTACTGTGAAGCCGTTTCCGGTGTAAAGCGAAATTTCTGACCTGTTATTGTTTTTCAGTTATTTTGTTTCTCAGAATTAAGAAATGAAGCCTGGAAATTAGTTTTTTGTTGTGTGTTGTGTAAATTGAAACATTTTTGGTTACATGTCAGGTACCCATCAAACCCCAACCCGACATACTTACCTAAGCATGAATTCCTAAGCCCGAATTCCTAAGCCCTAACAAGCAGTTTTATCCGCGTATTTGGTATGTAGAACATTACTCTGTGCATGCGTACTTGGAGTGAAGTCAGAAATTTCGCTTGACCCCGGTTTTTCATAAATTTTTGACTCAGACTCCGAAGGAAAAACGTAGAATCCTGTCGGAGGCGACACCGGCACCCTGGATCCTTGGTCACCTCTGAAAAGTACATGTCACTGCGTGTTGCTGATAATGACTCAGCTCATAAACATAAAAAAGCAAAAATTGGCCCAGGTAATAAATACAAACAGTGCTCTGTTGTTGCTCTTTATCAGCTGGGTCATATGAAACTATATATCAGAGATGATCGGATAGTGGTATTTTACTATCCGATCCTATTCTGTTTTTGAAAAATGATATCCGTATCCGATCCGAATCCTGTTTTGGTTGAAATCATACTATCCGTATCCGAAAGTGTATTATGATGCACAACATACATTTTTGTGCTTTGTCTATTTTGCCTCATGAGGCAAAACAACTTTTGGAGTTATCTTGCCTTCAGCTGAACACGATTGCTTGAAGTAGTCACATGACAAGTTTGGAACGCATGTCTTGCTTAGTTGAACATGACATCTGTAGCAGCTCAGTCCCATGCATGGATGATGGTTGTCATGGTTTCAAGTTTCAAGGCTGGCAAACAGCAGCTTCTTGTTTGCATTACTTGAACTGTAGGCTAAACCCTAACCCTTCAGCTTAAAAGTTGACCCTACACCTTGACCATAAGCCCTGATCCTAAACCCCAACCATAAACTCTTATATCCCAACCAATTGTCTCTGCATATTGTACTTGTCACATGACCAGGGTTGTGGTGGCGTGGGAAAGATGTTCCCATACAATTTTTTGGTGTGGGAAAGCGTTCCCATACCTTTTTGCACTAGTAACGGTATTTGAAGATGTGAGATCTAAACGATTGCATTAAAACATGGCTACGATCTCACAGATGTGCTAGCGACATGCAGATTCGCACTGCTAGTCAAAAGTCTACAGTGAAACAGGAAGATCCAGTGCAGAAGTTATTGCAGGCAAATGCTCACTTTATTCGAACTATTTGGTGTAGCCTTCCTCTTTATTTGGTGTGGGAACGGCGTTTCCACACCTCTTTTTTTAGCACTACACTCCTGCACATCACCACTTCAACCAATTGTGTTCAAATGAAGACAAAATAGTCCCAGCACAGGTTTTGCCTCATGAAGCAGAATAGATGCTACCTGAATGCGTTTTGCCAGTTTGGACCCTGTCATGCTCATAAACAGAAAGTTTGACATATCTTGCAAGCTTGACATATCATGTAACCTAAGTACTGTTGTGAATCAATTGCATTAAAAAGCAAACGGAAATTTTGCCACATAGTCCCGTAGCCACGGGGGGTCTTTGATGGGCTTAGCCCCTCCGAAACAAGCTCCAATGCCCCCCGAATTTCAATGTGAAGCACTATAAAACAGTGATGTTTGTTCAGTTTCAGAATGTCAAGCCCCACTGCACAAATGTAAAGCCCCCCTAGCCTATAGAAAACTTTCTGATGACGGTTCTGTTGTCACACCAAGCTTTCCATTAGCCATTTCTTTAGTAACAATGGTTAGATTTTAATACCATCAATGAGTTCACATTCATAATTTCATTTATTAATCCTACCCATTGTTGCACTTTAACCCAACCTAACTACATAGCAATGCTAGTCTACAAACCAAAACAAAACAGCATTTAAAACAACACACTGGCTTAAAATATGTCATTCATATTGAAAATGACTGACTAAAAATTCAGTCTAACAAGTCAGTGTCACAATTTTTGCATATCATGTTTAAGAAAGAAAAAAGCTATCTGGCCTGGTATCATCCAACAACCAGTCAATGCACTTGCAGGCTCACGTAGAATAGGCAATGGTAATGATTTATAGTTTCATATGACTCAGCTAACAAGCAGAAGCACCATAAAAGCCAACGCATGCAGTAAACCAACCATTAGCGAAAATTAGAGCAAATGAAAACACAATGGCACAATAGCTGATCAGTTTAAACAAAGGCAGGCGCTGTGTCATATAGAACTGGCGAAAGACCGTGGCGGTCATCTAGTCAACCAACCCCGTTTATTACTTTTTGACAAGTGTTGAGAAACAACAGATGGAGATCGAATAGGCCTAATGAAAAGAAAAACAAAAAAACGAATGAACGCAGAACATGGTGAAGAAAATGTGCAGGTGAAAGCGCATGTCTATGTACATAGATGAGTGCATCGAATTTAAGTGAAGGAATTTCAATTTGGTGTGGCTAGAGTATTTTTAGCAATACAAAGAAATTAAAACATACTAATAAAAAAAGTAAAAACGTTACAAAAAGTAATTAATGAGGTACAAAACAAAAAAAAGCAAACAGAAAAAACAAAAAGTGTACTTCATGCCGGAAAGCATAGAATATGCACACGTAAATGCGAAAAAGCAAATACACACAAAAAATAAAAAGAGTTACAGAATACTAGAACAGTGGTTGTCAACCTTTTCTGTATTGGTACACACTTTTAAATTGCTAGAAAACCTGTACACCCCTGCCATGTACTAAAATCTAGTGCTGTAAAAGTGTAACATTTAAGCGATTTTTATGCTGTAAACGCCGTTTTCTCAGCAGATTTTGCGAATCACTTCTCATCATTCCTGAATGCCGAAATCTCACCCAATAAACGATTTACATTTTTGATCGCATGCCAACAATTTACCTTTGCGAGCAAGGATTTTCTGCTCTTGTCGAACTAAAATGAAAAAAACGAACTCAATCAAGGATGTTGATCCTCTTATGAAAAACGCCCTTGAAACAAGGTTAAACCCACATTTTTCACAACAGGGCGGATGAAATTCAGCGGGAGCAATCACAGCAATGAGTTGGTTTCTTTTTTCATTCATACTGGGTGTTGCGCAAACTTCATGAACAGGAAGATTGACTTTCATTTATTTGAGTATTACGTTTGTCGTGTCATGCCGTTTTCTGCGTTGTTTCAGCTACATGCGAAAAACCCAAGTCAATTTCCTCATATGTAAATGGCTGCACGATCCATGACAAAGAATTCGTATTCAAATAAAGCCAAAAATTGCCTTGAAATTTTGTGGATATGGGTATCCTTGTTGAGCAAGAAAACCCGCAACTCTTACCCCAGTTGAAACACAGGCTCTAGCACTTTTCCTCTGGAATAATCAGCGTGCCTCAGCATGAAATATAACTTCATTGTGTCTGCTATCATATTTTTGCCCACTTCTGAAAACGTTCGATGCTTCTTTGAATCTGAGAGGATGAATTTCTCAATTTTTTGACATCATCAAGAACAATATCCAGACTTGACCTCTGGTTATATTCTTAAATTAATCTCTAACCACAAATCCTCAGTCAATCATGCAGTGAGTTGAAACCTAGGATTATTTTCGCTGAGACATTTCAGTAATTTTTTCAAAATAACTTAAAAATCTTCAGTCATTTTTTCATTTTAGGACATTTTTGTATGATTTTGAATGGCAGTATGACCAAATTAACTTAATTGTTTTCGGTCATTTCAAAACGAAGTCGGTCTGTGACCGAATAATCCCAAAAAACAGCTTGAAACACGGTCAAGGGAAATGTTTTTGATTTTTCAGACAACTTCGTCAGTATTGAGTTGCATGTCTGCTGCTCCGTTGGTAGCAACTTCCTTACACTTTGTCCAATCAAAACAATGTTTTTCAACGAACTGATTCAATTTGACGAAGATGGCTTGAACAATTAAGCAAACTCCAACGTTAAGACAGCACAACTCGACAATGATTCTTGTTTCCTGATTGGCAAACCTTCAACACAAAATTGACTGAACCTCTTCTGAAATATCTGTTGTTTCATCGAGCTAAATACCAAACAACTGAGCTTTCTTCAGCTTGTCAAGAAGTTGTTTCGACAAATTTTCTGAAATATGAAGACATCTACGTTTAGTTGTATTGCTTAATAGTGGAATTTTTCTTGCTTTGGAAACGGCTTTTTCTTCTACGGAAACAACTTTTTTTCCTCCATCGACAATGACTTTCTGGAGATGCTTCAAAGAATGCCTTTGACTTATTTTGATGAGCAGAATTCTGTGATCTCACACGCTTTCGAAATGTCTTAGAGCCGAATTACTTTTACCAAATACGGTTGTATAAAACAGGCAATGCCCTGAAGGATACAGGTTCAGCATTTCTTCTTTTGTGTGACAAAACCCATACACGATGCCGGCATCGCTCTCCATTTGCGCTTCTTAAAAATACAAGCCATTTATGTCTTGAGTAACTTTCTTTATAACTGTACATGGCTAAATCCTGACCTCAATCCCGGAAAAGTGGGCTACGTTGCAATGAGCATGTGACCTGCTGACATCCTTACTCTCACTTGATTCACTGAAGTATTTCCTTTGATAGTTACAATTCTATTTGAAAAAGCTCAACTACTGTATAAAAGTTAAGAGTTGAAAAGTGTTCACCAAAGTTTTGTTATTGAAAGTTTGAAAGTTTTTTGTCTGTTTGGCAATTCTGCACTCGTACTGAAAGACACCACAATCCAAGAAAAAGCACAATGACTGAGTCAGGAAAAAGGCTGAACCTGGCTACACTATCTGAAAAAATGGAAAAACTGACACTAGCAGTTAATGCTCTGCAAAATCACGCAGATGATAAGCTGACAGCAATGCTTGAAGAAATAAAAGGAATAAGACTAAGCCAAGATTTTCTATGCGAAAAATATGAAGATATGAAGAAAAAACTGGAAACAATTACTATGACTTCTCACAATCTGCAAGAGGAAAACAATAACTTGAAAAGTGTAGTGCTGTATTTACAATAAAATATCTGAAAAAATGGAAAATGATATAAATGAACTGGAACAGTATAGCAGAAGATGCTGTCTAGAGTTTAAAGGGATAGCTTATGAAAAAAATGAAAATACTGATCAATTAATTGTGCAAGTGGCCAACAAAATTGGAGTTACACTACATCCTAGTGATATCAGCATCTCTCATCGTATGGCACGTTCAACCCCAACCCATCCTAATCCCAATATCATTGTGAAATTTCTTAGCCGCAAGGTAAGAGACAACATTTATAGTAAAAGTATAAAACTCAAAGTTGCAAATGCTTCACTCCAACCAGGACATTCAAACGTGTTTTTTAATGAAATCTGACTAAACAAAATAGGGAACGTTTTAAAAAATGCAATGACTTCCAGAAAAAAGCTGGATATAAATATATATGGACTAATATATCTAAGAAAAGATGATGCAAGCCAAACTATTATCATCCAAAATAATAAAGACCTGCATAAATTTGGCATTGCTGCTCAAAACTAAGCAGAGTTTAGTGGCTGTTGGAATGGTGAATACCTGATGGCTTTTGAGAGTATGTTTTCATTATGTACTGTTTGTAATGTTTTGTGTGATATTGATTCAGTAATCTGTGTCTATTGTAAAAAGTGGTTTCATATAAAATGTACAAGTTTATCTACATCAAAGTCACAATTGTTGAACAATAGTGATGTCACATACCACTGCTCAATGTGTGCAGAATCTCATTATGCAGGAATTTCACATAACATCAACCCCATTGAAATTTTACCTGATGACTTCTCCAGTGATTGCAGATACTATAATATGTTGGAAACATCCAACATTTTTCAATCATGCTGCAAGAATGCACTTTCTATTGTCCATATAAATATAAGAAGTTTAGCTAAAAATCTTCCTCTTTTAGAAGCTTTTATTTATCAACTAAATCACTCTCCTGACATTATTGCCATATCTGAGACAAAGTTAAGATCAACAACACCAGCCAATTTTGGATATAATGTTAACATTTATGGATATAACTTTGTGCATGCTGACACAGAGACAAATGCTGGTGGTGTTGGCTTTTATATAAAGGAGGGTGTTGATTTTAACATATTACCTAATTTTGGCATAGATAGTTCTGATTGTGAAAATCTCTGGATCGAAGTAAAGCTGCACAACACTAAATGTGCTATTGGTGTTGTGTACAGACATCCAGCTCCAAATCATAAAGAATTTGATGACTCTTTCAAGATGTAGATAATTTAAACAAAAATAAATATACTTATTTTATATGTGGTGACTTTAATATAAATCTTATGAAGTATTCCAAGGACAACACTGTTTCTGAGTATGTAGATGTGCTTCGCAGTCTTTCTTGCAAAGCACTTATCAGCAAACCCACTAGAATTACTGAACAATCTTCTACACTCATTGATCATATATATACAACTGATACAAAGCATGCCATTGTGAGTGGGATATCTATTTTTGACCTTTCAAATCATCTGCCAACATTTTCTATTGTTAAAGCAGCTGATATAAATACTACCTCTAACAATTGTACAGTAAGAAATATGAAAAACTTCTGCATAAACGACTTTTTATTTGATTTATATCAACAATTGTCACAAAGTATCTATCATAATGAAAATTCAACTGTTAACTCCCAGTTTGAAACATTTGTGGACATATTTCAAACAGTGGTAAATAATCATGCTCCTCTATGTAACGCATCCAGAAAACAAAAAAGAATGCGGCAGAAACCATGGCTTACTCCTGGTATATACAAATCTATTCTCACCAAAAATAAAATGTACCATAAAGTCTATAATAAAAAGAATACCCCCTTATATAATATGTATAAGGTATATAGAAATAATCTCTCACGAATAATCAAAATGGCAAAACAACAGTACTATTATACTTTGATTTCTTCCAACAAAAATGATACAAAAAAACTACACCAGATATTAAGCGATTTAATTTAACTCATTTTTCAGTAAAGTCGGTGAACGAATGGCATCGAATATCCCCCCGTCCTCTGGTTCCTTAGAATTTAGCCACCACACAAAATCTTCATTTTTTCTACACAATAAGTGAACAAGAAGTACAAACCCTTATTAGCAAATTAGATGAGAAAAAAGCCATTCGTCATGGTGACATTCCAACTAAATTCCTTAAATTATCTAACTCTGTAGTGACACCTTTTTTAACTCATATTTT
>Ga0210059_1017909_pt1 | contig 10036 bp, 6 predicted proteins | sample Ectturendosymbi2_FD_188042 | JGI IMG/M metagenome (GOLD analysis project Ga0210059, IMG submission 188042) | Ecteinascidia turbinata endosymbiont from Florida, USA - Sample 2 (SPAdes) (version 2) | ecosystem: Host-associated > Tunicates > Ascidians > Unclassified | place: Key West, Florida...
GCAGCATAAAATCGGAGTGCGAATGATAAATGTTAAAAATAGAACCAAATATCATTTGCAAAATAAACTGAAATAGTTCATTTCACACATTTTCATACTTTTGCAAAAATCCTTAAAAATCCCTAAATCCCTAAAAAATCCCTAAAAGGACTCACAAGTTCCAATCTAGGGACAAAATCCCTAAAAGTGAGAGCACTGCACCCGGCCGCAGTTTTTGGGGGATGCAAGGTTCGGAGAAAAAATTTTTCTTCGCAAATGAGCAAAAACGAAGTAATTTTCTTTACAGCAAATGAAAGGGATTCAACATACCATCCGTACAGGAGACGTAGGCTGAAAAAAAAGCATTGCAATGCAAAAGAATTTTCAAAATTAAACAAATTCGCTGAGAACATTCAGCCCAGAAACATGAAAAAAGCGAGTTTTCAAGCAAATTTCAAACAACTCTCCGGACCAAGTACGTAGGCCTACACATATTTTAAATCACTGTCTTTGTAATTTAATGCAGATTCCACTTCTGTCAAAATTTTGAACTACACTATTCGGATACCTGAGATTTCGCACAAAATGTTAAATACGGTGTTTACATGAAGTTAGCGTCTGAGACAGAAAGATATCGGCTGACAACCTGTTGTTCATCCTAATTTTAAACAACTTTCCGGAACAAGTACCAACACATATTTTATATCACAGTCTTTGTAATTAAACACAGATTGAATTTCTGATAAAACTTTGAACTACACTATTCGGAATCGAGAGATTTCGAACAAAAGGTTTAGTATGTTTTTACGCATAGATAGCGTCTGAGGCAGAGAAATCTTGGCTGACAACCTGTTGTTCATCCTAATTTTAAATAACTTTCGGGAAAGCGTACGAACAGGGACCCGACTAGTGGGGGGAGGGGGGGCAATGCCCCGTGGCGTCAGTTTTCGGGGTGGCCCTTTTGTTCAAAAGAAGGAATAGCAAATGGTCTTTCACGAATGAACCTGAAGTTAGATTTAGGTTTTAGATTTTGGTTAAGGTTGGACTTCCCATATGTCTGGCCGGGACTGTCCCGGTTTAGACGTCTGTTCTGGTGACCCATCCCGGTTAGCAAAATGTCCCGGAATTTCACTTCAGTGTATTTTTCAAAATTAACTCCAGCCTGATGATGCACTGCTATGAAATAATTCCGTCCTGGAAGGCTTGACTTTGCTTTAAGCTGTGGCTTGAGGGGGCGGCACTCTTCGCCTGTGGGCAGTGGCATAACTGACGGGGGGCAGGGGTGCGCGCAGCCCTCCCTGGAAAGCTAAATACATAAAATGGGCCCCCTTTTAGAGATTTCACGAACTTTAGAATATGAAAATGCTTTTACAATTTTGGAAATCCGTTGGTCTTGACGTTTTAAATACTAAAATAGTGCAGTGTTTAGCATACTAACAGTCTTCAAATGAATCGATCCGAAAACAAAGTTGTTGCAACGGCGTGCAGTACGCAGTACATCATTTTGAACATGCATACTGCATAGCCTATGTGGCATTCACGTCTGCTATTTAGGACAATTCCTCGAGAGCACTGGTTAATTTAACAGGAACATGTCCTAGGCACGCCCAAGTTTTACAATTAAGAAACTCAGACCCGCCCTTTGTCATTCGACTTTACGCTCAGTTTCACATCAAAAAAAATTTATATTCACTCATGGTTTTATTAATGTAACTTTAAGCTCTGTGCTATTACTCTCAAATGCATTAGAAAGGTAATCGAAAACAACAGGGGTTTATACCAGTAACATGGATTAAAGCACGTAAAGAAAGTTACTGCGAACAACAGGGGTTAATACGAGCTCAATTCTTTCATGGAGGAAGATAGTAAACCATACTGCCGTGAATTCAATAGGTCTCAGCCTAACAGACTATCTGTAGACTGTTCAACAAGTTTCCAGTGGGAAACTTCTTCTTAGCCAGTGGGCTAAGGTGGAGGTTAGGCAGTGGCCTAAAGTCCTGCAGTGGCTGGACTTGTTGCTGCTCAAGCAGTGGCTCGAGATTGACTGAACCTGGCGAATGCGCGAGTATTTCTCATTTTTGTCACGTATTTTCATTGGCTTAGCCAGTAACTTAAATATTGAAACTTACGTGTCTACGTGAGTCCTCGTTTGCTAGTCCAAAACGTCATTCTCGCTTTCAGCGAATCACGTTAGAGGACGGCTTCACGGCGGCACGGGAGGCTCCGCCTACCGTTTTTGCCGTAATCTGGAATTGTTTTTCAATATCTTTCGTTAGTGCTCGCTTTTATCCGTTTAAATCGGGAATATCACTTACAAATCCCTATGGACTGTTAATGTAAATGGTTTCTATAATGTTTTGGATTAGTCTCTTCCTAGGTGTGACTTAAAATAAATGTTTGGAGTACAAATACACAATAGTCTGAATAAGTGCACAATACAATGTCCTTGCAACTGAACGTTTTTAGATGTTGCCTTATTCCAACTTTATTCTATTGGAATTCAGTCCATTCGGTGAGGTGACTTGTGGTGTTCCAATGAAACTGTGGACAAACTTCTAAGTCTCTTTCTTGACTTGCTTTTGAAGTAGTTGAAATCTTTCTTCATTTGTATTTCAGAATCGCAAGACGTTTCATGTTGAGGATGCAACGCGAACTCAACACCTACTGTGTGTGATATAATAATCGCCCGTAGTTGTGGAACGTTGCCCGCATCTGCGGCCATTATACAGTGGAAACTGCATCCTCGGTTAATGCAACCAACCGCTTATTACATCCAAATTGCTTGGCACGGAATTTTCCTAATCCTTTCCCATTACAAAATCCCCGGTTAATACATCCAGTCTCCGCTTAATACATCCAATTTCAATTGTCTGTACAAGCAAATTGTTCTTTACTTTGCACTAATAATGGCATATTATAAACGAAATAATCGCTTTAGTGTGAAGTGGTTCGTAAGAATACAGATTTGGTGTTAATGTATTGTATTGTAGGCTACGTATTACGAACGCCTGTGCAGAAACAATAGCCGATTATGAACAATCAAACAAACTGTTTCGGATCAGTCATTGCAGCAGTTTATCGTTGCAGCTCAAGCAGCCAGTTTTAGGAAGACCGGTTATTACAGCCAACCGCTTATTACATCCAAATCGGCTGGCCCCGAGGTGGATGTATTAAGCGGTTTCCACTGTATTTCTGCTTATTTTGGAGTGTGTGATGCAGTTGTGAATACGTTTATGTTTGAAAACTTGAGATTAGACAGAGACCTTGAGATTAAAATACAGAGAAAGTTGGGTGGCGACACTACAACTTCTTTTCTTGCTTTGCAAAGCCAGTTTAACAAAGCTGTTTGAAATTCACTCCTGAAGTTGAACCAGCGGTGTTTATTTCATCATCTCGGCTGGGGGTGGTAACTTCGTTTTTTTTCTCAACGGGTACGGAAGTTATCATCTGTGCAGCGCACTTTACACCTTGAAGTATGCGATGAAGTGATACACATCTACAAAATAAACCGGTTTAAAGCATTTTGACAGGTTTAAGCGTTGAAGCCAGTGGTTCCCATAGTATGGGTCGCGACCCAAACAAAGGTTGCGATTTCGCAGAGGATCAGAAAATAGGTTGCGCCGAGGTGATCAAAACCTAAACCTGTGTTGTAATTCTTCAAACTTGTTCGCTTGTCTGTTTGTAGTGTAGCGTAGGTACTTGAGAAAAGAGTAAAATGCTGACACTGAAAACAAACTTAGCAACCTACTGCCAAAAATCTTACGCTATTTGAGACTTGGGTTGCAAGATGTTCACCAATTCAGATTTCAGTCACGCTCGAAAAAGTTTTGGAACCGCTGGTTAAAGCAGTATGCAATCATTATCAGGAGTCGTCTGATAACCATCCACACCCGGATTCGCTATCATTTCTCAACTTTTTCTGAGTATTGCAGATGCTCTATATACGGCAATTTGACACTAACGTTATCAATCAAAAATTTTGGTGTGTATCCCATTTCTTTACATAGTGACCTTTGTAATGTTAATTATACAGTACAGATGGCAGTTTTGACAACGAAATACAAATATGTGCAACAATAATAAACGAAGTAGGATTAAATGTGAATTCTGATGCTCAAAAACGTAAACAGAAAGCACAACAGCAAATTCAAAGTTCTGCTGCAAAGTTCAGAAAGTTGACAGAATTTGTTGCTGCTTCATCACCCCGACTAACAACAATTTAGCTGAAATAGGTCATTTTGTAATGCTTTACTAGTAATTATATAAGTTCAAAGACAAGGTTTTCTTGCCTTTGCTGCGGCAAATTTGTTGATTTATTTCATCAAAAAATTGATGTAATTTAAAAGGCCACATGTATTGTCCTAGGAAATATCTAACGCCGTAGGCACTCAATGAGAAGTTCTTGGTCAGCAATTTTGTGATATGAATTGCGACAATTATGTCCATCCACGGCGATGTTCAATTTGTAAGCCAACTCAAATACAAAACACATGTAGAAGTAATTGAAAAGTTCACATTTATGACTAGTAAACTTAACGCTGTTACACAGTTTCAATTATTATCTTGAAAAAGTAGTCAGTATTAGTTGCATTTTCTTGTGATTACTCTTTCATCCCCTCCATGTTGAGGATATGCTCAAGACAAATAGTAATACATAATTAAATTGATTTTATAATTAATGCCAACCATCAAATCATGATTTAAATTCACTGACAACAAACGGTTGTCCGTCTCAAGTGAAAAATAGCTCGCAAAAGCGTTTGATACCTTGGTCAAAACAATTTACATGCTTTAGTGCGCCACTCGGCATCTCCATCCGACGTTTTCAGCCATTTACTTCAGAACCTGTTGTTAAAATGTCTTCATTTTCTTCCCACTACCACATTGAAATTTGATAATAAGTGAAAGTAGTTATAGCTGGTGCGCTGTTTCAATGTTTGTCATCCCCTTGTGTTAATGGGAAGGGGGAAATGGGCATTTGCTACCATTTGGAAATTGGGTCTAAGAACCAAAAGTTTCTAGAACACCTAAAGTCAGCAGCTTAATTGACTTAATTCTTGCAATGACAGTTTCATTAGCCGGTATGACACTCACACTGCACAAGAGCCAGATTCACTGTTCGGGCATCATGCAGTGATGACCAGTGGCGTAACTGACGGGGGGGGGGCAAGATGGCACGCCGCCCCCCCTGACAGGCTGAATACAAAAAATGGGCCCGCCTGTTAGCTTGTATTTCGGTATTTTAGTAATCTCTGGATTTTTAGTAGGTTTTTGTGTTTAGTGTTTTTCAAGGATTTCTCGGTGTGCTTTCCATGATTTCGGGTGGTAGTACTGCCGAATCCAGTTAATCGCATAACCAATTTGCCAAGATTGTGGTATGTGTTTAACCGGAATATGTGATTATCCGTATCAGACTAATATCTACAAGTTCATGTGTCTAGCGACACAGGAGACGAGACCCAAAATTAAGTCCCGTCGCCACAGCGGGTCTTTTGTGGTAGTAGCCCCCAAACAAAGTTTCAAATCAAAAACTGAAATGCGAAACACTAGAAACCAGTGTAGTTTTTGTCAATCAGTATTATGTTTTGCCCTGTAATTTATAGGCAGAGCAGTACCTGCTGCTGTTACCTGGAATAACATCGACTGATCGTTTTGGTACGTTAGTGTGGCAATATATTTGAGGCTTGAGCGTAAAGCGTCACCATTCATTGCTTGGAGTGTTGAACGTGAATTTAGCCTATATGCAGGGCCGGATTAAATGAACGCGATGCCCCGGGCAAAGTCATGACCGCGAGGCCCTCCCACTGCGGGATTTTTCCCGCCAGATCTGCCTTTTTGCGCCAACCTGGGTGTCTAGGTTCAATTATGAAAAATCGCGTTAAATCTTTTTTTTAAACCCATTACTTCATCAGCAACTGCAATGCGTTCAATAATATAAAGATAACTTTGTATTACAGTGTTTGTATGCGCACTGAGAGAGTGTGCGTATCGATTGATTGTTTAAATTTCGATGTTTCCTTATGCATACAAACTAAAAAATGAATTTCAATTATAGGGAGAAGGAAGGTATAGGGAATACGTTTTTGTGGGATTTTAGATCCCGCTGCGGTTCAACATTGCACAAAATTTTCATGTTTAATAAACTAATGTGCTAAAGACATCATCAACGGAGTATTTTACCAGCGTTATGAAAAACATCTTGAGCAAAAGAAAGGTCGTCCAAATGTTAATGTTTGCGCTGCAGAAGAAAAGATGAACCATAATTAAATCAGTATTCGATTACCCTTTAAATTGAAATAAGCCCACTCGCATATTTTTTTCGTGACACAAGCTTTTTGCGTTTTTATTGTACGAATACGTTTCTTTTGGTGTGCAATCTGGGTTTATTTAAAATCACTGAATGGAAGCCCTGCATGTGACTGTTGAACATAGACATCTTGGCAGGTAATCCAGCGAGACAGTGACACTGCTGATAGCGGTAAGCTATGTATTGTTTCATACTGCGTGAAAAGGAGCATGAATAAATCTGCAGCAGTGCTTCCACAAGTTTGAAAATCCAGTGTTTGTGTGAGATTGTTATCAACGTGCCTGAGTGAATAGCTTCAAACGACTCTTATGCAGGCTTCTTTTCACGCAGTATAAAAATACGTGGTTTGTATGAATACAGTACGTCTATGCAGACTTGTGGGAATACGCCTTTATCGATAAGGTTTCCTTCTCACTTCTTAGTAAGCGCCAAGTGCAAAGCTATAATTTGCTTTGGCGAGTTTTCATACCTAACTTTGGCAGTTTTCTTAAGACTGCGTGGCGTTATAACTTTAGTAAGTTGTCCGATAGTTTTGTCAACGTATACAGTAATTCTACTTCTCATTGCTTGAAATAGTTTTGCGAGAGTGTGTAACTTTGTTGTGTTTTCACCGCTCATGTTGTTGTGGGCGTTGTTTATTCTTGAATTATGACTTATTTGTAAAAAGTACTCGAAAAATGAATATCAGGCAGCTTATGAAATGGAAAAGCATTTCTGATAGCCGAAGTAACGAAAACATTTCAGACAAAAGATTAAGAATTGAGGTTCAACCAGCACAGGCTAATGGATTAGAAAGGGCAAAGCGTTTTGTGAACGTCCATTTACACTGCATCGTCATCAACCTGAAAATGATAATCAAACTTTCGACGTTGCCCCGACTGGAAAAACTTTTGCTGACATCCATGGGTGCACTGATTTCGATCTAACTCTTGGATCATTAAGCGTGGTGCTGTTTGGTTCAATTCTTATAAGACACTCAAAAACGATAAATGCCAAAGTTGTCAGTTTCCTTAACTATTTACTAAACGCAGTAATGAAAAAACTCTACAAGTTTGACGCGTGATGAACAGCCTGAAACATGAAAAAACAGTAAAGGAGCGTTTTGGTATTCAAGCGCGAGGCCCCGGGCATTCGCCCGGTTTGCCCAATGGTGAATCCGGCCCCGCCTATATGCCTAGTGGTATACGTCCAGAAGTTAGACTTACACCTGATCAAAAAATGTATTATGGCTATCTCAGGCAGTCTTCTTATGTTGTACTGCATAGAAGCAAGATACCTTTGGTGCTTACGACCAAAGTTACAGATTTGCGCGGTCTGCTGTTCAGACAGCAAGATGGAGTTAATAGTGTAGTTAGAAGAATTTATTTAGCCTACTTTAGCAATCACCGCTAAGCTTGTCCCTACCGAGTAATGCAGTTAGTGGATTATGGATGTTAACCATGTTGCGTCCACGTAGACGCTTTTGCATGGTCGTCGTCGGAAGGAGGGAGGCAGGGGGACAAAGACGCCCTGGATTTTGAAAATTTCAGCAAAAAAGGTTGTTTTCGTAGTTTCGAGTCGGAAAAAACAAATTTCACCACATTTGGCTCCCCTTGGAAAAAATCCTTCCGACGCCCATGCCCCTTTGGTCTATATTTGTCGACATTTATAGCTTATTTGAGATGAAAAATGTTATCAATCTCAACATGTGCGATGCACCAGGCATGGGCGTCGAAAGGAAGTTTTCCAGGGGGGGCCAGTAGGGGATTTTCCCAAAACTTTTTCCAGGTGAGGGGCAAAAGTGGTGAAATTTGGTTTTTACCCTTCGAAATTGAAAAACCAACCTTTTATTGCTATTAATTTCAAAATCCAGGGGGACCAAGGCCCCCCTTCCCCCTCTTCCGACGTCCATGGCACCAGGAGATTAACAAGTCTAGACAGAAAGATTTATGCGTGTGTTTTTCGGCCAGTTGAAAGCGCTTTGCGCATACTTTTCAAGCAAAATTCACCAGCGCTAATAAAAGAAAACGTTCATCGCGGCGCACTATTTTGACCGGCCACAGGTTTGTTCCTTCGGTAACACGGTAACAGTGTTTTATAATTGAACAATAAGCTTGATTCTGACGTCCTGCGAATTTTGTTAGCAGTTGCATTTCATTATATCTCTAAATCAGCGTTGTTAATTAAATGACAATGATTAAGACCGAATTCCTTTTATTAAGCTCTATTCTCAAGACATATCATTGTGAAGTTTTTTTACCCGAACTCATAACTATTGCACTTCGGATTATGCTAAACTACCCCGATGCTTTTGCCAGCGCTGAAAGGAGTTTCAGCAAGCTGAAGCTGATCACAACCTTCAACGCGTCTTATATGACTGATAGCAGATTACCCTTATTAGCCATGTTGTCAGTCGAAGCTTCATGTGTGCGCTCTCTACGATTTGGATGATGTCATAAAGGCTTTTTCATGCCAAAGACTCGCTCCAAGTCGTTTTGATACTATCATGATGTGATATTGTTCATGATATTTTCATGGTTATAGTAATGTAATATTTTTTCGTGTGTGTTACTGTGCCACTATACAGTGATTTGTTTTGTTTTGCTGTATGAGCACAGTCCTCCAGTTGAGTAGCCGTACGATAGATAAATTACAACGACAACTACTGTAAACCTTAACGAATAGTAACGCTAATAGAGCAACGCTCTGGAAATCTTTTTTTAGAAATCACCATGAGCGGGGCCCCTGTAGGCATTTCGGGACGGGTCCAGAGTTGGGCTGCTACGATAATGTTCATACCTATTTGAAATTGTTTGGTGTGCAGCTCCATTTTTAGATAAACTTGTTTGGCATTATTTGCTTTTTAGTTGCTAAATGAATGTGGTTTCGTCACTGATGCAGAGAGATCAATGAACTGCGCAAAAAATTCCCTTTTGCACTCACTAAATTTGTTTTATTGTTTCCTTAGGCAGTGTCCAAAATATATTCCCATGCCTCATCATTTAAGTAAGCACTTGGTGCTTAGAAGAAAAGTGGAATTAATTTAGGAAGTAATTACCAAGATCAAGGTGTGGTCAGGTGCGCAACGAGGGGGGAAGGGGGGCACAATTCCCGGGCGCCGGATCACTGCGGGGGCGCCGAAAAGTCCCAACCGTGTCACCAGTACTTTTTCAACGAAGAACATTTGCTTCCGAAAGACATCAGGTTCGAACATGAGGGCGCCAAACTTACTTCTTGCCCCGGGCGCCATCTAGTCGCGGTACGCCCCTGGGTGTGGTGGGTCTCACAACAAATCATAAGCCTAACTTACCCAGTCACAATTCATTGATGGGTATCAATTTTAGATAGAATATGTTACATGAAAACGTGAAATTCTACTTTAAAGTCATTTCCCCAATCGAAACTTATTATATCACCGGACAAATATTTTCTGTTTTTGTGAAATAACATAGCCTATATGAGTTTTCAGGATCTAATTATTGCATACCCAAACGGTGGCCAATGAGTCCCCTTCAGCTGAGTTTCCCCCCTCTGGCTCAAACCTCTAGTTACGCCACTGCTTGCAATGTTTAACAAAAGGAATACTTTTCCAGGTAAGAACCAAATGCTATGATCTTATAGATTATATATTTCACAAATATAGTAGGCAGGCATCATCAACCGCACAAACTGTCAAATTTGAAATAGAATTGATTATAGTGTAGGGGTTTCCTTTGGTGTAGGAACCTATGTTGAGGTTTGGGGTGTTGCCCAGCGTAAACGTTGTTTGAG
>Ga0210059_1017910_pt1 | contig 10035 bp, 6 predicted proteins | sample Ectturendosymbi2_FD_188042 | JGI IMG/M metagenome (GOLD analysis project Ga0210059, IMG submission 188042) | Ecteinascidia turbinata endosymbiont from Florida, USA - Sample 2 (SPAdes) (version 2) | ecosystem: Host-associated > Tunicates > Ascidians > Unclassified | place: Key West, Florida...
CACCGATTTTAAATGGGGGGTCGTGCACCACTGGCCTCCCCGCTGGCGACGGACCTGGGTGGAAGGACTCTCCTTGTTCTTCCATCATGCTTCTAAGTTTTCAGAAAAATAGTTTACAAGACTATGAAGAAAATGAACCTTCAAATTCATATTGCACCCTAATTGTTCGTAAGAATTTAACAGGTGTTTTTAAAGGTCTTGATATTTAAGAGCTTTAAAATTTCTGAGGACGTTTTCCACAATTGCTGTAAAGGATCGCAAAGCATTTTTTTCAGGGTTGTCATGGTGAGTGGAAAATATTTGTCCTGCGATAAACGTCCTATCTAAGGGCCATCAAAAATTCTTGCCCTCAACTTTTCAGTGCTCACTGCATTCCCCTGTTTAAAAACTGTTCCATCAACCCTAGTTTGATATGGAGAGGAGGATGTCGCTCATAGTTTGGATAAATCAAAGGAAAGTGTATAATATGTCTTTCCCCAATCTCAAATACTTCTCTCTTTGGCCAATTTTCCTTAGTCCAATGCTCCTGGCAAGCCCTACTGTACCACAGACATAAGAAACACGGAAAGTTTGTGTATCCACTTTGTTGCCCAACCAATACGCACAAATTATTGGACCAATACGCACAAATAACCAATACGCACAACCAATACGCACAAATAACCAATACGCACAAATTATTTCTTCAATTTCAGCGCAAATCATCCAGTCATGCTTATCAACTGTAGTACCAGGCGCAGACTATTCTAACATAGGCTTTTAATGTAGTTGCCACTTATCAATAGGCTGCTACTAACTCACTCCCCATGGGCTTACGCAGTTCAACAACAACTGATAAAGCATTTCAGCATTTAAAAGCACCACCAGTGATTACAAAATCTGTTTTCAAGTTACAAATGATGGGAGTTAACTTTTGAAACTTTCTGTGACGTTTTTCAATGCTTTACTACAAACTGCAAAACAGTCTGTAGCGGCTAATCCTGACCAGATGGATAAAAACGGATGCGATATTTGAACTCAGCGCCCCCCAAAACCCCCAAATCTGTTACAAAGTTCAAGACCCCAAAAATCCTGTATACCGGTGAAATGCAATACAAAAAAGAAAATAGAAGGTGTATCAAGGCCGTGGAAGCACTGTGCACTCTTTGGTTGCCATTGAAAACACAAAAACCATGCCACCAAGTGTTTCACAAAAACTGAAAAAAATAAATCTTTCCCATTGATGATATGCCACCAACAGTATGTTGGTCAGATTGTGATGATAACAACCACCAAACGGCCTTGAGCGTGGCGCAGAAGTCACCTTTACATGAACGTAACACTGTTACGTATTTATTACAACCCGGTTTTCGCTCTCTAGATACCTGTAAGGATAAATGGTATCATATACCTGACGCACAAATTAATATTCAAAATATGTTTCTCTCTCGAGTGAAAAAATTCTTGCACACTTTGCGTTTCCCCTTGTTAATGTGATTTGACGCATTTCATCACCAATAGAGCTAGCTATGTCGTTTATTCTTGTCACAAGGTTCAGCATTCAATCTTAGAAACGCTCCAAAGAGCGTGGCTGCCCACCTTCCGCAAGCAATCGGTCTTACGCATTTTACCGAGGCCACGGTGAGAGACATCTCTCACTGCGTCTATTCACAGTGGCCTCGATTCTGCCGAGGCTCTGCTGATCATTATGGCGTGTTTGTCCGTTGCGTTGCTCGACGTTTGGCGTCAGATAGGTTGCAGTACAGTGAAAGCAATTACAGTATTTGGGAAGGATATATTTTCAAGTTTTATATTGGTTGCATCTTGTGTTCTGATTTATTCATTTTAGTCTTGAAATGTTTTGCTTTCTTAAATCTTGCTTTAACCTTCCAGCGTATCAGCCGTAAGCACTGCTTGCAGGTTGTGGGACCGAAGATGCGTAGTCTGACTTGAAATTGATTTATTATTAAAGTATTTGCTGATGAATTCAAACCTTTCACCTTCGTGCAGACTAGGCACTTGAATGCGACGTTACTCTGCTGATTACCTATAAGACATGATTTTGAAAGCGACTACTCTGGGTAGTGACTGGCCACACCAACTGTTCTTTCCTTCGCTGCCGTTCCAAATAACGTGTTAAAATACTTTGCAACTTACACTTAGTTGGAGATCGGTTGACATGCAGAGTATTTTCCTCGTACTTTCTCTATTGTCTAGGTCGATGAAAGTTTGTTGTAATGCCAAGTCGAACGAATTAAATTAACTAAGAAAATTTATATTAGTTATGTCATGTTGGCCGCATGGCTGCAAATATTACTTATTTTATCGATTTTTTCACACCATCATGCATGTTAGAATAATATCAGAAATCCGCGTCCCAAACGTTTTCTTCTTTCGACCTATATTATGCTTTCAAGGAAATGTTGAAGAAACGTGTGCTGGTCTAATTGCACAGACACGTTATACCAGTTTGCGCACACTTGTTACAGCAAATTGGATGCAGGCCCCAGACCGGGTAAAGCTTACATTGCTCTATATCTGACGCAATGCAACCACCCGATGCAGTGTTGAGGCGTTTGCACACTAAAGCATTCGATGATATTTAATATTATATCAATAGTTTGTAGGTGCGTCTTAAATTCATTGAAAAGAATAGCTTAAAATTTACCTTCGTGAAATTCACTGCGTTGAACTATTCAAGTAGTATCTCAATGCTTGTAAGTAAGATTGTGACAAGCAAACTCCTTCCACAAATTTCAAATATACGTAAAAGTTCGAGCGTTACCAAGCACGTTTTTTGGCTTCAGTGTTTTAGCAAACGAAACGGGTTTGCGAACTTGAAAAAGCTTATTGCCGCTTTCTAATCGTTCTGCTTTTAGCTAAAGCTTCCGTGATAAAAAGAACTCTTGCGCTGTCCAACTTTGAAGGTTTCGAAATTGTCGCGTGACGTTAAAAGATATACTGTATATGGCTTTGGTTTTAGTGAAGTGAAACTATATCTTTTTATTTGCTAAAGCATCTGTATTTGTAGATCTATAGATACGTAAGCACGATTGACAACATTTACCGTTCGCCACAATCTAGTGACGTACAAGTACTTTAAAGACGTCATCAGTGGGCCCTTAAACAACAGATTATGAAGGGCTCGCATTACAACAGAAGGGCGTTGCGACTACAGGCACCATGTGGTCTGGGTATTCATATTTTAAACTAATGCGATTTTTAACCTAAACGTTTGTGACGGTTTGCAAATTTTGACATCTCTTGAAGAAATACATGCAGAGTAAAGACAAACGCGAAACTGCGTGGGCATGTTTTAGAAATGCCTGATAAAAATGTAACTCTATGAAGAACCGTCGCCAGAAAATCTTTAATAAGGGGGGCTTTACATTTGTGCAGTGGGGCTAGACATTCCAAACGTTGCCAAAAGTCTACTTATTCATAGTGTTCCTTGTTTCATTTTGGGGGGTTTGGAAGTCTGTTTAGGTGAGCTAAGCCCCCCAAAGGCCTCTCATGGTGACGGAACTGACTCTATGAACTGGTTGCACGAGACATTTTTTAAATTAGTGAAGTAGCGCAAAGCCATTGTTCATTGGAAACATAATCCACCTAAGGTGCATTGCATGTCATCGCGATGGGTAGAGTAGAAGTATTATCTCATGATATCGTCAACCTTGTCGACAAGCATAGGTCGGTTTGGCTTTTTTGAAATCACATTAATTTATTCTCATGATTCAAATTGCTAGGCTTCTAAGTTTTCTTGGAACGCGTGTATCAAGGATAAAGTGTGAATACCGAGCTAAGCATCGGGTTAATGAAAGGAAAAGAAGCATATTTCTTAACTAGCGCATCATGGGATGATTCGCTTGTTTCGTGTGGCTTGTGACGTTTCCACTTGCCAACGTATCGAACTTTTGAGTAGATGAAAAAACGAAAGTAGTGCTGACAGTGGAAACAAACGCCAGATTTTATTTGATCATTGAACAACGTCAGTGGTGCAATCGCTGCTCACAAGCAAACCGACAGAAACCTATTTAAGAAAAGAAATGTAGGCGGAGCTATGGACAGCTGCCACCCGGACAACTACCACCCCAGCAAGTGCCACTCAAGGCATAATGCGTTCAATTCGTTTATTGCCACCATAACCAATTGAATTTCACAAGGTGATGGTGTATCACAAAGGTGTCTTGATTCACTGACCACTTTAAAAGTACCTTCACTTAAATCTTAAACCTTTTGGGTGGAGAATATCGTATCCATGTCATTACAACTCCGTAAACCTTGTTAAGATGAGTCGTTTCATATATTTTACTGGAAACTCTCTCATACAGATTATTGCATCGTATTCATTCCATGCATAGGTGGCGGAACCGAGGAGGCCGCATGGACCTAGGCCTTCACTTTTTGAAACGAATGTTGCAGCATTTTGGCAGTATTTTGTCAGTATTATTTGTAATTTGTCAGAGAATTTGGCAGGATTTCGTAATTGTTTAGCAGAACACACCGTGCACAGTCTGTCACCTGTGGCTTGCTTACCGCGTTGTCGTTGTTGAACAGTGCTGCCAGTTGTTGTAATACAACACAATGTTTTACAAAAATGGTGTAATTTTACATGATTTTGTGCATGGGCGTCGGAACGATATATGCTGAGGGCGGCACACGTCAATTTCAACTGTGTGTTTGCATTGGCAACACTAAACAGCTATATTTATTTCTGCATTGCAACACAGTTGGCATCCTTACAGACCACTTGCTAGTTGCTACATATCCTTTGTCTCGTCTTTGCATTCTGGTATCTAGTGCAGTTGTAGAATGAGTATTCAGTCATGTTGCTTCTGTGTTCATGATGTGGAAAAGTTGTGATTTTGAATGTGTTTAAGACAGGCATCAATGCTGTGTCATGTTTGACTGTTTTTTAAGCTCTTTGTGGTGTTTTTAACAGCCCAGTGGCTGCTCCAGCACACGGCCTTAGCTCAAGTCTTCGATTACGATTCATATCGGAGAACGCAAGCTTGCTTTGTATATTGTGCCACCACCCACGGTCCCACTTCATTAGTTGTTAACTCGGGCTCATTTCGCTGGGCCTTGCCGCTGTTCCTATATTTTCGTTTTTTTGTCTAGTCTTTCACGTTTATGTTGCAGGTGATCTGAACAAAACAGTATCGTTCCTAGTGGGCGTTCTCTCGACTTCATTCACTCGCGCTTTACTCGAGCTCAATCCATTAGAGCCCGAGCTGCCCAATGCACTTATTTTTTAAAAGATGTTTCATATCGGACTGAAGGTTTTTGGATTTGTATAAAACATTTGAAGTCCAATCCAATGGAGAGTTCCCATTTCGAGAATAATTTCAAACGAACAATAAATTGTCCAGAAACAAAGGGTGACATGAATGAGCCTAATATATGCCGCAGGGCTGTGGACCCGGATCCGTATCCCGCAGCCGGAACCGAAATAATTTTGCAAGGCTGGAGCCGGAGCTAAAAACTTTCAGATGGTGGAAATGGAGCCTTAAATTTGGGTTCCGCATCCACTGAGATAGTTTGTTGGGCAAGCGAATTATAGATGTAATGGAGTTTTTTTTTCTGATATTTTGGACCAAATTGTTCTGGAGCCGGAGACAAAAACTTTCAATGCCCGGAGCTAGAGCCGGATCCTGAAATTTGAGTACCGGCTCCACAACCACGGTACCCAGATGGCTTACTGGCCATATCATTGCACTGTGACGTACGTTGTTCAACATTGAAGATTTGATCATACTAACTTCTCATTTATTGTTACGTAACTACAACAGACCAACAATGAATCCAGCCAGAACTTAAGCAAATGGAAGTTTCAGTGATGCAACCGTCGAACGGTCTTGCAATCGTCGAATTCGGTCAGAATAAATCGTATGATGAGTCCGAGTAACGCTGTTGGCCTGGGTCGCCCCTGTAACAGCTATTTGAATTACAGGTGTTTCATTGATACGTCTTCATAGGGGTTTAATTTTGTCTACAACAGTGTAATTTATACCGTCAAATGGTGTATAGGCAATGACGTCATATTTCAATGCTTGTGTTGCGATCGGATATCCCGAGCGGCATGTGCGCAAAGCTTCGCACTGTGGCAGCATGCAACAATAGAGTTCACATGGCATGATCACTCTATTGTTGCTTGTTTGCGCCACATACACGTATGGTGTTGTTCTTCACGCACATCCCGTTCGTGGTGAATCACACATTTAACGCAACACCACCGGAGAGATTGCAACACTTGTGAAGTCACAGTTGCCAATTCAAACTACAAAGATTTTTTATAGTTTTTTTGACGAGCACTAATGCCCCCACTTTGAAAAAGGTTCCGCCACCATTGATTCCATGCACTCATCAAACCCGTTAACTTCCGATCATTTTGGGTTCTGTGCAGAACCGTCTCCAGAAAGCCTTCATCAAGGGGGCTTTACGTTCGTGTGGGGGGGGGCTTTACGTCTGTGCCGAGGGGGCTTCATATTGAAAATTTGACAAAAACTCCAATGATTCATAGTGTTCCATATTACGATTTGGGGGGCTAAGCCCACCAAAGCCCCCCCCCCCCGTGGCGACGGGACTGGTTCTGTGCATTCATTTACTTTAGATTTTGATTTGTAAGTTTCATGGCAGCAACAGCAACCTCGCGACACACTCTTGCTGCACTATGTTGAAGCAATAATACCGAAGCACAGGTTCTCAAACGCCGTGCCACAAGAACTTCTGCACTTCCGAAACGCGATATTGCAAACTGAATTTGATAGTTTGCATGTACGTTGCGTGTAAAACCCATTATCGTAGGTGGCAATTGTCCGGGTAGTGAATTGTCCTAGGTGGCTGTTGTCCGGATAACAGGTTTAAGACACGATGAGCTAAAAAGGCGCCACTTTCGGCCCAGCAAATATTGATTGCACATGGAGTTTTGACATGGAAACAATTGAATGATTGCGATTGTTACCTTTTGATTGTTACCGTGCGCCATCAAATCGGTCCTTGAGCAAACATATGTTCGTGCAAATTTTGTGGCCCCAATTTTTTGAGCAACTTCACTTTCATGGCCGTCCGCAGGGGGGTGGCAAAACGGACTTTTATCCCCCCACTGGAAATTGGGATAAAGAACCATAAATTTCAAGAAAACCAAAAGTCAGCAGCATAATTCTCATTAATTGATGTATTTCCAGCAATTACTGTACAGTTTATTTGCCAGTATGACACACATACTGCACAAGAGCCAGGTTCACCGTTCTGGTTCATGCAGTGATGAGCTTGCAGTTCACTCATGTCCTCTCATGTGCCTGCAGAGGCAGGTTGTGAAAATTGCGAGCGTATTGTTCTACTGTTGATCGTTATTGCGCAATAAATACGGCAAAAATCTTCAAAATTTCGCTTCGGCTACCGTTACGGTAGCAGACGTTTTGCCGCATGTGACTGTTGAACGCAAACATCTTGCCACGTTGGCAGGTTATGCAGCGAGACAGTGAGTGCCGATAGTGGTAAGACACGTAGCTTTATACTGTGTGAAAAGAAGCATGAATGAATCTGTAGCAAGGCTTCCATAAGTTTGAAAAATCCACTGTTAGTGTAAGAATGAACCCTTGTCCAGTTTACATATGATGAACGTTCACGGTGAAACAATCAGCAAAGACAAGCAAGATTTGATTGAAAAGATGACTGATCGCAGGAGTGGATACTAGAATTTTGAGGCCCGAAGCAAACTCTCAGATAGGGCTCGAAAACATTGACAAAATATGTTGTATTTCATGTGTAGAATAAGTGGTCTAAAAAATGGGCCCATGGCCCCTATAATTGTTGAAGTCATATCAAAACAGGAGCTCCTATACTTTGACCTTGTAATACAGAAACTTTATTCGCTGAATGGAAGTTAAATTTGTTGATTTTTTTCTGCGAATTTGTTTCTGCGTTAAAGCCGGTTTCACATTGCAAATTGTTTGACGTCACTTGATTTTCATTATTTTTTGTCTACGCATTACTTGACAAACATATGAATTGCATCAGAGTTTATTAAATGTGACTGTAGAGCTGTTTTTTTGTCATAGACCGCAATTATTTGGAAATTACCGAAAAAAATTAAGTCATTTCGGTCAAAATGTATGAAAATATAGGCTGATGAGCACTGTTACGGCACGTTTTAATGCAACTGTGAGACGAATGACCGAAATGTCCCAGTGGCCAAAAAGTCAGCAAATAATTTACCGAAATGTCTAAACGAAAGAAAACAGCTGTAGAGTGCTTTATAAGCTTTTTAATAAGACAATGTAAAATGTAAGCGCGTTACTCTCGAAGGGGGGCCCCGCAGATGGAACAGGACTTTTTCGTTCTGGTTGTTTCGGTCAAGGGACTTTTCGGTCTTGGTCGTTTCGGTCTCGAGACATTTCGGTCAGACTATGAAATCTTGCAGAAGTCTTAAATGTTACTTTATTAAGGCAAACGTACTTAAATCAACAAAAGGTTTTATTTAAAAAAACTGCAAACAAGATCCAGATCCAACAGTTAATCAGCATTAACATATGATTTTCATGTGATCTTTTTAATGCAAACATACTTTAATCAAGTTGGTATAACCCTAGCTAGCGTGACATTTCGCATGTCGATATAAACATTTCAATAAACAAATGCAATCAGTCATTTATGTACAGAACTGTCGCGATCGAAATGTCCCCAGACCGAAACAGCCAGACCGAAAGGCTTGTAATTCAAATAAAATCGTCTCTTAAAACTGCATAAATTAAATTAGCACGTCGATATTCGGTGCGAGAGTCCGTAACCTAAGATGTCTCTATTTTTTAAGTAATTGACTTGTTTCTGCTACCGTTTTGAGCAATAATAGGTTGGAGTTCAATAGTACGTTCCACTATTTTTTCAGCTCATAATAAAATTACTAACGCGGGTATTTTTACTCCTTTCAATGTGCTAACCATGGTTTTCAATCAAAGGGCGAATGTTTAAGGAAATTAGACGCAGGTTGTGTCGTTATAGAGGCTATTCTGGAATAACGACTCGTTGCCTGTTTCGTTACACAAGACGTAAAATGCAATATCATACTATCAGCACTTATTTCACCTTTTGCTGAAACACAAAATGAAGAAACTTTCGAGTCAAGAGTAGCTGTATGTTTTGTGGTGAGAATGATGATATTATCATTGTGGATTGCTTTGATGGGAATGTTCATGACTTTTGGTAAGATGTTTGACCTATCACTGCTACCATGGTGGGTGAAGGTATTTTATGTAAAATGACGTTTTGGTTACAGGTAACTTTGTAAATACTCACCATTACCAACATGTTTTTCATGCTTTTTCTGAATTGGTGTTCCACTAGAATTTGACTAGATACTGCAAAAGTATTCCTATGTTTCGCTTTTATTTTGGCAGAGTCTAAACAACACTAGTGTACGGTCTTCTTTTTGGAAGAACTAAAAAAACCTATGAATCGAAATTGCTGACCTCCGCGAAATATCTGACCAATTCTTGTAAAGTATGTCGGTTGCTTCTCAGAGTAAAGGATCAAAGTGATTATTAGCTTTTTTTCCAACCTGAAACCATAGCTTTAAATCAGGGGTGCATTTACTCAGGGGGTCTGTTTAGCTGTCATGGCAGGAGCCCATGTACCGTAGGTACTCTGGATTAACGCCAATCAAATATTGGACGCTTTCACTGCAGGTGTCTAATGCGGGTGGGTTGGAACGTGCAAGAGCATTTCTCTGCATAATAAAATATTATTGCAAAACAGCGGTGTCGCTGCCTTGTCTAAATAGCACTTGCGTAACAATTTGAAAAAATCTCTGTTTTTTAAAACCCTTTAACGACCACCGGAGCCAATTAATTGGCTCGAGTTTTTTTTGTTATAACTCGCCAGCTGCAGCAGCTAGAGAGGTGTTCAAACCCTCTACGGATGCGGAAAGTCTTCTTGGTTCTATTTAAAAAAAATTTTTTAATTTGGGTGAGGGGTTCGCCTGGGAGAGGCTCGCAAAGTGGGGGTGTTTTCGATTTTTGGACCTAATTTGATGGGCCCTGGACGCCAATCCCATGG
>Ga0210059_1017911_pt1 | contig 10034 bp, 5 predicted proteins | sample Ectturendosymbi2_FD_188042 | JGI IMG/M metagenome (GOLD analysis project Ga0210059, IMG submission 188042) | Ecteinascidia turbinata endosymbiont from Florida, USA - Sample 2 (SPAdes) (version 2) | ecosystem: Host-associated > Tunicates > Ascidians > Unclassified | place: Key West, Florida...
TTTTGTCGAGGAGACACACAACCTTCTGTAGTCTACAGAACTAGCCTTCCGATCTAACCAAGACAGCCTGAAGTGCTAACAATGCTTCATGCCTATCCGCTGCCTTGCTTCTTTGTGTCCCAAATAAGATTGTGTTGCTTTTATGATGTCACAAAGCTTTGACGGAAAAGAATTTAGGTCAGGATGAAAATGGTTTTCATAGAATTGCAGCTTTGTTGAAAATAAGACAAAATAAGAATGCAAGTCAAAAATAAGGATATTTCTTAGAAATAAGGACAATGATTTTTTCTAAGATGTAGACTTTCAAAATAAGGACAAATCTTAGAAATAAGGACGGTATGGAAGCCCACTTAGAAATAAGGATTATACCGTATAATCCTGCCTGTTTCAAAACTGCTGCAGAAGAAACAATTGGATATATTTGCAGTGATTGAGCTCATTGATAGTGTGCTGGGTATTGTCCGACAAAACAGAAGCAATTGCGAAATGGTATGGTATGGTTTAATCATGCATTTCTGTGACTCAAATCACGAAATAACACGAAGCAGCAAGAGGAAATACAATAACATCAAAGATCACTAGTTAATTATATAGTGATAAAAAAATATAAAAAATAAGAAATTTCACGTTTTGCAGCTTAGAAATCGTGTTCTAACATGTTGAATCACAAAGGGTTGGCGAAAGACCACCTGGGTCAAGTTTTCAACCAGCCCTGTTGCTAACACAAACCAAATTTTAATTGAAGACGTTTTACAAAATGTCATAAAAGTAATAAAAAGCGTCAAATCAACGTCAGGTGAAATAAGCATAAAAAGAACAACAAAAAACAGTGAGGAAAAGTATGCCTATGTACAGGGGGTGGGGTGAGCAACTATAGAGGTAGATAGGAGCGAAAATAGTGGCATCAGCGCAATATTACAGAATGTGACAAGAATATAAAACGAAGATCAAACAGAATGTGACAAGCATATAAAACGAAGATCAACAGGAAGTCTGACAAGATAGTAGGACTTTTTTATATTTTTTGCCAAATGAATAAGGCGAAGATGATTTCAATTTTTCCGGAATGTTAGACCAAATTTTCGGACCAATATACTTTAGAGAAAGGTGACCCAGAGATGTTTTCATTCTGGGTAAATAATATTTTTGCAGAGAAGCAAGTCTTGTTTGATATTTGTGGACTGATGCAATATCAGCAAAGTAGTTATCAAAGTGATTAGGTAATCCACCATTATAAAAGGAGTACATGAATTTGGCTACTGACAATTGAAATAAATCAGGTATTTCTAAAAACTTGTGCTTGAAATAGAGTACAGTTGTTTTAGTTTTGTTATATTCAAGTGTTCTCACAGCTTTATTTTGCAATCTGATTAAAGGAAGTAAAGTCGTCTTGTTGGCCCTTCCCCAGTTAAGTATTGAGTAAGTTAAATAGGAATGGAAAAGAGCGAAGTAAACAGATTTGAGCACTGAAATGTTTGTATAGTGTTTTAATTTGAACAACATTCCACATGATTTGGAGAGCTGTGTTACCAACTTTTCAATTTGAGGCTTCCAATTAAGTTTATCATCCAGTATAACGCCAAGATATTTTAAGCTGCTTTGTTTTGATATTGGGTGATGATTAATTGACACTGAAAAATTGATATTTTTGTGGTTGTTCATGAGCATGAAATTGCTTTTGGAATAATTGATACATAATTTGTTAGCACGAACCCAGTGATCAATTTTTTGAGCTCATGGTTAATTGTTTTTTCTAAGATTTCGTTGGTTTTTCCCTGAAATATGCAGATTGATATTATCTGCATATAAAACAGTATTAAAGTTGGAGGCTCTCACAATGTCATTAATATATATATAAGGAATAGTAAAGACCCATCAACAGATCCCTGGGGCACGCCACATGTTACATTAAAAAAAGATTTAGTATCTCCTATTTTCTTGCACTGAAACCTGTTGTCCAAGTAAGAAGCAAGTAGTTTTAGGGGTGTTTCCTTTACTCCATAGTAAAACAATTTTTCAAGTAATAGTTTGTGATCAACACAGTCAAAGGCTTTGCTTAGGTCTAAAAACAGAGTACAGGTTATTAATTTGTTATCTTTATTACAAATCATGTCATCGTAGATGGCAGTAATTGCTAATTCAGTATAATGAAAAGACTTTCACATCCATCTATAGGTAATTCCAAGTCTTGTCTAACAGTATACTGCAGTTTTTTGTTTACATACAGGCCAACGCCTCCAGCATTGGTTAAGGAATCAACGTGAACAAAGTTGTAGTTAGGAATTTGTATATTTGTACAACACTTTGCTTTCAATTTGGTTTCTGATATTGCTATAAAATTTAGGTGAGACATTACACATTGAAAAGAAAGTGTCAATTTTATGCTTATTTTTGGCTAAACTGCGTATATTGAAATGGAAGTAAGAAAGCTTATTACAAAACATACTATTGGCAGAGTTAATTTCAGAGGGGGTTAGATAGTCGTTAGGTACATGAGGTTCAGCAAGTGAAAATGAAATTTCATTAAATACTGCAGGTGTGATTTTTGTAGTTGAAGGAAACAGATCCAACAACTCAATGTTGGAAATTTCACTAAAATGAAAACAGTTATGATTACAAAGTAAGCACATAGCAAAGTTGTCATAAGTCACATAACAACATCTAGAGTGAGTCCAGTTTTTGCAAATTGTGCACATCATTTTGCAGCCAGTGTGCAAATTGCAAACAGCACATTGGTCATTTACAGCCATTTGGGTGAGATGGTAAAGTACATGATGTCATAAAGACTAGCATTTGTAAACAGTGTGAATACCAAGAGCAAATATAATAGTAAGGCACCACCACAGGATAGTCTCGTGAAGCCTGAATCATAAAACATATTACTTGATACGATGCAGGTCGTCTTCTGTTTGGATTGTAATGATTGCATCATTTTCATTTTTTCTGAGATGGATCCTCCCATTGTTAGTCCACAGATATTTCCAATGTAAATCTTTTCTTTTTTGATTGGCTTGAGCAAGTAAGTGTTTTTTACGGCTGATACAATTTTCATTGATGAATACTCTATCAATACGAGGGTCATCGAATTCAGCAGATTTCATTTTTTTTCTTGAGCTGTATATGTTGTTTCTGGTTTTTCTAGCTATGAATCTGACAATAATACTAGGACACTTTTTGTTTTGATCAGTTTTAGGTTTTCCTCAGAGTCTGTGTACAACATCAAAGGCATCTTTGCTAATAGTTGTGTCAAATTTTTCTGAGAACTTGCAGCACCTTGTCTTCGACTTCAGTATTGATTTCTTCAGCATTGACAGATGAATAAATAGTTGTAAAGAAACATTAGGTAGTGTCTAAATAACTGTATCTAGTTTTCAGTTTTGAAGGACTAAAATACAATATCTTGTATCTAGTTTTGTGACAGATAAAACTGAATCGGAGATGTTGACACCACTGTTAATGTGGTCAAATGGCAAGTGACTGGCACTAGAGTGCAAGGAGAGTGAAGTCAAATAATGTTAGTGGCAAAAAATGTATTGTTGAAATGATCTATAGACACCCTTTTCCTAACTCACAAGCTTTGCAGCTTGCATTCACTAATCTACTTGAAATCATGCACTCTGAAAAGAGTAATTACATAATTGGAGGCGATATAAATTTAAATTTTTAAAGTACCAAATTGACACACACATTACTGATTATGTTAACAGTATTCTTTGTCTTGGCTGCATATCTCTTATAAACAAACCCACCAGATTTTCTTCTACTCATCAACCCTCTCTACTTGATCATATATACACAAATATAATTGATGACAACACCACCACTGGAATTGCACTCTATGACATCTCTGACCATCTCCCCATTTTTGCAAGCTTTAATTTCCATCCCACATATGCCAAAAAATACAGACCAAAAATTCACTGTTCAAAAATTTTGACTTGCCATCTTTTCTGGAAGATCTTAACACTGCTCTTTTTGATCTTGACTTTCACAACCAAAACAACAGTGATATCAACATCACTTGTAACAATTTTATTCTTATGTTTAACAACATTCTTGACCAACATGCTCCCCTTAGGTTTGCTTCCAGAAAAGAAACTCGTTCCTTCCACAAACCTTGGTTGACCAAAGGTTTGCTAACATCTCTCTAAAAAGAATGCCTTGTATACAAAAATGTTATCGACAAACAACCCATCAATTTCATCCAAGTACAAATTTTATAGAAATAAAAAACTCACCTCAAAGAATCCATAAAAAAAAACTACTATAGATAAAAATTTGAAAACTGTAGAAATGATGTCAAAAAAACCTGGAACGTTATTAATGAAATTATTTCTACAAAAACAAAAAAAGCAAAATAGGTGCAGAAACCTACAATACTGACTTCACTAATCAAAACCATTGTGAAAAAACAAACAAACATTTTTCCAAAATTGGCAAAAATATATCCTCCAAAATTTACCCTCCCCCTGCAACTTTCAATGACTTTCTTATTGAGTCTTTCCCCAATTTGTGTACATTCCCACCAACCAGTGCTGATGAAATCAGACAAATAATTGCATCACTAAAATGCAAAAGAACATCTAACTCCTATGACATCCCAGCAAAGTTTTCAAAAATTTCTGCCAGTAGTTTATCCTCATGGCTATCTGAAATTTTTAATAAATGTATGGCAAAAGGTGAATTTCCCAATCTTCTACAAATTGCACAAATTACACCCATTCCTAAAATAACTTCTCCCAAATCCCCTAACGATTATAGGCCAACATCAATACTTTCAACACTCTTCAAAGTGTTTGAAAAAGTAATTTACAGCCGATTGTACTCTTTTGTCACCAGTAATTGTATACTGAGCCCACAACAATATGCCTTCTGTACTAATCAATCTTTGCCAGTTCGAGTCAAACCTTGGTTGTATTGGTTTTTACGATAGTGCACAAGACACTTCTGCTGTTCTCCTTTCTCAGTTCTCACCAGTATTGCCACCTCTGGGTTTTTTCACTAGATCTGGATTTTGTCTGTTTTATCTCGGGATCTAGGGTTTTGATTAAAAATCTGGGTTTTTTGACTCATCAAATTTTAGAAATGTATGTTGTATTACTGTATTTTCCATTCAAGAATACAATAGTTTCACAGGCGTAATACGTGCAGTTGCAGTAGCCACTGCAGATGAGTAGGGCTAAACTTAACCAAAAATTGTTTGAAATATGATGGTTTACAGATTAAGCACTAACTAGGCATAGGTCAGCACTCTAATCTATCGCTGATATGTCAAGGGCTGCTTGTGCATAATTTTTGAATGCTTTTTTGGTTTTGAAGATGCTGTGGTTGAGAATCTTTTCTTTGTTTTATGGGCGCATTGTGATATGAATGCAAAATTTTGAATGTTAAATTAGTAGTCAAATATTGCAATGAATGCAATGGTTAAGGTGAAAAGAAAACTGTAAGACCTTGAATGTATCATGTAGTACATGTTTCAATTTGTGCATTTAAGTGAAAGTAAAAGAAAACATTAAACGTTTTTTTAGAAAAGATCTAATTAACTTTTGTATGTTACTTCATGCATTTGATTTGCTGCTAGCCTACTTGTAAATTGTCAGTATGTTTAAAAATAGATTTGAACTTGTTAAAAATATGATACAAATAATGCATAATGCCTTAATTTTTATGTGCAAGTACCAGTAGCGTGCGTTTCAAATTTGGTTTGGACTTTTTTTAAATATTTTATATGTCCGTGGTGTTTTCAAGGTGACTTGTTAGGTTTTTCTTCACAACAGAGTGGCAACACTGGTTCTCACACACAACTGTGTTGAAGTTTTGAACCTGCTATTGCTGAATTCGAAAAACTTTCGAAAAGCAGACATGGGTTTAGATTTAGGGTTTTAGATTTATTTTTGGGTTAGTTTTAGTGTTTAAGGTTAAGGTCTAAAGTTAGCGCTTAGTGGTTTAGTGTTGAAGTTTAGGGTTTATGGCAGGGGTGGGAAACCTAGTTACTGTCATAGGCGGCATAAATTGTAGATGATTAATTATCACTGGAGGGCCGCAAATAACAATTGATTTTATCCTAAAATTCTACCTTTATATTACTGCGAGGGATAGAGGCTTCTCATGACATACTCTTAAGTATATACTTATCATCATGGAGCTTAGTTCTGATGCGATTTTGTACTCTAAATTGGGTAAAGAAAATTCTGATTCAGGCCATTATTAGATGTTCACATGGGCGGCATTTGGCCGCAGGTTCCCCACTTCTGGTTTATGGTTAGGATTATTGTTACCAAAATCAATAGCCACTTTAATCCTTTACTTGACAAGCAATGAACACTTAAGAAGTGGTCACATATTTCGAAGAGGACAGCAATTTTGCTTGATACGTTTTTTTAGTTGTTCTGAGGTGGAAACGAGATAATACAGTCAATCGGTCATTTAGACACAGCCTAAATGTAAACAAATATTTTTTCTTGGCTGTGTAACATTGTTGTGATCATGACAAGCTTATAAGTGCAAAGGTTCCTGATGTTTTGTTTATATATTAAAAATACACAAAAATCTATATCTTTTGTCTTCATTGACACTCTAGCTCAGGGGTTCTCAACCGGGGATGAATTTTCCACCAGGGGGAAATTTTGTATTTGCAAGGGGACAATTTTATATTTAAGATTTTGTTTAAAAAATAATATAGTTTAAGCATGCATTAGTTAATGTAAAAGTATTCTTTACGAACTAAATTTCTAAGGGGGAATTTATATGTGAATAACAGTAAAAGGGGTGCATGGGATAAAAAAGATTGAGAACCAATGCTCTAGCTCATTCAGTGGGAAAGTTATAGTTGAAATTCATGCTTCAAAAACCAACATTTTAGGGCTGTTGCAGTCCTTAACAGGTTAATAAGAATGTTCAGATCTGAAACTAGATGATAATGTGCTCATTCATGTTATTACATTGATTTTTTCTCATTTTTAACATTATAACTAAAACTGCTTGGAGATGATTATAACCAAAACTGCTTGGAGATGATTATTCGTTCATAATATTGAATGAATATATGTGCTTTTTATGCTGTGATTTGCAATGTTGTTGCTTACATTCACCAGTTGGAGAAGCCATATATGGAAGACCATTAAGAAGAAGGCTGACCAAGGTAGAAAATACAGCACGCTATAAACCGGTGGTTCTTAACTGGGGGGCATCAGTAAATTTCCAGGGGGTGTGAGCCCTTACACGCTCTACTGCGGTGGTTCTTAAACTGTGGTACGCGTACCACTAGTGGTACACGAGGGCTTTTCAGGTGGTACGCGAGCAGCTTTCCTGTCATATTCGAAAACCTTTGTGAATTCGTTTCTGTGTTATAATTCGATCATGTGTTATGCTAATGTTGCTAATTCGTTTATTTGCTATATTAATCTTAAGTACATTTGGGTAAATTATGTTCTTCTGAAATCAGGACTGTACATTCCAACATTAAATAAACATCAGGTGGTACGCGATCTCAAAAAGTTTGAGAATCACTGCTCTACTGCATAACAAGTTTGATCAATAAATTTACCAATAAATACATTTGTTTGAACAGGAAGTCAGGGAGGTTTGAAACATAGGACAATTACTCAAGGGAGGCATGGGAGAGAAAAGGTTAAGAGACACTGCTGTAAACACTTAACCAAAAACAAGAAAAAATCCCACACAGAACGTTGATTTACTGACTTACAACTACATTCATTGCAAATTATAAAGTCAGAGCTAAGCAACAAATGCTCGCAAGGAAAAATGTGTTTAACTATATAAAACTGTTTAAAAAATAACATCTTGTTTCTTGTATTACCAGTTCTAGTCTATTGTCAAGCTATATTGCACATATTTTTTCAGTTTTTAACACTTGTAGAATCTTCATTGACTGTTCTGTTCAGCGTAATTTACACTTTCATGCAAGTTTGTGTTTGGTTGACTATTTACTAATCATGGACAGCCTAACTGTTTGTAAAGTTGGTTAGGAAGAAGGCCAGTCCAATAAAAAGGAAGTTACCCTATAAAAAACAGACACATACAAATGGAACTGACATATACTTAACAGAAGCATAATTTTTTTGTATGAGCAAGTCAAAGATAATATGTCTCTGATTATAAATTTCATTTTATGGCTGAAGTATTAGAAATATGGTGGTTTGTGAAGTACTGAAGTTTGCTTTAAAACTTTCATTACCAGGTGGTTACCCGTCACGATATCCATGGTTACTGGGTAGTTTTGGGGGGAAATTCATATCCCAGAAGGTAAATATAGTTAGGTGTTTTCCAGCTTTAGTCTAAAACAGTAAACATGGCAAACGTTTCGTTGCCTTATACTAATCAATTACCAATGTATCAAATCATTTCCAAAACATTTTAGGCTACATACCACTGCAGCAAGCTTGGGCTTACTGGTGCCATTGTTTTGGCAAAAGTTTCACTTCATGGGAAGCGTTTTTTCTAACAATAAATGCAGGTAACACTGGCATTAAGCAATTTAATTTTATGAACATGCCTAAATATACATGTCATAAGCAATTCTAATACATTCTTTCCAGCTTTCCTGGCATGCTTTGGCAGCATGTCAAAGCATTTACATTGCACAAAATCACAGTCATTGCTGCAGGATAGGTGTTGCCAACATTGTGGTTTTCCTATAAATTTGGGCTTTTTTCTGTCGAGTTGCGGGTTTTTTTAATACTTGCGGGTTGCTTGTTTTTGGGCTTGTTTTAATTGAAATTTTCTTGTTTTTTTGCAGATTTCTGTTTTGCGGATTGCTTTTTTTTCAAATTTTATTGCACTTTTGCTGATTCAATTTACTGCTACTGGCATATTAGGTGTGTTTTCATGTGAAAATTTGCTCGTTTTGAGCTTGTTTTTTAGGATTTGCTTCCCTGCTTTTTATTTCATTTTCCTGCTGATTTTTCATTATGTTGAATTTTCTTGCCAACGCATGTTGGGCTTGTTTTTCAGTTGAACTACCTATTTTTGAATTGTTTTTGCAAAATAATCTGGCATCACTGTGTAGGATCCTGGTCCTGCCTTGGTTAGGGTTACCATGTCTGATGAGGTGCAATTCCTGATAGATTTATGTTAGTCACTGTAACCAATTTTTGTGACGAAAACACTTTTATTATGGTATAAATTCCAGATGCATCCAAAGCACATTGCCACCATCGGTTTCCCGTGAGAATGGGATAAATACAGTACAAAACAAAACAGCAAAAATTAACTTCATCTTCTATTTTACATCCAGCTGTGACAAAATAATTTGTCACGTTACTTGATCAGGAAGCTCCACTTACTGCTTAGCAGTTTTTATCAGAACTGAGATGTGATTTTAAATCCACGATACCTTATATGAAGCCGAGATGTATGTTCCTGGTTTACAAACTAACCATTCTGCTTCCCATTCATTTCTACCTTTCCGGAAACATGGATGTATTACCGTTATCTCGTCAGTAAATTTACATTTTCGCTTAGCCATTTTAAACAATTACAAAGTTTAATCTTTAGCACTAAATAATTCTTACTGTGAAAACATTGTGGTTAGATTTCATAAAATGTATTATTCCAAAATCGCAGGCATTTAAGCACTTTTTGAGAGAGCCGGTCTACGATATATTCGTACTTCGATTTCAGCCTAAAAAACAGCAGTTTTCGGTTGCCTTACCAACGCCCTAACTCCTCTGCCGATTGCGTTAGAGAGCTGTTCAAGAGCTCAAACGGATTGGCCAGTCTAGTAGATTGCACTCGAAAAAAAATTTTTTGGTTGGGGGTTGCGAATTTTTTGTGACTGACGTCATAAGTGAAGTAGTTTTAGGATTAATTTGGCTCATGTTGTCTGGCCTAGGGCCCAACCGCTAAGCCAAAGTGGTTCACTGAAGTTTTCATTGGAAACTAGGCTCGAGTCTGAGTCTTTTGAGCCTTCGATCAACTTTCTAGCGTTTCTGGTTCAAAGGTTATGATCTAAAATAAACAAATTAATTAATTAACTAATTAGCTAATTAGTCAAATATTTTTACTAACTTACA
>Ga0210059_1017913_pt1 | contig 10034 bp, 6 predicted proteins | sample Ectturendosymbi2_FD_188042 | JGI IMG/M metagenome (GOLD analysis project Ga0210059, IMG submission 188042) | Ecteinascidia turbinata endosymbiont from Florida, USA - Sample 2 (SPAdes) (version 2) | ecosystem: Host-associated > Tunicates > Ascidians > Unclassified | place: Key West, Florida...
TCTCAAAATAAAACATGTATAGTTTTTTGAAGGCTTTTTTAGTGTTGATGAAAAGTCAAAAATGATGGGATACTTGACCAAGTATGTGCGGGCCACGTAAACCGGTACCGCGGGCCGGGTAGTGGCCCGCGGGCCGTATGTTGCACGCCTCTGTCCTAAACAGTCGTGCAATGGAAATGGTTTGGGTATTAGTTTTGCAATTTGTGTTGCCCCGATGTAATACATTTTTGATTGGATGTTGAAAACGTCTTCTACATTCACCTAATTCACCTTCGGAATAAAAAAAAAAAATGTTTTCAAACACAACTTCATAAAAGTATTTTTATATGTTGTTCATGTTCAGCCTGTGTTTTTGTTCGTGAGTTCCGACTAAGATTTTGCCCTTCCTGATACCTGGTTATCGTCTTACTATCATACATTTTTGAGAAACTGCTGTTGCTGCTTGTGAATGGGTATAGTGAACAGTGTTTTGTCATCTTGTGTTCGGTTGTATTCCGCGTAAGAATTAGAATCACAGAATGTCTGGTAAGAGAAAAATCGGTCTATGTTGAACCCGATTTGAAAACGATGTACCGCAATGTATGCTTTATCCTATATCATTGTCGCCTGCATTGGTAAAGCTGTATCCAGCGCAGGATGGGTTTCGTGAACCCTTTGCTGAAAAGAAACAACTGATTTTACTGTACGCTCAGTGTTTCATGACTGCCACAATATACATCATCGCCAATATGTACTTTCCATGAAGCACATTTATAGCAGTAAGAACTCTGTTCAAGTAATCCCGCTGCCAGGCACTCAGGGTCGGAGATCGAGCCCCGCCTATCGATTAAAAGTCGATCACTTTGCCAATCAGGTTTTTATTCTCGTTGATTTTCGCTTAAATTGAAAAACAAGACAAAAAGCTGAAGGAAAACACGACCCTCGATCTGTGGTTTTACGTATGCATGCTTTTCCACATATCGTAAAATAATTAAATTGCAGTCGCTAATCGGTATTTATTTGTGTTTCACCAACAGGGCTACAACAAAGCCGTGGATTGGTGGGCGCTTGGCGTGTTGATTTACGAAATGGCAGCCGGCTATCCTCCGTTCTTTGCTGACCAACCTATTCAGATCTACGAGAAGATCGTGTCAGGGAAGGTGAGGTTTATCGGCTGGCCAGCTGAATCCCTGTAATGCACATCCGAAACCGTTAAAAGCTGGAAGAGGTGTGATGCGTGTTGCTACTAGCCCCAAAAATCTTGAGTTTTTGTCTTTAAAGGTCCATGCATTGAAACCACGAACATAGATCCTCACACCCAGGATCTTCAGCCCCCGGGGGACCTCTTAAACTATATGTTGCGAATGTAGCGATGTTTCTTGGCAAATTTTCTTAGTTATCGTGTATAACCGACAAGAAGTGCACTACAAGCTGTCATCGTCAAATTCAACTTTGACCGACTCCCTACTCTGCTGTTTGGATACATAGGTAGGTGTCCACTTCATCAGCTCATCTATAGCAGTTTTGGTTCTGCTGTAAAATGCGTTTTACTAGAACAGCCACTTGCACAAAGGTATTGGTATTTGTGTCGCCAGTCCCCGCAACACTCTTCTTGCTCTTGTCACACGTGTGCTGGCATCCGTTCAAGACTGTCATTCTTGGCTGTGGTGTTTGGTTTGCGCCTGAAATGACTGGATGGCGACTTCGAATGCAGTGTGCCACGCTGTCATTTAGACTCCGCTCTTGGCATTCGCTTGCTTTTTTTCGACAGGTGCGTTTCCCATCTCATTTCACAGCCGAGCTAAAAGATTTACTGCGAAATCTGCTTCAAGTCGACCTCACGAAGAGGTATGGAAACTTGAAGAACGGTGTCGCCGACATCAAAAACCACCGCTGGTTCCAGTCTATCGATTGGATCGCAGTTTACCAGAAAAAGGTAATCCTCCTTACCGTCTTAAGCCGGCGCCTGGCATGATGCGATAAAGAAACGTACATCCTGAAGTTCGTTCACGCTCACGTGTCCAAATGAAGGCAGCTTAGATGCGTTTATTACGCCAGGAAGTTTATTTGAATCACTTGCAACAGCCATTCGCTTGCAGCGGCTTGAAGCTTCAAACTCATGAGCTTGCAGAACTTCTTCATTTCGTCGATGCGCTTGCCTCCTTTAAAAATGTGTTTGTCGCCTTAAGCACGAACGTTTGCGCGGCGGACTTGTCAGTGGTTCCAGGTTTGCAGCGCGTTTCAAGATGAACAAATTTTTCAGGTGGAAAGACTTTCAGTCGGAACTTTTGTTTTTTTTACAAACAGCTTGGCGTTCTGCGCCACTGCTCGCTGGTTCAGCGTTATTGATTGATTGCAGAAAGCCCCTTTTCACGCGGCTCTTATGGTTTAAGCTGCTGCAATGCTTCTGATTGGAGCGAGTGCTGCTTGGCGCGCTGGTCACGCTGTGTTTCACTTAGCTGGTCCATCATCTTCAGCCCCAGCTGGCAATTTGTGTCAACTGGTGTATTCAACGGTGTGAACCCGGTAGTTTACTTGTTACAATTTCGTAGAGAGCAGTTAAAATGAAGCCAGGATATAACAGTTTAGCGCAGTTTCAAAGAACGGCTGGATTTCGTGAAACAGTTTTAATGCTCGAAAGCAAATATTTGTTGTGTTATGCCAGCAGGGCCGATCGGCAATAATACGCGTGTGCAGCTACAGGTGATAGCCCCGTGGTCTACATTCCTGGTGATAGACCGAGTGGAAATGATGTAGCAGGCTATAGTCAGCTGTGCATTCCACAAAGCGTATGTTGACCTGTTTCGAACGGTCAATTTGCACGTTCATTCAAGGGTTGCTGGGATGAAAAGCCTTTTGTCGCGCTGCTGCCATCTATCGGTTTGTGGCATTGCGTTGTTACGTCATATGCTTGGTCACATTGATGTTTTAATATATTCAACCTCGTCAAGTCTGGTTGGAAAAACTGGTGCAACCTTTCATGCGTTTCTTTTTTATTGTTTTAGTCGCCAGCGACTTGTTGCGACCGCGCTTAGTCTGAAATGAGCTCCTAGCTTTTTTCCAGCCCTTTCAAAAACTTTCAATGTAAAGAAGAACGATAAGTGCTGTTTGGTTCACGAGAAAGATTACTTATGGCGAACTACGCCAAAAAATGCACCATGACAAACAGTTGTCTCTGCTCTTCGTTGTTTGTTAATATTATTTTGGACGACGTCATGTAAACTGAGGCACATAATTTTGCGAAGTAAAGTAAGAGTTTTACGTTCAAGTTGAAGAAAATGTTTGAACACGCCTCGCACAGTTGATCCCATGCTGGTTAGAAAAAAGCTGAATAAGGTAAAGAAACAACTAGTTTTATCACAGACCATTGCATTTACCCTCTCTTTGATGAAGCTCCTCCAGTACACGTTTGTTACTTGCTCAGATAATTTCCAGCCAGAATGTTTGTAAGCTGTGTGTAGTTTGGGTTCGTGTGTTAAGCATGATTTGGTATCCACAGAGAACTGATTTGCAGAAGGCTGCGCAGTAAGACCTGATTTTGTTCCCGGACGATAAGATCGATAAATTCCGATACGTCGATGCGATCGGAAGCCTTTCTTGTATGTCGCGTACGTCAGTGCGATGCTCACTGCGTCAGGCTCTTGCTGCGAACAAGATTTTCTCCAATCAGTTCAACTCAACTTCCGGATAGCAGCGTCGCGATATGGAAAGGGAGATGCGCCTTGTTTTTGATTCAGTTTAGTTGGGTTTTACCCAACATCAGCGTCCAACTCTTACTCCTCGTGGCATTGGCAACAAATAAAAATTTCGTCAAACAGCGTGTTTTAAACATGCAAGAAGGGATCGTTCAAATTTTAACTCACTCTTTTCAACGCTACTTTTCCTCTTATTTTGAATGGATCCGAGTTGCGGAAGGAAGACGCCCTTAATCGAGCAAGATGAGAAATATATAAAGTTAATTCATGACTGAAAGGAAGTAAATCCGGCCACCCCCGTGCAACGGGACAAAACCGGAATACTTACTACTACGTAGAAGACCTTAGATTCAGCGACTTTAGCTGAATAACGATTTTGAAGTGTCGCCATGTTAAGACAAGCTATTGATGTATTGGAAAACCAGTAACGCTTCGTCTCCATGCGCAACTGCCAGTGTCGGTCGTAATACAGTAAAGTAGGTGAGGAATGAAAGTGGGAAGGCAATAAAAATATAAACGAAGCTTATTCGCGAAAGCAAAAAGCAAAGTTACGTGCACTGTTGGCTTTGTATTTGCTGCGTTGTGACTACAGTGCTGTGTTTGACGTTTTTCTGCCGCTTTTGGGTTCAAACAGAACAACTCGATGACTCCCCTTTTCTCAGATGCTGCTCGTCATAGTTCATCGTCACGGGATTCGATTGTAGTTATAAGAATTCGTTATGATGACGAATTACACTTTCCACGTTGTCATTCCTCGAACTATTGGGCTGCAGCTTTTCTGTCTTGCTTTTGTTTACAATCTAATCAACTGCATGCTTTTCACGCATGTTTACAGCTGGAAGCTCCGTTCATCCCCAAGTTCAGTCATCCGGGTTCGACTCAGAACTTCGACGAGTACGAAGAAGAGCAGTTGCGAGTGCACGCGACAGAGAAGTGCGCCAAGGAGTTTGCGGACTTCTAACCTCCCAGCAACTCACTCCGCGCACGTAATTACCGAACGTCACACTCAGGCAAAATAGCGTTGGATTATTGCGGCAAGGTTCATCGTCCGCGGCGCTCTCCCAGTTCACTTCACGTTTCGTATTCTTTCGTCTCGGCGCCCAACCCCCCTGCAACCCCGCCCGTTGCCCCCACCGTTCAGGGTAGCTCCGTCATGACACAATCTCCGTCGCTTGCTGCTAGACCCGTGCGAACAGTACCGCGCGCGAAAGTTCCTCATTTGCGCCTCAATTCAATGCGGTACAGGACCGTGGGCTATTCAGGCCCCGGTGGGTCGCCCCCCCTGGACCGCATCTCGACCGCATTTTGACAAAAACTGCTCAAGGTGTCAGTGCAATGCGCGCCAACGGTGCTGCTACAGAGTATTTAGCCGAATGCCACATATTTTCAGCTGACCTTCGTAATTTGTGAAAAGCGTCAAACCGTGCGTCCTATCAGCACAGAACGCGTCCTTCTGTGCGCGTTGTGAAACTTCTTGCGTGGCAGTTTCAAGAGTTTCAACGATGCAGTCTCAGTCGACGTCGAGCAGGGAAATCCCCAGCGAGTATGCTGTTGGAATGAATGCCTCGCAAACGTTCGAATTCGCATTTTCGCGCAAAGCAACTTTCCGCAGATTATGTCGTTTTCGTTTTTAGAGAGCTTGGTTACTTGTTATCGCAAACTACTGCTTATTAGCCGTTCCTGCCCCAAATCTATCGCAGTGGGAACGGGTTCGCACAGTGCCGTAAACTGCGCCGGTCCGTTACGGCGTCGGGCTCTCGTGCCGGTTTCAGGTCGTCTTCAAAGGTACCACGGGCAATACCGAAAACAGAAATGGACAGACCGCTTAGTACCACAAGCGAATATCATTTTTGCCCGATTCTCAACAGCTTTTCTCGTCGATGTGTTTAGTCGCGACTTATTTTTGTTTCTTGTTCCGCCCTGCGCTCGCGGGGCGTTCGTTCTTCAACGCGTTTTCTACCAACCCCCCCACCCCCGCCTCCGTGCAGCGGCTGCCGGTCTGACGCAGACCGTGCTCTTCATTTCGCGTGCACAGTCCAGCTGAGAACAGAAGAGCATTCTCAGCGTCGACTGGCCGCCCGAGATCGGAGGCTCTTCAAGCGGGTTGCCTGTTGGCGTGTACGGCGATAAACAGATACCTCGTTGCAATCAGAAACTCGCTCTGTAGTAGAATCAGCTCGTGTGCTTAACAGGTCACGTTAGTTTTGCGTTAAGGGAATTTTTTTCTTGGGGTGGAGAGAGTCATTCTGTGGTTGGTGCAGTTTATCTTGTACCGTGGGCCCTGACCAATTGTCCTGTCAGATTACCCGTCTTCGTGCATTCAGGCTTTCGCGTCTCAGCGTGCTGGCACATTGCAACGCCGCGCCGTTGTTTATGGCTGGTGGGCTGAGTCTTCCCGCTTCTGATTGCGTTGTTGTGCATGTTTCGTCTCACGTAATAACCAAGTATTCAAAAATATTTTGCGTTTATTTCTGCTCAAATCGCACCTGTGCGGATGAATACTCGTTCCAAAAATAATAAAGGCGCGCCCGCTCTCTGATTCGCGAAAAGGTTTTAGCCTCGAAGGTTTCTTGTTTTCAGTTTCATCTTCCGACTGGGAAGGTTCACTTGCAAACTGCGACTCCGGTATATTTTCTTATTGCAAATTCTTTCGTGCTTTGAACGCGCGCTCACAACTCTAACTGTCATTGTTCGTGTTTCGTTCGTTACCATTCTCGGTGTTCGGTGTTTTATACCATTTTTTCTTTCTGTTGTTGCGAGCGTTTTGCGTTTGTTTGGCTCGTCTTGTTACGCGAGCAGTTTTACCGAAACAACAATAGATGAAAGCCTCACATCTGTTCCAGGCAAGTGCGACTGAGCAGCCAACAGTTGGTGTCTACCAGGTGTTAGAATGTGCACGATGTAGACTCAAAGAGACGTACTGCAATGAGCGTGGATAGTTTTAGGTTTGAACTGCAAAAGTTTCAGTGTGAACCTGTATCATTATAAATGTAGAAGCTAGCTTTACGGCGAAGGTTGACGTAACAAAACATCATTCTTCGCAGAAGCTTTCACAAAACTGAGTACTTTTCGAAGTCTGTCAAATGCTGTGTCCATTTACCAGCAACCTGAAGCTTGGCGCTGAAATCATCAGAAGCAGCTCCAGGTGATTCGAATACGTTGCGCGAGATGGGTCGAGTAATGTCTGCAGTTCAATCAGCGCCGGATTCAGGGGGTGCCAGGGCCCCCCACCATACTCATGTGTCAAGGCACATGTGCGTGCCACTTAGTTGATTTTAGCGAGGAAAGTATGTTTACAGACGCTATTTAAATTATCGGTGGGCCAGTGGCAGTATTTCACTTGAATATATTTCATATTGTGAAGAAACAACTATTACACTTACTGCTTTCCCGGAAGTCGACCTGGTATCTAAATCTAGTGAATGCAAGGTCAAGCCACGTAGAACGCATTAGCTTACGTCTCTACTCGTTATCAGTAGATGTTGCGTCTGCCTTACATTTGCACAGGTCACATGAGTAGTATAGATCTATGTATGACTACCATACAGCAGGGCTGGATTATATGAACGCGAGGCCGCTTAGCGTAACTGCGTAGCGTTTCACATGTCCTTGTTTCAACACTGCAGAAGCGCCGGTCAAAAACGTCAAAACAGATACGACATGGCAGCCTACACTTCAGATACAATTGGGGGTGACTATGTACGGCGGTTTGTATGCGGTTAATTTGAAAACCTGAGGTTAGCAACTAAGTTGCGATTAATTGATTTTAAATTGTTGCAATGACAGTTTATTTGCTGGTATGACACTGACACCGCACAAGAGCCAGGTTCACTGTTCTGGTGTCATGCAATGATGAGATTGTTGTTTCCTCATGTCCGCTCCTTTGCCTTCAGAGGCAGGTTGCGAAACTTGCTAGGCAGTGGTTCCCAAACTTGTTCGAGCCGTTACCCAAATCAAGGTGGCGAGTATTTCTTACTACCTCGATATTTTGCAGTGCTCGCTCATAATATAGAACAACATTGTGGATTTGGTTCCACATTATTCCCCGAAGAATCGCATATTACCCCCAAGAGGTAATTTACCCCCAGTTTGGGAACCACTGTGCTAGCGGATTGTTCTACTGCTGGTCTTCATCGCGCAACAATAACGGCAATAAATCTTCAAATAGTCACTTCAAATTACGGTAGTAGGCAATTTTTCTCATGCGACCATGGCTCCCACTGCTGTTTTTTCCACCCAGATCTGCTTTTTTTGTTGACCTGGTTGTCTAGGTTTAATTACGAAAAACCGCTTTAAATCTGTTTTTTTGGAGTGATAAATTCATCAGCAACTTTAATGTGTTCAATAATATAAAGATGACTGTATATTACAGCGTTTGCATGCGCACATCAGATGAGAGAGAACGCATATCGGGTGAAGCAGTACGTGTTCAATCGGTTTCATATCCTCATATAAGATCATTGTCGGGGTTATATATATAATGTTATTGCCTCTAATACCAATTGAAGAAACTGGTGACTCAAGCTAGGATTGTTTAAATTTCGATGTCTCCCTACACATATTAATTAAAAAATAAATTTCAATTGGAGGAAGAAGGCATTGGGATTATATCTGTGGGATTTTAGATCCCGCTGCAGTTCCACATTGCACAAAATTTCCTGGATAACAAATGTACTCCTACAGTTAGTGACAGATATCATCAACGGAGTATGTTACCAGCGTTATGAAAAACGTCTTGAGTAACAACAAAAAGGTCACCCAAATGTTAATGCATGCCCTCCAGAAGAAAATTTGGAAGAGGAACAAAATTAAATCAGTATTCGACTATCATTTCAATTAAAATATGCACACTCATACGTTTTTGTTCGTAACACAAGCTTTCTGGGTTTTTATTGTACGAATATAACGTATATAGTGTGCAATCTGGGTTTAGTTGAAATCACTGAATGGGAGCCCTTGAAGCGTGGTGCTATTTGGTTCAATTCTTTTAAGTCATCCAAAAACGATAAATGCCAAAGTTGTCAGTTTCCTTAACTTACTGTATATAGGCTACCAGGGATGGGGAACCTGCGGCCCGCCTGAACATTCGATATGACTCACATCAGAAATTTCATTACACAAGTTAAAAGTACAACATCGGGTCAAAACGAAGCAGCATGATAAACAGCAGGCACTTAGACAGTAAGTGAAGGGAAGTCATTCTTCCTCACAGTTAGATAAAGGTAGAATTTTAAGATAAAATTGATTTTGCGGCCCACCAGCGCTAATGCACAATTCATGCGGCCCGTAACAGAAGGTAGGCTACCCACCCCCAAAGGGGACACGGGGGATGCATCTCCCCCACCAGACCTAAAGAGGTGTTGACATGACACTTGATTTCATTAAAATTCATCGCCAAATACTTTTGTACTGCACATTACTCGCTAAAGATGCTAAAATTAAACTTATGCTAACAATTAGTCAAAAACGTTTCTTCGTTTCATTAGATGAGCTGGCCTTGTTTATAGAACCTGATATAAAATAATCAATGATCGCATGGGCGTCCGCAGGCCAGGGAAGGCAAAACGGGCATTTGCCCTCCGCCTGGAAATTGGAATTAGGAACCAAATATTTCTGGCAAAACCTGGAGTCGGTATCTTACTTCCGATTAATTGATTTGCTTGTATGAAACTTACACTGCACAAGAGTCAGGTTCACAGTTGTAGTGTCATGCAGGGATGAGCTTGCAGTTCACTCATGTCCCCTCCTTTGCCTGCAGATGTGAGTTGCGAAAGTTGCAAGAGGATTGTTCTGCTGTTGGTCTTTATTGCGTAACAATAACATGGCAACAAATCTGCAAAATTTAACTTTATATTACGGTGGCAGGCGTTTTGTTGCATGAAACTGTGAAACGCAGACATCTTGGCAGGTAATGAAGCGAGACAGTGACATGCTGATAGCGGAAAGCCACGTACAGTTATACTTTGTGAAAAGAAGCCCGAGTGAGTCTATAGCAATGCTTCAACAAGTTTAAAAAATCCATTATTAATGGGAGTGTGACCAATTATCAAACTAAGTATTCAACTCTAAGTGACACTGGCAAAATGAATTATCCAAATAAGCCAGAAAATTTATCTTACTTTCATTTTAGTGTAAGAAGCCTGAGTAAAAATAAGCATAAACTAGATGACTTTTTCCAAATGACTGAAGTTAATCCTACTTTTATAGCCATATCAGAAACCAAGTTGAACTTCATGTAAATATTAACATCCCTGGCTTCAACTTTGTTCATAATCCTTCACAAACCAATTCAGGTGGAGTTGGTCTTTACATTAATTCCAAACTAACTTACCAACTCAGAAATGACCTAAATCTCCAAAA
>Ga0210059_1017914_pt1 | contig 10033 bp, 5 predicted proteins | sample Ectturendosymbi2_FD_188042 | JGI IMG/M metagenome (GOLD analysis project Ga0210059, IMG submission 188042) | Ecteinascidia turbinata endosymbiont from Florida, USA - Sample 2 (SPAdes) (version 2) | ecosystem: Host-associated > Tunicates > Ascidians > Unclassified | place: Key West, Florida...
TCGATCACTCAATCACAGAGTAAAATGCGATTATAGTGTTCAATGTTTAGACTGACTATGTTTTGATTAGTCTGACGTTGTGAAGAACTGCAGAGATGCCAACGTTAATTCCTTAATTATCCTTTGCAAGATAAATCATCAAACAAGAAAATCAAATAAAAATAAATCGAAACAACATCTGAAAGCATTTCATTGGACAAAAGATTTGCTTCATCCTATGAAACATCAAAATGATACCTCTAACGTGTTAACTCGAACTGTTGTTTGCAGGAATGATCCCTGGACATCAGCCAGTAAATGATATCTGATCCAATTAACGCACTTTTGAGTGCAAAAATTGCATTTGGAATTTTTTGGGTATTGGTGCTTATATTTGAATAATTAATTGACAAGGAAGCACACTTTTCAGAAAGCATATCATCACGCCTATACTGATTCATTTCAAAAAACAGAAAACAAGATATGGGTCGTATGACTCAAACGTGAGCAATTGTTTCTTTTAAGTAGCAGATGACAGGGTTCCGAAATTCTGCATTTCTAAGAGGGATTGAGATAAACTGTGCCTAGCATTGCTCAAAATGTTGGCTTTTCTAAGCATTTTTAAAACTTGCCACGAATGTGACAAAACAAATGAACCAACGAAAAACAACAATGCTTTAGCGTTGAAACTAGCGTTTGGTCTAATTGTGAGCAGCTCTGTCAAAACGTTGAATAACCAATTTTAGTAAGACTATTTGTCCTGTTGAAGTTTTCTCTACTGTCATATTAACACTGCAGTACGTATCGCATCACACTCGCCAGTTTTACCTTCTGCAAATATCTTGATGGTGATTTTATTCGATAAGTTCTTGTACAAGGTGATTACATTCATTTAACTGTTTTGCAACTCACTGAATTTCGCTAATTACAATCAGCTTACCAACGCACCGTTGTATGAAACTTAACGCACTAAAAGTTTTTACTGTCACGTAATAAGCCGGTTCTTCAGGAAGCATTGCCGATCACATTAGCTACTTCATGAGAATCGGCCTGGTTTCTAACGCTTTCATAGCATTATCGCCGAAAAGAGATTCTTTGTATTTGCTGAATGCTTGTTGCTCCCTCTGGCATATTTTGTTTTTGAAACTTTTCTCACCACAAGCCAGGCATAATTAATCACGAAAATGTCGCTGCATTGTTTACTTATTTAACAAAGGGGGCGTACGATTGTTGGGATCGTGACGTAGTTTCACGAATGACCTGTTCGTGAAAATTCAGGGATGATGAGAAAACATCTTTCTCGAAAAATTGAAAAGCTTAGTTCTTTGAACCGACGTGGAACAAGAAAAATATTGCAAGTAGTTTTTGCGACAGAGGGTACTGGCCAAACAAACGAATTGTCCCAACTTGTACTGATACCAAGCAGCTCAGAAAGTTCCAAGAAGCAGAAAATCAATGACGGAAAGAGCGGTTTCAACGCTTCCTAGAAGTCATCTGCTGAAAAGTAAAGCCGTAAACATATTTTGCACACACTAATTGGAATTTGTTGTTGGTCTCTTTGAAAATTTTCAGGGGAGAAGTAACGAGGAGGCAAAATACGACCTACGTTTCCAAATTTAAATTATTTGCAATATATAATGAGTATTCTATTACTACAGGTCAGTTTACGCCAGAGACACTACTGCGTTTGCATAATTTCACGATAAACTTGTCTCTTGTTCAAAATCAGAGGGTTTCGACGCGTTTTCTCTTTATTGGGACGAACTGAAACCGGTCCTTATCTGGACAGTTTGTAATGATGCAAAGCTTTCATTCCAATAAACTTAACCTTTCTTTGCAATTGGTCTTGGAATAATACGCTTGCAGAAATATGGAAATTGCTTTGACTTAAAGCATTTTCTGCCTTACTGGTTATTTTCAATGTGTTTGGCGTCTATAAAGAATTGCATCTCAAATGCGAGATAGACGTTTTTTGGCTTAGATTGCGTTGGCTTTCAACATTTTTGGTCTGCTGCCTCCAACTATATCGGAAAATAAAGTTGTTTTGCAGATGATTACGTGTAAGATATTATTGTTATTTCTTTCAGAAAAACGAGGTATTAAATCCTAATAGCATCATACGTAGCAAAATACACCTGTTATTGTTGAAACGAAAATCCTATTTTTGTGGTGGTATTTATGAAAATAGTATCTTGCAAAAACAAGGTATTGCAAGCTGTTATCTGATGTGCAGTGAAGAGTTATAAATTAAACTGCAGCGAAGTTTTAAAACAGGTCTTATGCAGGAATTAGTGAGCTGTGTGCTTTGAATGGCATATTTCCGAACACCCTGAGATGCTCAATAAAAACAAAGATCACATTACACCACTTACATAAGACCAACCATAGCTAGTTCTATAGCACTTGCTGCAGAACATCAGCTTCAGTATGAAATGAAAAAAAACAAACATAGAAGAAATGTGAGGTACTATCGACAGAACACAAAGCTTAATTATTTAGTAGTTCGAAAACATTCAAAAAAGTCTGAAATGTATTAATAATTCTCATAAGTTAATAGAAATCCAACCAACTACTGCTAACTTGTGGATTTTCGTATTGCCTGCTCTGCAACCCAAAAACGGTATGTTTTTAGAGTTCCGTTACGAAAACACAAATTGAGAAGTACTTCATGTGAAAAAACCTGAGTTTAAATACCGGAATAAATACCCATTAAGGCAAACCTTTCGCCAAACATAGTTGCCAGCCACACCAAGTACTTAGTGACTAGTGTTGCGATCGGAAATCCCGAGCGGCATGTGCGCAAAGCTTCGCACTGTGGCAGCAAGCAACAATAGAGTTCACATGCCATGGTCACTCTATTATTGCTTGTTCGCGCCACATATATGTATGGTGTTGTTCTTCACGCACATCCCGTTCGTGGTGAATCACACATTTAACGCAACGCCACCGGAGAAGTTGCAACACTAGCAGTCTTAAAAGTCGTTTCTGCACGTGTTCTCTTTATTTGATTTTATAGCAAAGAAATTGAAAGGTTCCAGGTTTGAAACCGCTTTCATCTCTTTACTACATTTAAAACACTTTCCGCTATCCAAGAATTATGCCTTTGCTGAAAATAAGCTTTCTGGGAGACGAAAACAAGCTTTATTGGCTTTGGAACAGATTTAAACATTTTCCACATCGCGCTGGCCACATCTTCTTTGGGTCGTTTGTGTTTGGATCAACCAACGCTGATCGCGGATTTAGTCATAATACAAAGTAATGTCTGCATGTTGCCGCAATACCACTGCGCCATTTCCACGAGAAAAGATATTTTGTTGATTTTCTGAGTGAGACTGTGAATGTCTGTAGGAATCGATCAGACCCTTTCATAATGAAATGCTGTTAGTCATAAGATGGTTTGAAGTCTATGTAATTTCAAATTCCTTCCACACCTGCTTTTTGACACAGAGTGTCCAAAAACAAAGCAAAATAATCGTCAAAACCAGTATTTCCCCAAATCTTGTCTAAAAGGTTTGAAATCACAGAGTTTTGATGTGGTATTAGCTTTTTTACATCAGAAAATATCGAAGTTATTACTTTCTTGCAGTACGATTTCAAATCAATCCGCAATGCTTTATACTGAATGCTGTATCATGATGCAGGTTGTTTTAGGTGATTTCTTTTCTGTACAACTGCAGATGGTTTCACACAAAAGCTTTGCTGTATTTCTACAGCTTTAGTGGAATTGATCAATATTGTTGGCCTTCAGGCCATTGCTGCAACAGCTGTAATATTGTTAAAATTGCAACAAGCAGTGAAAACACCAGTGGACATTTCCCAGGTTTTCGTTTCAGAAAATGCGTCTGTTCATCGACAAGTGCACATCAGCCAAGTTGCTCATAATCTATTCCTGTGTAGGAAAATGCTTGGGATGTGATGTGGGAAGACCTTGTACTAAACATTTAAAAATGCAATGCATACCGCCCGAGACAACGTCACTGAAAATAACAACACGACAACAAACGTTTCTTCCTATCATTGTAAACGAGCATAAAATTATCGGTTGTCACCCCTAATGAATGTGGAAATTCGCTCTCGGTCAATGAAAACGTATGAGATATTTGTCGGCTCATCTTGTGAAGCAGAATATAACAGATCAATCTTTGAATTTAACAATCGCCCCTTGGTATCGGAAATACAAAACAATTATCAAATGTGGTATTTGTATATTATCCGAAAGTCAAGCCGCGCACTTGTTCTACGACGCAATCAAACCATTACTTCCCTTTCAGGTGCACGTAAGATTTTAACAAATGGAAGCAAAAGTGATGCAGTTGTTATTCACGCGCAGCGGAATGCAATAACTGCTTTATTAGGTACCATGATAAACGGTTTCAGAAAAAACTGAAATGTTGTTAAGTTTCGTTGAGGAAACCTTTGGCGTTACAAACTAACAGAGATTTGATGAACCAATATCAAGAAAAGACGAAAGGTTTGGAGTCACAAGATTAACCAATGATAGCGAATTTCACATTGTACGACTTGACACTCAACTCAAACGCTGTTTCTGATTTTAAAGTTAGATAAAAACTTGAATGTTGGATTCGGTAAACGCATCCCTTAATTTGGCAAACAGTGAACAATTCTAGTCTTTTTTCCTTTACATTATACCTACAAAACAAGCAGTTCTCTGGATTGTTAGAAAACAACCAATGAATTCCTGATTGACGTCAAACGGTTGGCAGTTCGTAGTCAGTAAACAGATACAGTGCAAATAATCTGATAAGGAGCACCTGTGTAGCCTTTGATGTTCGTTGAACTGCTTAAAAAATGTCAGAAAATACTGAACCTACGTGACTATACGTGATTGAAGCTCAAGTGATTTCCATTATTTATACCTTGAACTGAAATGACACGTAATTTGTTGCCGAAGGTTACATCCTCAATAGCTATTTGCTTCCTTTGAGTTGCGTTTACATCCCTGAAATTTATGAAATGTAACTTTCGAGTTATGACCGAAATTGCCTCGAGCCACTACATTGTTTTTTCGGTCCATGATAAGTTTGAAACTGTTTTAAATCGCATAATACCATTGGACTGAATCTGAATCAAAAATTTTCAAAAGAGAGGTTGATGCAGCGGGAAGTGGGGAAAGTAGAACCGAATTAAATCCCTGTAAAAGACAGAAATGAGTTTGTTACTGCTCAAATAGACAGCATAATGACTTGAACGGTCGTTTTCAAGTTTTTCATGAGACGTTCGTTGTGAAAATGTTCACATAGTTGCGGATTTTAATTCCTCGAGTGTCAGTAAAGCTCTCAACTGCGCGAAATTTTTCAACTACCTTTTTCTGTTTCCGATTGCGCCTTTGTAGTATTTGGTCTTACCGACCATGGGCGTGTCGTAACGTTTCCTTACTCAGTCACATGTCCCAGTCCCAACTTCCTTGGCAGTTAATGTCTCTTTGAAGTTCCGGATATGAAACTAAATTGCAGCAGTAGATGGAGATGCAATTCTGGGGTATTAAAATTTTGGGAAGCAGGAATACCTTTTAGCCATCATTATAGTCAAGTGTGACATTAGGCCAGGGTGGTAAGGACTTACAGGGCTTTCGCTTTGGATCAAGCAGTCTGTTTGAATGGAAGACTGAGCCCTTCAGCCATACAGCGTCGTCAGTGCATGGGACACCAATAAGCAGGTGGGAAAATTTCTCCCCATCTGACGGCGCGTGCAGCTGCAACATGGCCCCAATGCGTTAAACACCTCCTTTCTTGGGACTTTGTGGGGTGTACGAATGGCGGTCTACTGATAACAGGGCAACTGAGCGGCCCTAAACCTTACACAAGAACTTTCATTCGTTTGTAATATTTCTGACTCAAATTTAGCAAAAACGTGCTTGTTTGTAATTTTGTGAGTAAAAATTGGCAAAACCTTTTACAGAACACAAAAATAATTCATTGGACCTGTCTTGAACCGCTCTTTGGAGAATTATGTGACATGTTCCAAAAATTTGTTATATTGACGATCGTTTGTACTCTGATTGTGTGCTTTGAAATTTTGCCGGCACTCATGCTTCACACACAAAAAAAAATTATTTGACAAATCGCAGTGTTTCTCCTTCGGCATTCCACAACCACTGCATGAATCCATTCTTCTCATACAATTCCAGGCAAATGCTTCCGGCAGTTCTCTGGAACGCTTTGTTCTCGCCCGACATTTCACGCAGTGATGCAATTCACAAACAAACCATTTTGACGTCATCGAGGTTACAAGTTCACACGCATACGCGTACCTGTTCAGTGCGCAAACCGGATAGTTACACACGGTGATGAACTCTGAGTTGTTCTTTTCACTTTGTGTAAAATGTATGATACACTACAGTATAATTACAACGGTTATTGTTGTGCAAGTTCCTGCTTTCTTCTAAGAATTAATATAGCATTCCTATACACGAAATTTTGAGATTTAGAAAATGCCAAAAGCGTATTATTTCTGGCATCATCTGTTATTCAGCTGCTGTCCACCTTCCAGAAACGTCTTCTTCGCAACCAACCGCAGTTTTGTGGCAACCACATATGTCGCTTCACGACCTTTCGGAGCGCTTTCTCCTACCTTGGCAAGTATTTTGCGCATCGCTTGGACTGTTATCTGTCAACACGGTGGCCTCTGTCGGAAAGGCATGCTGTCGCATTTGGCATGAACGAAAGTGGCAAAACTCTTACATTCTCTGCAATATGGCCTCGAAAAAAACTTCGACGAAACTCGAAGCGTTTGACTATGGACCAGATAAGGTCGATGTGCACTTCTGCGTCTGGCAGCACCATGTACTGTAAACTGATCCATTGCGCACACTGATTGTTCGAAGTTTGTTTCAATTATCGGTGCATTATATCAGATGTATTCTTCGTAATTTATGTGTTTTTTTCCATTAAATCTCCAGCAACAATGAAGAAATGTTTAATTTTTTTAGTTGGTATGTACAAAATGTAATATATGCTCCAATATCTATTTGTTTTCCAAATGGATTGAAAGTTATACTCGTGTTCACAGCGTAACGAGGGGCCAAGGGTCACAACTCCCCGGGCGCCGAATCACTGCTGGTGGCGCCGAAAAGTCCTAACAATGTCACAAGTACTTTCTTCAATACATTACATTTGTTTCCAAAAGTCCTCAGGTTTGAGAAAAATGTTCAAACACAGAACAGTATTCATTGAAACACCTGGTAGACATTGTTGAAAACTGAACTTATAAAATTTATGCTCTAAGTAAACATAGAATAAAGGGAATGTCATAGTTCGTGTGTGCAAAGAAAGGAGCCAAAGACTCCATTCGTCCACTTTTCATTTTCCTCTGGGGGTTGCAGCCCTTGGATGATTTGAAAAACCTCACGGTCAACGGAAATCTCAGATAGTTCTGCTGGATCCACACCAGACAGGACCAGGGACCAAGGAAAGTTGGAGATGTAGTCGCTCCACATCTTTTTTGAATGACCACTGGGCCGCTTTGCCTTGGGTATAACCATACAGGACTTGCTTGGTGGGGCATTCTAGACATGTGGATAGCTAGACCAAAGTAGCAGAGGTCTCTCTATTCGAAGCCGTTACTGTACATTCAAAGCTTTACGAAATTCACAGCTGCGCGGATTGGACCAAACACCAATATAAAATTGACAGCTTTGCGGTGCTTGAAATTCCCGTTTTGTCATCACAGAGCAAAAAAGCTCACGCAGAACTATGCTAACCCTACCAATCCGTGTATCAATTTTCTTAATCCGCCTTCCATCACTCGTGAATACCACATTAAGGTACTTGAACTTCTCGACCTGTAGCAGTGTAATGTCGCTCACTTGAAACGTTGTTTGGGTTTCAGGAGAAACATAATACCTCGGAGGAAAGAATGGTTGTGTCAAAAAGAAAATACTTCATCTTCACGTAAAACAATTTTGCTCGTGTTTCGAACTTGTTATGAGGCAAAGAACGTTCACATTCAAAAGCAAAGAGCGTTTGTCTTCCACGCATTTGAGGAATGATCATGGAATGACCGTGAAAGTAAGATAAAAGTTACCTTCTAGCAAACAGATCCCATTGTCATCGAGGAAGAATTCGTGCCAACAAGTAGTGAAAAACAAAATTGCGCAGTTAACATCGGATGCTGGAACCGCTTGAAGCGACCATTACTAACTGAACAAATATTGTGGTCGTTGTTAGAAATTGCCGACGCAACCTTTAGTCAAATAAAGGCCGAGTATATATTAGCTGTACTTTTGCCTATTCTCCATTTTCGAAAACTTTCGGAGGTTTCATTTCTTATAGCAAAGTGCTAAAACTTTTGAATTTTTGCAAGTGAAGCTAAGATTCTTGAGTAGTCTAAGTGGCGAAAATGCTAAAAACAGTTGCTTTACTAGTGCCGCTATTATGCTTAATACAAGCCAACCCTGTACGTCGGTCGGAACATAATGAAAGAACTTTCAAAACGGTAAGAAAATGTAAAATAAGAAAATTGGTGTGGCATATTCATGATGTCTGGCACCCTTAGCAAGTAAAATGACACGACTGTATTACAAACTAAGGAAATGTTTTATAAAAACTTTCAGTTTTGGAAAATAGATAATGAGATAGCACTACTCGCATTTAAGTTGCTCAAATAATCGTGTGGTTACATTTATGAAAAGTTGTAAAGTTTGTAGTTTTCCATAACAATGCAGCAATCTGTAGTGATAGCTTTATACTATGTTATGCACATTGATTTATGCATCACTGCAAATGTTTGTTTGTTTTTCATAGCTTTTGTGATCGAGTATGATTTTTAAGGAATTATAACCCTTCACCACGACGAAACACATGCAGTATGAAAAACATTAATCTGCTCAATCGAGTGACAAGGGGTTTCTACAAAAGTTTTCGTCAGCGCTATCTTCGTGCAGAAAGTAGCTACTATCTGTACATGCTGTATGTAAAACGGTCACGCATATTGTTTGTCTTGTCATTCAGGTAAAAAAGGAATTGTCTGAAGCAGGGGTTTTAATTTCTTTTTCTCTTTTACCCTTTAACAGCTTTCGAAAATGAAATTTTTTTACTTTCCTTGTTTGCTGCACTACTGCTGTGGAGAAACATCAAGTTGTTGAATGGGCTAAAAACACTTTTGACATAGACGTCAAAAATAATTGTGTTTAGTTTAAAACGAAGTATACACAACAACGTAAAATATTTTGTTTGTTTGTAACAAACAGTAATTTTAAGTCAAATACTTTATCAGGGCAATCTTTTATGCTTGCTTCGTACGCGCGGTTTCTGATATTCCTGGCAGGTTTGTCGAAAAAGCAACCTGCATATTGTTCTCAGAAATTACTCAAGATCGTTTGTTTGTTTTTATGTTCATCAGCATAGAACATCTGCCTCACATACAAGTAGGAAATGGTAAAACAAGTTCTAATGCCCATTTCCATTAATTCTCCAATGTCCAAATTGAAAAATGTCCATGATTTCTATTCTGAACTCTACTACTGCTCAAGTGTAAATTTGCCTGAAAGCTCTATCATATGCGTAAATAAAGGTAACACTCTTCCACTGCATTTCAGCATTTGGCTGATATAAATGCGAAAAATGTCGTTGAGCTTGGTCAACGCACCCATAAATTTCTTGTTTCTAAACTTCTAAAGTACTTGCTGGGAAGAGTTTTGTGTTCTTGAAGATGAATCTCAATTTCTGAATGAAAATCAAAAACTCGGGACAAAACAAAGACCTCAGGAGGTTTGTCTCATTCCGGTGTGAAAAATGAGAACTGTGTGGTCTGATCCCATCACCACACATTTGAAAAGGCTATGCTTTAAGAGGACGCGACCTGGTACAAATTACCGATTCGGTTATTAGCTTCAAAAACCATTTTAGGTATTGTGGAAGGGTCTTCCTGGCCAGTGTTTGCTGGTGAAGGACACACATAGCGCACGTTGTTTCACTAGTGCGGCAAAGCCTGACTTGACTCCTATAATGACGGAATCCCAGCCTGCACACAGCGTGTCCATGCAATTCCACAAGACGTTATTCTGTTCAAAGACATCACCTTCTTGTTTCAGATT
>Ga0210059_1017915_pt1 | contig 10033 bp, 7 predicted proteins | sample Ectturendosymbi2_FD_188042 | JGI IMG/M metagenome (GOLD analysis project Ga0210059, IMG submission 188042) | Ecteinascidia turbinata endosymbiont from Florida, USA - Sample 2 (SPAdes) (version 2) | ecosystem: Host-associated > Tunicates > Ascidians > Unclassified | place: Key West, Florida...
GTTTTGGGTTTAGGTTTTGGGTTTAGGTTTTGGGTTTAGGTTTTGGGTTTAGGTTTTGGGTTTAGGTTTTGGGTTTAGGTTTTGGGTTTAGGTTTTGGGTTTAGGTTTTGTTTTTAGGTTTTGGGTTTAGGTTTTGGATTTAAGTTTTGGGTTTCAGCTTTGGGTTTAAGTTTTGGGTTTCAGTTTTGGGTTTGGTGTTTGTTACGAACTTGCGCGCGGCTTAACTCGCTTTACCTTACAGGCCAACTTGTGGCCGTTTTTGGACTGGCTCGTTGGGAGCACTAGGGCTGGTTGAAACGCATGAGGTTTTGAGGAGGGTTTCTTCAAAAGTTAGGGCTGGGGAAGGCATATTTTTGGTAATGGTTTCCACCGTGTTTACCAGTTTCCAGACGGTTTTCCCGGTTTCTTGGGGTTTCTGCCTGCTTTTGACGATTTCTCCGGTGCTTTGTGACGTCTGTGTTTTAGTCTGTGTGCTGTTGTGAGAGTTTTGTGCCCTGTATAGGCTTGCCATGTGTTTTTTATACTTCTGTTAAAGAGGGCTTGTTCACACTGCGTGCTGGCAGCTCAGAGTTATAAGTAAGGCAGGTCTGTTCGTTGCACTGTTTTTTCAAGAAAGTAACAGGACTGCAGATTAGCAGAGGTGCGTTCACAATGTGAAAACCATTGACCAAACCTTCCCAAACCCCAGCCCTCAAGTCAAGGCCTTCGGCACCATAGGTTTTTTCTGCAGTGTTTTTGCCTCTGATGGCAAAATAAACATTGCCTTGTTAAATTTTGGAAATGTCAAAAGGTTGTGTCGATTTTACCTAAAGAGGCAAAATAAAACACATGGTTTTACATGGGAGGATCAGGACTGGATTGGACTGATGATCTTCAAAAATTTTGCGGAACAGGACTGGATCGGATTCAATTTTTGCAGATCAGAATTGGACTGTGACTGAAAAATTTTCCCAGTTCGCTCATCTCTGATACAGACCAGAGAAGAGCACAGATCAGGACTGGATCAGGACTGAAGCCAATTTTGGCCGGATGAGGATGGATCGGACTGCGATTTTTTTGAAAATTGGCGGATCGGGACTGGATGGGACTGAGAATTTATTTTATTTTGATGTGATTCTTCTACCAACATCGAAACTGTAAGTTGTGATGTGATTTTACAGATATGCATGGAAGTGTATATTTTCCGATCAGTGGCAAAAGCTGTGCTGGAACTATTTTGCTATGCATCTACCTTTGTCCAGACGTCACATAGCGTTGAGATCGTATTGCTAGCAGCAAGGTGAACGCAGTCGAGTTCTTAGTGTCGATGCCTGCTGTGCGAGTGTTCAGTTGTTCTGCTTTCAGCATTTGCTTTGGCCTGGCTGGTAGAGATCACACCTTTGATGAGAGAGCTTATATGCAGAAAATCTAACCACATTTGATGCAGTCAGATTGTTTGTTTTCGTCCTTATTCTTTGAACACTATAATCGCATTTAATTCTGTGAATGAGTGATCGAACTTTGCTGTATCTGATTGATTGATGGCGTTTTATGCCACATGCCACAATGCTTCCGCATTTTACCTAGACTCGACCAATTTAGGAATTGACACCCTACTGCGCAGTAGTTTTGTAACAAGTGTTACGTGTTAGCCAGAGACGATCACGGAGCCGAAGTGCCGGAGTGGACTCCGGCTGGAGTTTGCATTTTAGACCGGACCAGGAGTCAATATTCTACGTTCAAGCCGGAGCAGGAGTCGGAGCCGGAGTCAACATTAAAGTCTGTGCAGGAGCCAATCAAAATTTTTAAGGAACCTAATTTCTCTAATGATGCTTGTTGTCAAACAGAATTGAATTAATTGAGACGTGTTTTCTGAACAGTGTCGTCATATATCACAAACGTGTGACACTGGGTGAGAGTACCGATCATTCACCATTAATGATGGTTTCAAAGTTATGGCCAATGCCAAATGCAATGCGTAAGTTGCGATAGAGGTCGGGAATTTCGGAATCCATGCTATCTATGAGAATGTTGGGCTAATGATGTGAGCAGTGACACAAGGCACTTGACAAAAAACAATGACTAACAAAACAGATTATAGAGAAGCAACAGTTTGCCGAAATGACCTATGCACATGTGTAGGCCTAGTGGCAGGATTTGATGATGATGTTAGAAGTAATATGCAGCACAAAATGCAATGTTTATTCGCATTGCGCAGATTTCTAGTCTAGCCACCGCTTGTACAGGCCAATCTCTGCTCATATTTTGGAGTTATACTGAACAAAGTTGGATGTTTGCCCTGATAGTTACAGCTCTGAAGATAACCTATAGGCTATTGTTTTGCATATCTATTGCCAAGAATTATAAATTTAAAAGGGATTGTAGCCTAAGTTATGCGTTATGTAAATGTTCACGTTGTTAAAATTTTTTGTATGATTTGCTTGCACATTCATGTTAAAAGTATAGGTCCTACTGTAATTAAATTCTAAAGTGGAAACCATTGAAACACTGGTTAGTAGTTCAAGCTTCAATAATTAACCAGATAGATGACAAGTATGAAGTGAGTGTTAATTTTCAATTTTTGCAAAAGACTCGTTTTATATATCCGAGGTCAGGAGCTGATCACCTGTTTACAAATATTGAATCGTACTTTAACCATGTGCTCAGATAAAACTCTGAACTATGGCTGTTCCAAACTGAGCCATTAATAGATGTACATTTGATAAGCAGCTTCTATTTTGCCTCATGAGACATTAACAGTTGTTAAGCTATTTTGCCAGTACCAGCACACATTTGTTTGAAGTGATCAAAGGACAAGTTTGGAATGCATGACCAGCATAGCTGACTGTAAAGTCTAATTTAAATGTGGCCGAGCTTTCAGTGGCTGTTTGTCTACGTTGTGTCAACTGTAAAGAATAGCCTAAGCCAACAACTTTAAACCTCAACATGTTGTGTCTCTGTGTATTGTGCTAGCCACGTGATCATTTCAACCGTTTGTGTTCTATCAAAGGCAAAATAACCACAACACATAGGCTAGTTTGCCTCACGAGGCAAAATAGACAGTATCTTTTTAACATGAGTTACTTGGAAGTTTTCGGAGTGTTAACAGGAGTCGGAGTTGATGTTTCAAAAATTTTTGGAGTCGTAGCAGGAGTCTGAAAGCATGGAGCAGGAGCGGAGTCGGAGTCTGAAAAATGTGACTCCGCTCATCTCTGGTGTGAGCTAACTTTAGTGTTAAGAATGTGTCTGTAACCCTATGGTCCTGTCCTCTGTCCTCAATGCAGTTGCAAAAAGTGTCTGTAACGCTGTGATTCCGCCGGCTTCAATGCCTTGCTTGCACTACTGTGCGTCCTGTTTTGTCTGTTTTGATCGACCTGCGTTCTGCGGAGTGTGTGTGTTAATACTGTACCATGGACTTCGTGTCTGCTTGCAAACAAATAAATTAAATTAAATTAATTTATATACTTTTACAAAACGTTTCGGCTTTAGGTTTGGGTTAATGTTTAGGGTGTAGGTTAGGTTTAGGGTTTACATTTAAGGTTTAGTTTTAGGGTTTAATTCAGGGTTTAGTTTTAAGGTTTAGGTTTTGCGTTTAAGTTTTGGGTTTAAGATTTGTGTTTCCACTTTGGATTCAGGTTTAGTGGTTTAGGTTATGTGACAGAAAGTAGGCCATGCACTAATCCAAGTGTAGGCCTATCATCCTTGTTACTTGACCAATTTTACAAATCGGGTTCACCTAATGGCAAGATGACTCAGCAGTGCTTTTGCCTCTGATGGCAAAACATACACTGCCTTGTTAAATTTTGGAAATGCGGAAAAGCTGTGTCTATTTTGCCTCATGAGGCAAAATAAAATAGCCTACATGGTTTTACATGGGCGGATCAGGACTGGAGCGGACTGATGATTTTCAAAAATTTTGCGGAACAGGACTGGATCGGATTCAATTTGTGTGGATCAGGATTGGACTCGGACTGAAAAATCTCACAGCCTGCTCATCTCTGATACAGACTGGGAGTCATGGCATAGAAGGCTAAAAAGAAAAAAGATGCTTTTGAAGATACTAAATGAATGATTGTGCAATGTGCAATTTTTTCGAAGAGTTTGAATCCTCAAAATATCGAGAATAGCGTTTCGGATATCCTTATCCGTATTCGGTGTCAAGCGAAATTTCTGACTTCATGCCATGCTCGCATGCACAGAGTGATATTCTGCATTAGAGATGTCAACCGCGATCGCGTTCCGCGCAGAACGGCTTTGGAAAATTGTACCATGTAATGACCGTGCCACATGACTTTCGAAAAATTTGAGCCGCGCCAGCGACACGTACCACGTGGACGTTCATCTAATGATGAATCACTGCAAAACACAGAAACTTTTTGGAAGTTATTGTTATCAATAACAACAGTTGATTTTCGTGTTTAGCTTACAGCTTTTACCTGCGTTTTAGCGATGGCTCTGGGCGAAGATTCGTAGGCAGAATATTGCTGTTATTTTACCTGCACGCAAAAATATAGGTGGCGTGCTGCAGTCACTGCTCTGATGCACTGGGATGCGAATTGCTGATTAATCTAGAACTTTCGATAACTAACGTACGCATCAAACTAGGAAAACGCTTTCAGGGCTGCAAGTTGAAAACATTTTCTATATTTATAGGTAGTATTACAGGCAAGTTTTACCTGTAACAAGTATTGCTGCTCGGACACCAAGCCTGGAAATCAGCTCTAACCTCGAATCCAACCAAACAACATTCAAAACGATTTCAACCAATTAGAACGATCCATGCGATCAACGGATCCTGAAGCCAGTCATGAAAAATGTGACCCAAAGACGTGATTGTCTCGATAAAACCGTTAATGACGTTAGGCGGTCAAACGTGATCAAGCCTCATTCAAATATCCGGTTTAGCTAATCATAAAGCGATTACTTAATGAAACAGCTTAATTGAACGGGGAATGCCCAGGAATTCGAGTATAAAAGGCCTCGAATTCGCACATACAAGACAGTTGAAATTGATTTCACTCAAAAGCAGTTTATCTCCTTCTGTGTCTCAAATCCTCAAGGTTTGGCTTCAGAAGTAAAGTAACCACTTCTGCCCAAAGGCTGTAAGCAACTGGTTTAATGTCAGTTAGCGGAATTGTATTCGTTCCTTCCACATGCTAGTTGAAAAGAAGCAAAGCTCTTACCCTCTGCCCAAAAGCGTATGCACCTGGTTTAAGGACTATTAGGGTATTGTATTCGTTTCTACCACTAATAACTGTCTAGGAAGGTTGACTAGTGATCTGATAATGTGAACAGACAATATGTCAGTATAGAGTTTCATAACTGGTTAAGTCCTAGTAGAATTCCGCCAAGCTAGAAAATGGCTTGTCCGAGATAATCTCTGCTAAAATGGACGACAGCAATTAGCTTGTCCAGGTTAATCCCTGTCAGTCGATCTGGCAATTCACTCTACATTAGAGCAATATGCTGCAAGTCGTTAACATAAAATAATGTGTACTAATACGCCCTGACGTTGTGTAAAATGATAAAGTTAAAAGAATATTCCTTTAAGTTATGTATTTTTTTATGTGCCCCCAACCAAATAACTGAAACTGTACAGCTGTAAATAAAACTGCGGCTTGCTTTGGCTAATGATAAACTCCCGTTGAGAAGTTCTAGCAACACTCTGAATGATCAGAGATTAGTATCTAGAGTCGAAGCGTGACAGCAGACAGAATCACAGACAAACTCACAAGCATTAGAACGTTAATGAAATGCAAATCGGAATTAATTTATTTTATTAATAAAATCCCTAGGATATTGCATGATAATTCTTGTTTGAGAAGTGCACAAGATTGAACCACTAATATTGGTGAGTACCATTGACTATTCATTATTATGTCGCTTTTATGAAGCAATAAAAGTTATGAAATAAAATATTACTTATGAGTATTGCCGGTAGAATGAGTAGGGAAGTATCAGAGACAAGAAGGTCTTTTAAGCAGACTTGCTTCTGTGATAAAGGGCCTTGATTCAGCAATGAAGCGAACCCACAGTGAGAAAACTGCTGAATCTAAAGAGGTTACATATCCTCTCATTGTAGAGCAAAGAACCTTAACAGTAGTGTCTGTTTTTGTTTCATGAGGCAAATGCTATACTGTATATATGTGGTGGCTGTGCTAGGGCTATAAATTTGCCTTTAGTTGAAGACAATTGCTTGATGTGGCCACATAAAAAAAGGATATGCAAAGAGGCAACGTGTTAGGGTTTGGGAATATGGTATAAGGATTTAGAGGTTCAGGTCAAGTTTTAGGGTTAGATTTATAGTTAAGGTTTAGCCTACATTTCATGCAACACAGACAAGAAAGTGCTAACAATCTGCAAGCCCTAAAGACATGACAAAACTCGTCCACTGGACTCTGACGTCACAGTCAACTAAGCAGGTCATATGTTTTGAACTTGTCATAAAATGTGACCACTTCAATCGATCAATTTTGGCTAAAGGCAAAACAGCTCCAGCAGTGCTATTGCTAATGAGGCAAAATAAACACTATGCGGCGAAACAGACACTGCCAAATTTATTGGCAAACCTTATACCCAGAGAAATATGTTATGAGGAGCACAGTGCTTCAGGTGAGGGGGTACAAATGGCAATTGCTTTTGGGGGTAAAACTTCGAGTTTGCAGTGCAGTGCTGACGTGGACAGGAAAAAGTGCAACAAACGCGGTCGCGGTGCAGACAGCGGACAGAAGCTGCTGATGCAGTTCAGACAGCGGACACAAATATTCTGTCCGTGCCATCTCTATTCTGCATATCAAATACGCTGAAAAAAACTGATCATTAGGGCTTAAGGCAGATTTAGACTATCGCGAAGTCTTAGGTCTTGCGAAGTTGCGGAAAAAATCTTTTTTTATTCTATTGTCGGCTAGGAAGGCTTACGAAAGCAACGAACTTCTCTCAACCTTCTTCGGCTTCGTTTCGCGTACTTCTTTCAGTTTCGCTCCTGGAGCGATAAAATCGTGGGCTTCCTTCAACTTCACTTGTATTTTTCGCTGTAGGTCTCAGCTTTCTGGGTCCAGGATGTTATTTTGTGTAGTATCCTGCTTGTTTGAGGTGTTTATCAACGTGTTTCTGCAGTAGGCTAGTGTTGCTTTTTTTGAATTACTGTAGCTGTGTGACTGCACTTGCACTGTATCACAGTGCCCCTATTATATTCACTGTAGTCTAATAATTTTTGTTTAGGATAGGCTACACACAAACTCAGTAATGTAAAGGCAAAGTAGACATAATCTTCCAAGTGAAAGTGAGAAAAAAATTGTTCTGCAGTTATTTTTCTGTTTTGCAGGTCGTCAGCTCAACTAGAAAGAAATTTACTGCACATTTGCTTTCAGACCACTAGGCCGACAATAGGCTAGCATAACATTGCATTTTCTTTTTTGGTTTAAACTACTTGAGAGCTCAGAAAAAAGTTGGTAGGCTAACTAGCACCAGATCACAGAAAAAAGCTTTCAAATATTTGTTTCGAACATGTAGGCCTAGGCCTGATGGAAATATAGATTCGTTGAAGAGGGAAATTTTTCATCTGCTGACTCCAAGATGTGAATGCAGTTGGCTTTTGTGTATTGCACATTAACAACAACTTGAATTGTTTTTTTATGCCTGCAGTAAGTCCAGTGGGCATACCATTGAACCAAAGATATAAAATATTCAATACATGTAACCTAGACTAAATCTTGCTTGGTTTTGTTTGGTGAAGTGTAAATTTGCTGGTTATTGCAAGTGATCACATTTAAAGCCTTTAATACAGCCTTTAATACAATACAGCCTTTAATATTTTTGTGAAGGAAAACAGAATCAATGTTTGTTCGCGAACAACCTTCAAGGCATTCGCGTGCCACATGTGGTGTGCGTACCAAAGTTTGGGAACCACTGGCATAAGGGAAGAGCGTAATTGGCCTGGAATAAACGCACAGGTATTGTGGCACGCCGTCACGCGCGAGAACTTGGGATGATTCGTATGGCCTTCTTTTTTATTATTGTCCGTTTGCGACGTCACCACTTCGCAAAATCTATTTTGATGCGCTGCTACTACTTGAATAAAAGAAGAGAGTATTGACTTCAGAGTAACACGAGCAATTACCTTTTTCACAGCAATTTAGACATGAAATCGCTGGAATGAAGCTTCTTTAACAAATATAGGTGCCGTTGACCTACACGCAGCACTTGCACGCCCGAGATGTAAAGCGCTGATGCGATCTTATCTGGGAGCGGCTTCTCATTAATTATTGTTCGCTTGTTTACTACAAGTGGCGGATGATATCGTGCGTTCGGGGACATGGGTTGCGGCATCGAGATGCCGGTCAGCTGGTGGGGGTGGTTGTGGAAGTTATCAGTATGACGTAACAAAAATAGTCACGACCCTGTGACGTTGTTGGGTCAATTGCATGCAATGAGAACGCCAGAAAAGCCCCCAAAATGGAAACCAACACGCAGGGTCAATGTGCTTCGTTGTCGTGTGCACCCATTTCACAAGACAAAGAAGACAATCTCCTTTGTATAAACATACACACAACCAGAAGTAGATACTTATGTATGAAAGCCTTCCAACGGAAAGGCAAAATCACCCCGCACAATCGCTTGCACCAGCAAGACACAACGAGACCACAGTTTTGCCCGTGACCGACATGAACCCACATCTCATAAGAGGTGCCTGCCACCAACTATGAGGAAAATGAAGCTTTTCATTATCGTCGTTATTCGCTTTATATCAGACATGGCTTTGTTGCGTCATATCATGGAGAACAATTAACTTTTTGGTATTTTTAGGGTGAGAGGGAAGGCATTATTTTGGGGCTGAGAGGAAAGGCATTATTTTGGAGGTGAGAGGAAAGGCACTATTTTGGGAGTCTACGCACCAGCTGAGTTATCTACTTCGAAGTCAGACGACTTGCGTTGTGCGCGAAGACGCCCAAAAGCGACGAGAATCCGGTTAATCGCGCTCGACAACACCGACCTGACGTCGGCAACCCTTACCTTCCACTTGGTCCTGGCAAAATTCTTCTTAATGTTCTGACTAACGTGGCTGTGGATGTCTTTGCTGCTGGCCGCGTCTCCCGCGATCCTGCGGAACACAATCCGAAGTGAGCGCCACTCGCCGAAAATCGACGCACAACGGCAGGAAAATGAAATTTACTTTCGGTCGCCGAAAAGTAGAAGCGTCGTAGCTTCGTAGGGATTTGTGTTCGAACGTAAAAATCTCCCCTTAAAACACTTCTTACCCTCGATTGCCTACATCAGTGACAACGCCAACAGGGTTCGGTTGGGTCCTGTTTTTTTTTGCTGCGACACTTTGGTCATTTGTCTCAAAGTTGTATCAAAACTCGCCGTATCAGTGTTCATTAGCCCATATTTTCAGACATTCTGACCGAAATCTTTTTTTTTTTGGTCATTTCAAAAACATTTCGGTCTGTGACCGAAGAAAAACCAGGTTGGGTCTTAACTGTTGTCGGCAACAAAGGCTTAATTCTGGTGGCACGGCATGCTGCAGGGTATGCTGTCTGGCCGCACCGACACGCCCACACGCGATCCACCAACCTCTTCTAATTCCTGGCATTTCAGCGACAAGTCTCCGTGAGGGCATCGCTGGCGAATCGCATGTCAACGTGATTTGACAGGAAATCGATGTCACGTAATTTACATACATTCATTCAATCAGTCCGAATGCCCTTGTCACGAGTGTAGGGTAAAACGATGAAAAACCAAAGTAAGATTTAGAAAAGTCACGCAAGCTGCAGTTTCAAACACACGAGGTATGTCCACTATGCATATTCAAGTTGCAAGCAAAAGCTGACAGGTGCAATGATGAAAATCTAGACTTAGAGAAAAGATTTAGAGATAGCGATCGAACCGTAGTTGCAAACACAAGCTGTGACTATTAAGCTTTTATCACCGAAACCAAAGCAAAACTAACGACAACCATGGCTCGGCAAGTTCAAGCAACGGGGCGATGAGGCAAATAAACATTGTTTCGACGCTTGTGGTTTGCCCAGCTAAGAACTGCTGACCACCGCTAATG
>Ga0210059_1017916_pt1 | contig 10033 bp, 10 predicted proteins | sample Ectturendosymbi2_FD_188042 | JGI IMG/M metagenome (GOLD analysis project Ga0210059, IMG submission 188042) | Ecteinascidia turbinata endosymbiont from Florida, USA - Sample 2 (SPAdes) (version 2) | ecosystem: Host-associated > Tunicates > Ascidians > Unclassified | place: Key West, Florida...
TTCTGTTCCACTGATCAAATAAAACACTCACCATACGGCGATTAGACTTGCCACAATCAGACCTCACCCCACTGTTGTACAGGGTAACACAAAAAAAACGGTCATCACCAAAAATCGAATAACTTCCAAAATTTTATTTAGATTGACACAAAACTTCAGCTACATTAGGTCAAGCCTTTGTAGCAGACATCTCCAAAGTTTCAAGTCTGTACTACAAAAACTCTTTGTTTCACTGGCGCTCAAAAAATGTGCTCCAGATGAGCGCCCCGGCGCTGCAGGCACATTTGGATCCTGCGGACAAAGTTCTCGATGACCCTCCCGCATTCCTCCCTTGGGATCGCTCTTATTGTTGCTGTGATTGCTGCCTTCAGGTCAGGGATAGTCTGGGGGTTGTTGCCATACACCCTGTCCTTAAGGTATCCCCACATATGAAAATCTGGGGAATGCGGCGACCACTGCGGGTCACACCTGCGGCTGATCAGTCGGTCAGGAAAACGCTGCTGTAGCCATGCCAATGATTCGTTTGAGGTGTGGGGTTGGCACCATCCTGCTGGAACCACTGGAAGGACCTGATAACCCCTCTCCGTCTACCAAGTGCTGTCTAGAACTTGCCAAGCATCTGGAAATATCGCTTGGTGTTGATTGTCACAGACCGCTCGTCGTCGTCCTCGGGCTGTGGACAACAGAGTCTCTGACAGCAGCAACGTTGTGTGGTGTCCTTGATGATTTCGGTCGTCCAGAGTGTGATTGTCTGTTAGTGTCTTGACGATTGAGGTTATACACAGTCCCATGGGTTCTGAACTTGTTGACCTATTTGTAGATCATTGAGTGGACAGGAAATTCATGACATCCGAACCGTTCTTTGAATTGCAATTGAGCTGCGTGGATAGACTTCTGCCGAAAATATGCCTCAACTATAAATATCTTTTGCTCAGTAGTCCATGGCATCTCGAAGGTCAAATTCGGTAGACTCTTAGAACATTAATTCTACTTGGTAAATTTGTCTACTCCAAAATCAAGCCCAAAATTAGGCGTGTCTTTAATCCGACCTGTGCTGTTTTTTTAATCACTCGCGCCCTTCTTAAAATGTGGTATTTTTTGACCCAAAGACACCAACACAAGTAACACACCGCATCAATCCAACACATGATACCTCTTATAAATGCATGCTGCAGCACTTTTTAACAGATGCGAGGAAAAGATTAGAATCTTATTACACAATAATCGCGAAATAGCTGGTTTTTGTCTGAATAGTTGTTCATCGACTGGTCTTCAAGAAAAAAAAACAGAGTCCGATTTCTTAGCTATAATTGTCACGTCCACAACAAATAAAAAAGAAAAGTAGACAGTGAAATAAGTTGATTTCAGAGGTGGAAGTTTTAATTTCTGCTGCAGTGCACTGACCTATAAATCTAATTTGGTATATTATTTTGCAGTGTGAAAACGACACCCATGAATAACACATTTGCATTTTTATTGAGCAAAATAATGCCATCGGGGTGTGTGGTTCTTCGGCAACTTCTCACTGTCAAATCTGACCCTCCAAGAAAAAATTTTGAAACCCCAAAATTTAGAAAGGCCAAATGACCCTCAAATGAAACTTCCTGCAGCTGCAAGTTTCCGAGAGTGTACCAGTTCACCAATTCTACTATAAGCAGCTATCAAACTTGACCAAAGTGACGTGAGAAACCGTTCCAATGCTCATGCAGCTACTAGTTCAAGACGTAGTTCAGCCGTCATAACTTTAAAACGTTACGTTTTCGTTAAAACTATCGTTTCGGTATTTCACTCTTTCTTTGCGAAAGCCATGAACCAAGGCCTCCTAAACGTTCTCTAGGAGGCTTTGCATGAACGCACGCGCAGCAACTCTAGCCCGAGATTGCGAAACGTCACCAGACCACATCCAAGAACCAGTGATCCAAAACTTGAAACGCAGTGCATCGCCGCTGACGTGAGAAACCATTAAGCTGAGGAACCCAACACTGCAGGCGCAGAAAGAATTTCACATCTACCCAGCGAGTCTGAGGTTGATGCATGAACAAACTTCAAGAGGGTTCGGCGTCGCCGGCCGAGCGCTCACCTTATTTCTTGCGTTCTGTGCTTCACCAACCAGCTCCACACTCGAGGCCGCAACTGGTGCGGAACGCCGCTGCGAATAAGATTCTTTACATCTTCGTTCCGCTGAAGTTCTCTGAAGCACAGGAACATTAGTGAAAGTCTTGCCCAGAATCTTTGTTCCCACCGGTGACGAGATGCTGCTGAACACAACTACTTCCGGCAATAGGCGAACGAGCAAGCCACTGAAGTGGGCGCCGACTAGGGACGTGAATAGATGCGCGGTGTGACCGGAGCACCGCTGGAGACCTTCACCGTGACACGATACTTGAGAGATTCGTCACAAGACCCCGAACTTGTTTAACAACAGCTACTGCCGATCAAACAGACTAATATTCTGCTCGAGAGTTTTTTTCGTTCCGGCGAACGACAAGCGAATCAAACCGCAACTTACTTGTTAAGAACGAAGTAGTTTTGCCATTTGACCGCAACAGAGGCGTGGAACTCTTCGATGGAATGAGTGAAGTCGCCGGCCTTCTTGGCCATGTGGCTCGCAGCTGCTAGGAGGGACGACTCAGCATCGTCTTCGGGCCAGCATGAGAAGCCAAACTGGTCGTATTTGCCGTCTCTACGTGAACAAAGTCAAACCAAAAAAGTAGTGGGCGATTGCTCTCAGAGTACGGCAAGGAGTGGCCAGTCTAAGATAGATGACAACCCGCAATGTTTTCGCCATGCCTGTTGCAGCCGAGTCAACTTAAAAGTGCTTCCCGGTTTGATACAATTCCATTTGAAGCATCATAAATTCTCGATTTCAACGCACACTCAAATATATATACTTCGTGTCGACATATCTATCACCTATGACACACCTCCTCATGGACCAACCAGCATGAGCGGCTTCAACCGTGTCTTCCAACGCTTCCTTGATCAGAATCTTTACCATATCTTTTCGATCTTGGTCAGAGGATTCGACTTTCGAGCCAGCCACAGCCAGACCCACGCTGTCTGACCTCGGCTTGTTCATCTCGGCCAGCAAAACTAGGTACTTGCTGTTTAGTTGGCAAAGTTCTGCTTCTTTAGTCACGAGCTGCGAACAGACAACATTATGATGGCGCATGCCTGGCATTCCGGGCACGAGTACATTTCGATCAAAAAATCGCACTTGAACTTATCGTACACGGCATGTGCACAAGTTTAGGACGATGTCGCATTCGTGAATCAGACTGCATTTGACTCATGCTCCAACGTATGTACAGGGTGCTTTTACTGTTACTAAATTAACGCTGACTGCACAAGACAGCAAAATGTGCACATTTAACCGAAACTCCTAATGAATGACTGCAGTCTTTGTAATGCCATATTATTTCCTGATTGTCAGTGTTATTTATCACTATACTGATTTATCCCTGTCACCTTCGCAGTATGCTACATATATTGAATTTTTTTTTGTGAGCCATGTTGAATTGACGTCGAATGATCTCTCTTTACTACACTGCAGCGTAAGACCTTTGTTTAAAAACGAAGACAAGCTTCAAAAAATTATAATCCATGTTCAAAACCACACTATAGCTCTGTCGGAAACAAAACTTCAGGCAAATTTGAAATATTCACCACTTCACGGCTATCATTTCATTGGTGAAAATTCCCAAATGCAAGCATTCGGTTTAGGCGCCTACGTAAAAAATAATTTGAATCATCTTCAAAAATATGACCTCCAGTACAAAACATGTTGATGTGAAAACATAAGGTTATTGCTAGAGATCGACCGATATGGCTTTTTTGAGTCCGATACCGATATATCGGCCACTCATGGGCCGATAGCCGATACTTCTAAAAATTTTAAATCTTGTTTTCTGATTAGCCGCTACAGAGCATAGGTTTTGCAGTTTTTCGAAAAACCTTGAAAAATCTCACCAAAATTTTCAAAAGTTAACTCCCACCATTTTTAACTTGAAACGGATTTTATAATCCCTGGCGGTGCTTTTAAATACTGAAATGCTTTATCAGTTGTTGTTGAACTGCGTAGGCCCATAGGGAGTGAGTTAGTAGTAGCCTATTGATAAGTGGCAACTACATTAAAATCCTATGTCAGAATAGTCTGTGCCTGGTACCATAGTTGATGAGCATGACTGGATGATTTGCGGTGAATTAGAATTTGTGCGTGTTGGTCGGACAACAAAGTGGATACACAAAAGTTCCCTGTTTCTTGTGTCTGTGAGACCGCAGGGCTCGCCAAGAGCATTGGACTAAGGAAAGTTGGCCAAAGATAGGATTTGAGATTGGGGAAAGAAATATTATAGGCCTACACTCTCCTTTGGTTTATCCAAACTAGGTGCTACTTCCTCTCCATGTCAAACTAAGGTTGATGAAACCATTTTTAAATAGGGAAAGTGACTGCTTTGCATATTTGTGTGAAAAGTTCCCTACACTGAGCACTGAAAAGTTGAGGGCAAGAATTTTTGATGGCCCTCAGATTCGACGTTTAATGCAGAACAAATATTTTCAACTCACCACGACAACCCTGGAAAATATGCTTGGCGGTCCTTTACAGCAGTTGTCGAAAACTTCCTCAGAAATTTAAAAGCTCTTAACTATTACGAACTTTTAAAACAGCTGTTAAATTCTTACGAACAATAAGGGTGCAAGATGAGTGTGAAGGTTCATTTTCTTCATAGTCATGTATTTTTCTGAAAACTCAGAAGCATGATGGAAGAGCAAGGAGAGTCCTTCCACCAAGATATAAAAACTAGGACGTAATCAAAGACATTTTCGACAAATGCAAAGGTTCTCCATTTCCGCAAAGGTTAAATGTTGATGGACGTGTTTGCTCATCTACAAAATTAATTGTTGGTGCAAATCATAGTTTTGTTACTTTGGCACAAGCTTATTACTCTCTGTAGACTCGTATCAAAACCCTGATGCAAACACAGAAAAATATCTTGCACCACTCCAAGCGAACTCTATGTTTTCCTCACCGAACACCCAGGGAGGACATGCTCTCACTTATTCATGGGTTAGACTCAAGAGTCACGTGGTATGATGATATTTCGGTGAACGCTTACCGAATTCAAATGTCATGAAAATCATGCTTTTGCTGATGAGAAGGTATTAATAGACCAGTGGTTCTCAACCTTTCATGGTTTGTGGCCCCCTTCCTAAGACTCTCAACACTTGTGGCTCCCTGCTCATCAATAGGGTTTTGCAATATCACCGCAGAGCTATTTACTAAAGGCCTCTGCTCGTGGCCACCGGAGAACTACTCCGTAGCCCCCATTTTTGGCACATGCAAATTTATTACAACTCGTAAGTCATCATGTCACTAATTCAATGAGAGATCTGGGCTTGCTTTGCCGCAATTAGATGCTCCGACCTGTAGGGATTGTGGTTGTCAATGGCACCCACATTGTTTGCTCACAAGGAACACACTGCGACTGATATAAATCTCTGTCGTTCCAGTCACTTTTGGACCAATTTGGCCTTGGTTCCGCAGGATCCGGTGAGAGTTTTGTCACGGACCGGTACCAGTCTGTGCCAAGTCCTGATCCAAGTAACCAAACACATCGCATGTTATACCACAGACTAATAAATGCACGAATGCAAAACAGAATTACTGCCTGGGGTAGAGCAGCTTCATGTCATCTGCAGCCAATATGGCTAGTTTTAAATCGTGTGATGAGATGTTTCAATCAACACACCTGGAATTACGACTTCCAAATTTACATGCAATAATGAAATGCAGGAAATCTGCAATTGAAATATATTTACAATCTTGAGGTGGCAAAATTCATGTATAAATCGAGTAATTCACACTTTCCGGTTTCATTAACTTCAAGCTGATCGCATTTGCTCCTTCGTACTAATACGAGGCAAACAAAAACTCAGCAATCTACGTTACCGAAGGTACATTCAAAATCAAGTACGAAAATGTTGAAGTACATTGCAATATAAATCTGGTCGCAAGCGTTCTAGAAGTAAAAAAATAAACCGCGTTTGCAACTTTTTATAACCAAATATAAAAATGTGTTAATCGGGTACTAGAACATTTTTGGTATCCTTCGTTTTTTGTTTGTGTGCATTAACCAAGTTGTTTGCATATATTCTGCTGTACCACCTAAGTGCAAAATTCCATGAGGCATTCCTGTCATCTCTTACTTTTCTCCGTATTAGCCTCTCATAAATTTTAAACCTAAAAACGCATTGCGCACACAAAACCTTATACAAGTGCCGAACATCATAGTCTGTGTTGGCGCCATCTAGTGCGTACATGTTTTTTTGCTGCAGCCAGACATTTATGCTCATGTTGTTTCACCTATCGGGGTTCCTTGTTAACGCCATGTGTGTGTAAAGTGTACTTCGTCGTGTGCGGGTTAACTACTAAACAAACAAGACGTTAACTACTAAACAAACACAGCACTAAACAAGATGTTAACTACTAAACAACACCGCACACGACGCGCGCAGTACTGGCAAAAGTCAGACATAATTAGTGATGCCTCACTTTCTCATCAAGGGCAATGATCCTGTTGTCGTCCATTCGTCTGAGATTGGCCAGTTCGAGTATTTCGTTGTTCAGCAGTTTATTTTGCATCATGAAACCTTCCAGCTTATCCTGAGTTAAATAAACATCTTTCCTTGAATGTTACTCGTGATCAACATGTGCTCGAACAGCACGTTTTAATTCCAAGACTCGTTCGCGCGTAACCCGCAGTGAGACATCTTCGACTAAGACATAATTTTTAAAAGGTCAATTTAGGTATCATGTGCTATCACCCAAACATATTATTGCCTACAACTGCACAGTGCTAAACTCTCGAACTCAAAACCCGTTGAGAACGCGTACTTGTACTTGCATTCAGAGTTGAAAACTGCACGTGTCAATAGTTACAGCACCTTAAGACCGGTTATGTCTTCTTGAGGATTGGCCGGAGTTACGACTACAAATTCTTCATTCTTCTCCTTTTCCAACTTAGCGTAATCAGTGCTGAGAGATTTATGAGATAACTCCAAGTCGTGGAGCTGCAAAACCAGCAAATACACATCAACTGCACGAAAAAACACGTTGCTTCTTACAGTTTTCCACTCGTACACTAGCATTTTTGGAAAATATAAGCAAATTAAAAAGCATCGCCAGGAAGTACAACATAGAGAATTCGCTAAACACGGTATGCACGAAGTAAAGCTACGCTAGACCAACACGAACTTAACAACATTGCGCTGATAAGAAAAATCATTTTAAGTCAGCACTTCTCAGAGAGTCGGTCGGAACTGAAGCACAAGCTTTAAATATACGTACAGTGGACAGCATGGGGCAACATAGGCGTGTTGTCAGATTTTGGTTCTAACGGGGGGCTAAACGCAAACGGGAGAACCAGTGCAATTCAAACCGTTGTAGGAAATCAAAACTTACATAAAAAACGAGAAAGTGGAAGCACGTTTTTCCCAGTTCTTGTTCATACACTCTAAAAGTCTAAATGAATAAAAAAGCCATGACTGCATCCCATTGCCAAATAATGCCAATTTTCAGAAAGTTTCGAAAACTTTGATGAATTTCTTCCCCACATTACTGCAAATATGCGATTTTAGTACCAGTGCACTGAACGACAAATGTAGAGCCTGAGAGTATCGACCACCAGTGGTGGCGCCCTGGAGCAAAACCCCGTTCGTCAACTAACGCTGAAAGGACCGAAATTCCTTTGGACATATTTGTACCTGGTTGCTAAGCTGCACAACGATGTCATCTTTTATAGTCAGCATCTCCCGCAGCATCGAGTTTTTTTCAGTGAGGTCCGTCTCTCGCGATCTCGACTCATCGATTTCCTGCTGCAGTCTATCGTTGCTCAATTTGAGACCGATCACTTCCGATCTTAGCTCCCGTTCTTCGTCTGAGAGCCGGTGCCGGACGATATTTTTGCCTGCGGCGACATTCGAAAGTTGATCGAAACTCGTGAGGCGCGAGCGAATATTTGCCCGTAAGCATAGAGGGGTTACAGCTATATGCAGAACTGTATATAGGTATACATATACGTACCTATAATAGATACAAGTGTACAGACCTACGTTGCCGGGTTTTTATTTGCACTGGGCGCCGTCGGCGCCCACCCAAATGCGCAGCAACTCACGACGTAAAAAATACTCACGTTTACTTTGATGTTCATATCTTTGTAGTTCCATCCTCAATACCTGCACTGACTCCTGAAAACAGTATGGAAGATGTTCTAACCTCATAAAAGCAGGAACATAACAGAAGTATTGGTCTAAACTCTGAACCAGGGTTGCGGAGTCGGAGTCGTAAGGTGTCGGAGGTTTTTGGGTGGAGTCAGAGTCGGATTCCTAACAACGGATTTTTTTGTCCGACTCCGACTCCGGATGTCCGATTGGATCATTTTTTACATCACGCTCTTAAATTGGGAATTCCTGTTGAAATGGTACAATTTCTTTTGAAGCTTTTGTTGAAACAGATTTCCTGCTGTGCACCACGCTTTCCATTGATTTTAACAGTCAAATTTCACTCTTTTTATGTTAAGGAGTCGGAGTCGAAAATTTTGGAAAGGTCGGAGTTGGAGTCGATTATCTTACCTTCGATCCGCAGCCCTGGTGTGAACACTAAATAACATGTTCAATGCGATCAACTCTAGATTTGACGAAAGACTGTTAACACAGATGCAGTTGACCAAATGACCAAAGGTTACCGGGGTAGTGGTGTAGGAGCTGGGGGTGCAAGCGCGCCCATAAAAATTTTGATTTGTCGAAAATTCGGGCAAAATCTCAAAATATTGGGGCACAGATGTTTCGACATTTTCAAACAATATTAATGAAATTATACGTTTTTTGTTATTGAGCATATAAATAAAAATTAATGATGTCATAGAAAACACATCCAGTTTTTCGACAAATCAAAATCTTTATGGGTGCGCTTGCACCTCCATATAAAATCAACCAACTGTTTCTAGCAACTTCGTGTTTTTTAGTTTGTGGGAGTTAATGAGTAACCAACAGCTACAGAAAATTTGTGTCGCATAGAACTTTTTCAGGAAAATAAGCAATATATCTTTTTGCACCTCCAAAAAATTGTCTACTCCTACCAAGGCTTTTTTTCGGTGTTTTTTCAGCCATAGACCGAAGTTTTTGAGAAATGACCAAAAAAATTAGATAAATTAATTTGGTCATAATGCCTTTTTCAGTCACATAAAAATGTCTTAAAATGAAAAAATGACAGAAAGTTTTTAAGCTATTTTTGGCAAATAACCGAAATGTCTCAGCGAAAAAAAACCTAGGCTCCTATACCTATGACTGTGGGGTTATAAATGACTTTTATCAAAAAAGGGAAATTCCTGGTTTTAGACACTTTAAAACACAAAGCCTGGAATATTCTTATAAACAAGGCACACCAAGCCAAAAAAACTACAGCAGAAATGTCAATGCTTTGAGAACAAAACCTCGACGTCACTCACACTAAGCACGCACCAGGCAGTTGTATAGGTCGACGAAGAACACAAAAACAATCACACAGTAACTGCGCGATAAACGGTTCCATGTGTTTATGACGACAAATAATATTTGCACTGCTGATGAAAAAGATAGCAGAAACCTCTTTTGTTTGAATTTTCATTTTCATAAGGTCAAGCTCCTCCTTCAACTTCAGTACCTCCTGTTTCAAACCGTTAACGAAAGTTAAATAACCCTTATCCAACGACATCGGCGAATTTCGTGCCTCTGCTGTTGCGAACTTCGGTGTGGGGGAAGTTGACGCTGCATTAAAAAGTTCAATTTTTAAACGTAAATCTGTACATTGGCGGAGTTGGGCCATAACATTTTCAATCATCAAACATCACATGATTGATTTTGAAGAAACAAATAGGATTCATAGCACAGCAGGGAAAGTAAGTAGTAATTACTAGTGGTCAACCCATACCGATTTCATTGCCACCAAACCTTTGCAAAAATGGCAGCTACGTGCTTTTGATACAGATATTGCAAG
>Ga0210059_1017918_pt1 | contig 10032 bp, 8 predicted proteins | sample Ectturendosymbi2_FD_188042 | JGI IMG/M metagenome (GOLD analysis project Ga0210059, IMG submission 188042) | Ecteinascidia turbinata endosymbiont from Florida, USA - Sample 2 (SPAdes) (version 2) | ecosystem: Host-associated > Tunicates > Ascidians > Unclassified | place: Key West, Florida...
CTGCTGGGATAATTCGTTTCACTGTGATGTGCAGCAACAAAATAAGTAAAGGCGCGTAGACAAACAAAATATGGGTTACTTATGCAACGCACGGTTTTTGAAGCGCTTTTACAAATTCTCAAATTAGATTTAATTTTGGGTTATATCTGACTGAGTTTTTCGTCCAATTTTTTTGCAATAATTGTTCTGTCAATGATGGGATCCGTGAACCACTTCTCGGAAATATCTTCGTACTCCTCGCAAGCCATCAGAGCACTGTCTTCAACCGGCACCACAATCAAAAGATGCTGTCAGACATTTAGCTGGAAACGCATTTACCGAATAAACGATTCACGCCTCGTTCTCTACAAATTATCTTCTTTGCTTTAATTTTTACGCATCACATTTGCTAATATTCCAACTTCATTTATCAAAGAAACACATTACGCATATAAAATTTAATACTCAGAGCAAAACACTTTACTTATATTTGTGCTTCACTTATTTTCTAGCTGTTCCCTTTGCACTACAAGGGATAGGTTCACCTTGGGGAGGACTGCAGGCCAAATTACCCCTTGGTTTTCGCAACCCCAGATACTTTTTACGAATCTGTCAAGTTGGATTTTATCACAGCTACACGTAACTGTGCTAAGTATCAAAATTACCGTTTCAGCGCCATCTATGCATACAGTATATTGTTTAATTGCGCCAGTTATCTGCTTGTGCTTTTTGACCTATACGTGTGTTCCTTCTTAGCGCCATGTGTGCGCGAGTTGTACTTCGTTGTATGTGGGTGCAAAGACATTAAACATTAGGAGAGTTAAAAAAGATGACAGTTGCTGATTGATTTGCAACGTATTTTGTCTTGGAACCAAATGCTTGAAGAAAAACCAATGAAGCTGAACCGGTGTTACTGATGAGCGACCTAAATGGCAGAAACACCAGCCAGTTTTCTCTGATTCTAGGAAAAAATGTTTTAAAGGGCATCAAATGTACTATGAGAACGTCAAACGCGTTTGATTTTCCAGTTATAATATCCAAATAAAGAAAAGAGCAGAGAGGTACATAGCTATATATTTCCAGGACGTGATTCATCTAGAATTTTCAAATAATTCTTGCATTTCATGTATTGTTTTGTACTAACGTACAAGGCGATTTAAAGCAGTTATAAACAAAACCTGCCATTAGAAACTTCGTTGGTGGCGCAGTTTGAATACTTTCTTTCAACGGAGCTGAAAATATTACTTCATATAATTTTTGGGCGAATGCTTTAAATCAAGGTGCTTGTGAAGTGTCACGAGGAACCGCAATATTTTGCAATGCTGGAGATATCGCGAAGCCTTCTACAGTTTGTTTTCTTTTGTTGTGTGCCTTATATTCCGGTTGTACGAAGCTAGTCACACTAACCATTAGTGTGAGTGCAATAAGGTGACCCATGCATGCTATCCACAAAAATTGTTTCGTACAGTTTTCACAAAACTTTCAGCAACAACGATTTTGTGGCGAAAGGTTTTCTATCCAAAAGTAGAAGACATGTGAAACGTTAGTCGAAACAGTTGTGACTTTAAAAGATTTGTGATTTGAAAAGATTGCAAAGTTATATGAAACGCCAATTTAATTTTCATTGAAAATTGCGGCATTAAAAATTCACATCGTCTTTCCGGCCCTGATTCAACTAGAGCAGAGGTTCCCAACCTGGGGTACATGTACCCCTGGGGGTACATTTGCCTGTCCGCAGGGGTACATTTGAGGTTAGCAATAGAAGTGAAATATATATTCACATATTTTTTATTGGCAAATATTAATACATATATCAGTGAATATTATTCTCAAAAGCCATTATCTGTGATATATCTGTGATTAATCATGATAAAATATTTTGTCATAAGCAATTTGAGGGGTGCACGTTCATCTGTTGAAATGCTGAAGGGGTAGATGCTAGTCTGTCAGAATGACGAAAGGGTACACGGTCAGAGAGAAAGGTTGGGAACCCCTGAACTAGAGTATCTCATGCGCCGATTGTGCAGTGTTTCCAAACGAAAATTGTTTTTTCTGTATGCTGAAGAAAGCAATTACACATGTTCATGAATTTTGATCGCAAGCATTGAAACGCGGCTAGGGAATGAAATGTAAAGCGGCAATAATTGAACGCAAGATAAGGCAAATTTTCACTGCCCTATTCCTTGAACTACCTTTTGGTTCAACAAACCCTTTTAAAGACCACAGAACCCGATATATTGACGAGGTAGAAAAGGATTATATTACTGTCAGCAGATTGTTGTTCGTCCCAATAGCAAAATGTTTTAGAAAGTGTTAGGATATAGTGTCAGGTAATTTATCCTAGTTTATTGTAGCAGCCACGCAAGCGGCAGCTACATGTCTGAAATAGCGCAGAGAAAAGAACTAGAAAAATCGAAAGCATAACATCTGTAATGGGGCATATGCAGTTAAAGTACTCCTTTTGCCTAGCAGTTTGGCACGATCCGTTCGGCAAGCAAAGCACCACAAAGTTGGGGTAGATGATGAAAGGAATGTAGATTTTGCACATTTGAACTAAGGTAACCTCGTGAAATGAAAACGCTGGAAACACTGCTCGTTTCTGCGTCAAGGTAGTGACTACGGATCCGCCTGGCATGACGCGGCTTGGATAAAACGCTGAGTTTATCAGTCAGACGGCAGCGACCTCGTAGCCTAAGAGATATGTTTGGGCTTGTATGCCAATGCTTTTCGGTTCGGCTCTCATTTTTGCGACTTTCCTTTCGGTAGTAGTTGTTGCACAAGCATCCACACGTTTCATATTTTCCGTTTTGCTTTACGTTTGGGATTTAGATTTAGGGGTTAGCTTTAGGGGTTAGGTTTATGGTTTACAACGGAATCACTCGAGTACAGCACAAAATTCCCTCCGACCCTACCTTGTCGCAGAAACGAGCAGTGTTTCCAGCGTTTTCATTGCACGAGGTTACCTTAGGTCAAATGTGGAAAATCGGCATTCATTTCATCATCTACCCAAAATTGGTGGAGAAGCATGTCAAATCGTCACAAGTTCGAAACTGGTTCAAGTAAACTTCAAACAATGTGCACACGAAAATGACGGTCCGGCAGAAAGCGAAGTCACTCATGCGTTCGCGTTACGCCGTAAGCGAAGCGCGCATTCAGTTGACAAACAACTTCTGCAATCCTACCTGGCGTAACGCGCAATGAAAAAAGTTCCAAATTCAACTACAACCCAGAGCAGACCAACTGCGCCGTGTGAGCGACTGAGCGAAGAGGTAACTGGAATTCAAAATCCAAAAGACCACAAAGGACAAGGATTCGCTTGAAAGGAGGGAGGAATGTAGCAGTTACGCAAGCGGCAGACAGAGGCGTAACGAGGTTAGATGGCGCCAGGGGCAAGAAGCAAGTTTGGCGTCCCCCATGTTCGAACCGGAGGTCTTTCGGAGCAAATGTACTGTAATGAAGAAAGTACTTGTGAATTATTGGGAGTTTTCGGCGCCCCACGCAGCTTTCGGCGCCCCCGGCAGTGATTCGGCGCCCGAGGAATTGTACCCCCATTGCCCCACTCGTTACGCCCCTGGCAGCAGCCACATGTTTGAAGTCCCGCAAAGAGATAAGAGGTTCAAAACTCGAAAGCATAGCATCTCCAATGGTGCAAAAGCCATTGGAGCACTCCTATGGCCTAGCACTTTGGTGCGATCCTTTCGGCAAGCAAAGCACTACAACAGTGGCTCTTAACCGGGGGGTCGGCAATAAATTTCCAGGGGGGCGCGAGTCCTTACGCCTCCTACAACATGGAAATTTGATCACCAAATTTACCAATAAATACATCTGTTTTTACAGCTTATTTAAAGTCAGGGGGCTTGAAACAAAGGACAATTGCTTAAGGGAGGCGTGGTAGAAAAAAGGTTAAGAACTACTACAAAATTATCCTGGCTGCACTCGAATGTTTTGCTGTCTTGTGTTTACGACTTCGAAGCATCTTACATAACTGGTTCGTGACTTCAGTTTCAAGTCTACGCACACATGTCCTGCAATCTCGTAGAGTAGAGCCCTCTACAGTTATGCAGTCTCACTTGGCACTATTGTACTGTATATAAATACAGGCTGCTAGAAACGAGAAAGAAAGTTTTTTTGTAGACCGTATCCACTTACACAGAATGAAACATAGATTTGTGTAGCGCCATAGCGTCACGCGCATAGGCGTAGCCAGGGGGGGGGCTCACGGAGCATAGCCCCCGTTTTTTTAAATTGTGCTTTGAGAGGAGGTGTCCCAAACAAAATACTCCTGCTAGCCTAAAATCAAACATTTTGGCCCCCCAAACTATAGGTATGGCTACGCCACTGGTTATACGTTTGGAGTTAAGATGAAATATTGCAAGGGCTGCCTGTCAATGTAATAAAGATGAGACAACTTATGTTTGTCAGAGGATGAATCAAGCGTTTCAAAAAAGGTGCGCGAGAACCGTCATTACATAAAAACAATGGGCGAAATAGTTCTGCTGACAGCACCTCAGAACATGCTCAGAACGGACACAGAGAAGGAGAAGCAGAATTGAACCCAAGGAATGTGCTCAAGCTCCTTCTTACGTTTGTTGCCAAACACAATCCTGTAATAACTGACCGTGTCAGAAGTGGCCCAAAGAATGCTAAATATGTTTGCATCATGTACGTGCTGCTTTTACACACGTTGTTGTACTTGGCAAGTGGACTTGCTTTGTTTGTGCACGCCAATGCATGTTAAAACCAGGAAGCGGCAGCAAGTGGGCTAACAATAAGGTCTTCTAACGCCCATATGTGTCAAAGGAAGTAGTCTATTGCAGGTTTTTGCTGTGATACTTGTTACTGCTATCGTCGAACGCCTGCAAAGCTGAACAACAAATCGTTGGTGTTGGCCAGAATGCATTAAAACTAGTTGGAGATTGGGGAAGCTAGTTCAAAACAATTGCGCACGTTTTCCATGGCGACAGTTGGTGGCAATTCGTATCGTTTGTCTATAAATGTGAAGCTATGCCATACACATTTTAAAATGGCAACATCAATGGTGACGTATCCCATTACTTGCGTGACGCTATGAGACAGAAACCGCTTCGTTCCAGACGCTTGCGTGCTTGACGAACCGAGCACGTTTGGCACCGTAGGGTTTTCGACAACGTTCATGGTTGTTCGAACATGGATGTCCCAATGTTGCCAATTGGTATGTATATATATATATAATTTGGTATATTTTCTTGAAAATTTGAAAAATTTTGGTATATTTTCGAAGTGCTTGGCATGTAAATTTTGATTTGGTATATATGAAAAGTTTGGTATATTTTTGTTGGAGGGTTTATTTGAGACTTTAAACCAATTTATTTGTCATATCGCAAAGCATAAACAGAGAAGCCACAGCGGTGTTGAAGCTTAGTAGTAAAAGTTCAGTGATATTGTTTAACATGGGAGTAGCGCGCACTTTGGGTAAGAGGAGGACGATACTGGAAGAGAGCTGAGAAGTCCTGGAAAACTGAACTTAGCTCTAGGTCATAGGTTCCCAACCTTTTTTGAAGCTGGCATTCCTTTCATAAAAACAGAGTGGTGTTCGCACCCCTTGTTTTAGAAAAAGCGTTGAAACCATAAAACAGTCCGATTTTGCAGTATCTTCATTTTTAGAATTCCTACGTGTATAATGCATGGGCCTATGTAATACATGACAACACAGCAGAAAACACGTAGTCGTACTGTTTAACGTTCACACCTTGCCGCTCATTAGAATCAAACCTAGTGACTGTTACGTTGCTGCTTCTCTGTAACTATCCGCTCATAGATTGGCACACAATTTCTCAGACCAACGAGCAAATCGTTCGAGGGTTTCAAACAGCTCCGATACTTGTTTTTCAAAAAATGCAGAGAAAAAAATCCAGATTCGCCCAAATATGCTTTTGCAACAGACACTAGAATAGACAGGGCTTTTGTAGCCTACTCAATTTATCTAAGTTTGTATGGTTGAATACCAGAAATTTTCTTGTTCTATTGTATGAAACAACAATCTCACCATAATTGCGGAATAAACATATAAATGTCATAATGCGCTTACATTGCATCACCGGTCATCTTCAGCATGGTAACCGCAGCGTGAAGCAGAAATAGCAATAAACGCATTTACAGTAGAAATTTTGATTGTTAAATTAGTAACGTTAGCTGGAATAATTAGGCTGAGTAGTGTTCTTTTGAGTAGGAACATTTGCAAGCTTTCATAAATCTCGTCTATTTTGAAAAGGAGTACATCCATTAGCAGTGAACACACAAACTCTCACCTTCGAACGTCACATTTCTGACCCCCTTAAATCTTGTTTCGGACCCCCAGAGGTCCGGGAACCCCTGTTGGGAACCGCTGCTCTAGGTATTCATCGCTTTTACTCAGTCAATGGCATCCAAAGTTTGGTAAATTGTGTGTGAGAGTTCCAGAAGGTGTAGAGAAGAGTGACGGATGGTTTTGTATGGTGTGCGAAGCAGGATTCTGCTGGTATTTGTATCTCTCTTGCAAGTTATACGAAAATTTCAAACCACAAAGCAGCTATTGTACAGTAATACCGTGGACCATCAAATAAATGAAAATGCAATTGCAGGATTTTGGTAGGTTCAATTTTCCAGTGGTTAGTTAGTATATCTAACACTACTGAAGTTAAGACAGAAGAAATTGATTTTGCAGCTTTAACTCTATGATGCCACTGCTCAACAGCAACTGTTGATCACCTAAGTGAAGTAAAAAAGCATGCAAGAAGCAGAGTCAGCCACTAAGGATAAATGCCAAAATTGAGGTGCAGCTGGTTAGTGAGCTGGGAATATCTCGAAGTTACCACAGCAGAAAAAAGCTTGAGGCTTCACTTCCTAGCTCCGATCTACACAGTTAGGTACAGTCTAACGGCTGGCTTCACTCGAATCCACATGCGATGAAGCGAGACAGAGCCATGGTTAAATGCTTCAATGATAATAAGAGCATAACTCAAAGTACAATTTAAGGCTGAAAAGAAGCCTCCGAGATCTATTGACTGAAATTAAAGTGGGTGTTAAGGAAAAACAGAGAAAGCAACTGCAAGAATATTCACGGAATTTAATTTTAAAATATAAGAACATTAAAATGTCTGCTGCAACTGAGGTTTAGATGGAGCAGGTAGTTGTGCGAAATAGTTTGGGCTCAATACCTGCGGACAGCTTCGCAAATAACCTTGAATCTTGAGCTTTGTCTGATGCAAATGGACATAAGACGATGTAATGGCCTGAAAGGTTGTTCACCACCTAACAAAGGCAAGATGCAAATGCTCGGAAACCACGTTGAAAATTTACAAATGTTACTGGTTGCCTGCTTAAATTTATTCCACGAATTGTGTTTACAGTTGCGTAGAGAAATTGAAAAGAAATAAACTACTTCTTCAAATCTGTAAAAGTGTTCATTCAGTGTTGCATTTCAATACAGCATTGGGGCCGTCCATAAATGACATCACACTATTTTGGGCAAATATTTACCCACTCCCCCCCTTGTCACATTTCGTCACAACTATTTAACCCCCCTTTGAAACATAACGTCACAATTTGCAAACCCCCCCCCCTTAAAGTTGCAATTACAAATTTCCATCTATTTTGTGTCTGCTTAGACAAAAATTTAATCTGTTTTATAGATTTGATTTGTGCACGTTGTGACAAAACCAACATTTTATTCGTAAAACGTCGAAAATACTGCACACAATGCTAAGCAAAAATTAAGCAGCAAAGTGTTTTCTACTTTGCTGAAGACCCAAACGAATGAATTACGTTGTGCGAATGCTGGCAATGACTGATTGCGGTTACAGTCCTGTGTATGGATTTACCGTAGTGGTCATTTTGCAATATTGAATAAAAAACAAAACATAGGAACTTTTTGCAGTATAGTCTATCTGCGAGAACGATTTCACAATACAGAAAACAAGTATGGCGTGCAAATGCAACACAGGAGATAAATAACTCCTTTTGAGAAACGTTTAATGGTGGTTTCTGCACAGGCAAAATAAAATGAATTTTTCCAAAAGCTGTTTCCTTCGAGATCGGCGCGTGACTTACGGGAGGCTTCAATTTTTTGTTGTGATCTGTGCGTAATAAACACCGAACCGTAGACCACAAAAATGAAACAATCACAGTGGAGTTTTGAGGTCCACAACTGCTTATGTTTGTCACAGAGGTTACGGCGTTTCAACAAACTGTCGCAACTACCGAATGGTTTATATAAGTCAGCGACATTCAACGAAAACACTCACTGGTCTGCAAAATAAAACAAAACATCCAACTAGAGAAAACAAACGAATCACTGAAATTGTTGGGTCATATGAAATAATTTTGTTATGGTCTGTTATGAACATGGTCTGTTATGAAAGTGGTCTGTTTTGAATGGTCTGTTATGAGTGGTCTGTTATAAACGGGTCTGTTTAGAATGGGAACCATTTTGAAGCATTGTTATGTTTTTATGAGTCACGACTTTCACACTGTTTACTGTAATTGGGTTCAGCGCAAAAGCCCCCTTATACTAAAGGTGGTGGTGGCAATTGCATATGTTGCAACAATTTTGACCTCAAAAATAAAAATGTAAATTATAGGAAATGATTCTGAAGTTTTCAGGATGAGTGGAAAGCTTTATTAGTAATGCACCTCCAGATAGAGATGGAAGGAAAGATGAAGCCCGCTTTTGACTTCAGGTATTCCAGAGCTAGCCAATATTGATTTGCCAGAAATTGAGAACAAAACTGTGGAATGCTTGCCAAACAACTAAAAAATCCTGCACAGAATCGGGTGTCGAAATCTAAAACTTTTTAGTCCACTAGATGGAGTTGGGAGTCAATAAATTTTATCGAAAGAGCTTTGGCTGCATTGACAGTACAACAATATAGTTAGCCATTAGCTGTAAATCCAAAAAAGATTGACTGACTATCGGACATATACTACAAAAACAATTAATCCATTAGTAATATCGACAAACATTTCCTCATTGGTTGCAACAGAAAACTATTGTAAATGGAATAGAAACATTTTGGCCTCCACACCTTTCCTTTCTGGTATGACTGCATGTAGCATGCATATCAAACCGACTCGTGTGACATCACAAAACTACTGACTCCCCCTTGTCACAATTTGTCACAAATCTGGTGACCCCCTCCCTCCCGTTAGGGTGTGACGTCATTTATGGACGACCCCATTCCCGTCTGAATTTCTTGATGTGACGCACCCTGGTGATCGTTGTTGAGTGCTTAAAGCAAGATGCGATGGAGCTTAGTTCTGCTTTACGATGTTCTTACATATAGTTTGTTTGAATTTAGCGAGATGTGAAGCCGCACGGAAGTTATGTGCAAATGTTTTGACACCAAGCACGGTCTGCAAAAAGTCTAGGAAGCTCATGTTCTAGAAAACAGGACATATTTATTGGAAGAGGGTGTCAGATCAAACGTGGGCAAGATGCGTGAAAGGCGTGGCCAGTTGCAGTGAGCTAGAGTTCGCCATGTGCTATGAAAGCTTTTGTGACAATAGTCCAAACATACTGTCTTGCGGCACTGTGCTCTCTGTTCGAAACTTTCCGAATGCAACGACCAAAATATGTCTACTGTAACCATTGTGGGACAACATTCCCTCAACACAGTGGTTCTTAACCTTTTTAATATCGTTACCCCTGAGAAGCACCCAGGGACATCACGAACTCCAGGAATCATTGCTTTTGATAAGGAGAGACGAATCCCAGCCGTTGGTGCTTCCACTGAAGACGTTGACGTCAATTAAAAAACTTTGAGAGACAAGGGGAATGACTTACGAATTGTTGCTTGAAAAATTTTTTAGCATGGAAATTCTGCATAGTTTATTGTACCGCAACTGGAGTGTTAATTTTTATCGAATTACTCCATTTCACTTTGGCAAAGCTAGACTTTTTCCGCTGCACGTTACGGTCTGTGGCAAACCATGTGATCGCCTGAGACAGAAGCCACGCCAAACGCGATGAGTAATTTTGTCAGTCAGAAGTGCCGAATGGCCGTTGCGATCTGGGTTCGTTGAACAGTGTTGTAGCTG
>Ga0210059_1017919_pt1 | contig 10031 bp, 7 predicted proteins | sample Ectturendosymbi2_FD_188042 | JGI IMG/M metagenome (GOLD analysis project Ga0210059, IMG submission 188042) | Ecteinascidia turbinata endosymbiont from Florida, USA - Sample 2 (SPAdes) (version 2) | ecosystem: Host-associated > Tunicates > Ascidians > Unclassified | place: Key West, Florida...
CACTTGTGGAGATCGTAGGGTAACAGGCTCATCGCCCTCTGGGCCTCCAATAACGATTCGAACTCCCGACAATGTCACTAGGGTTCAAGAGTCAGTCGGTCGGAGTCCGAGCAAATCTCTGCAACGATGGAGCCAAGGAGCATGTACTCTAGGACTCTTCTTGACATATTATTTCTGATTTGAGGACAAACAGTTGCAGATTATAAAATGTTATCTTTTCACCTTTCAATAAATGTAATCATCATTGTGGTATCATTTAAAATCCTGGATTTGTGCCCAATCGCTTTATTTCAACAATTGTGAAACACCCTGTATACGTGGCGCAAACAAGCAATAATAAGAGAGATAGCGACGCATGATCTCTATTGTTGCTTGCTGCCACAGTGTGACGCTTTGCGCACATGCCGCTCGGGGTTCTGATCACAACGAAATGGTTTTGTGACCAGGATGTGAAAGTCGTGCGGTGTGAAGCCTTCACAAAAAAAATGTGCGACCGGTGTGGTTCATTGCAAAAAGGAGGGGATGTTGTTGCAACCTTTCCAGTGGCATTGCGTTTAGTGTATGGTTCGCCATGGGAGGGGTGTGCGTGAGGAGCAGCAGTACACCAGGCGCCAACAAGCAATAATAAGAGAGATTGCAATGCATGTTGTCTATTGTTGCTTGCTCCCACAATGTGAAGCTTTGCGCACTTGCTGCTCGGGTTTCCGATCGTAACAGTTCTAAACTGAAAGAGCTACTTTGATGTGCTGGGATTACTGATTAAAATTTGACATTAGTGATAGAAGAATTTAGCTTATATATAAGTGTAATGCAATAATGTCATGTTATCTGATGTTAAAGAAAGCATTAATCTGATGTTAATGAAACTGATCCCAGTGGCAACCAGGTTTGATAAACATCATGATTTTTTTTTAATAAAAAAAATTGGATATTTTTGATTAAAATCAGCTTTATTTTATTTTTATGTTTTTGTTTATTTAATGTGTAGGGGTGGCCACCTAACAGTTGTAATTTTTTATTTCAAATAGTTTGTTTCAATGTAACTTTTTGTGCTTTGTTTCTTGAAGTACAGCAACTAGAAACAGCTGAACTTTCATTAAAACTTTCTTTGCTCTTATGCAATCTCCCTCAGGGCAAGTCAGTTTACAACACCAGTACCAGTATACAAAATGAAATATTTGTTGAAATGACAATGCTTCAGTTTATCAAATTCATGGACATTTAATGGCATATTAGGAAGCTTGTACACAATCGCAAGCTTGCCAGCTTTTTTCATGCGAAGTTGATTGTTAAAATTAATTGTTGTAATGCAGCTTTCACTAGTTCAGTACCTGCAAAAGTATGATGTACATACAAAAAACAGTAAGGACCTATGATACATCTGTTATTATTAATCAAAAATATGCTCTAAAAAAACGTTAGGTGGTAGTATTTCGCTGATTTTTGATATAAAATATTGCTGGTTTATCTGTAAAACCACAGTTAGAGAAAACGCTGTATCACCACTGATTCACTTCATTCCTAGTTGCCTAGAAGAGATTGGCTCAAAGTAGTGAAAACTACAGGTTCCTTTAATTGTAGATGCTTTGCTAAACTGATCATGCAGCATGGGTTTTATGTTATCCAAGTCTTCTTTTGAGATGTAAACAGACGTGATTATTGGTAGGATTTTGGTACCATGATCCATCTTAGACGTAACATCAATGACTTGATTGCTCAAGGGTCTTCGAAGACTCTCCATTGTTGTCAATGGTTTGACAGTGTCACCAATTCCAACACAGGGCAACTTGCCATGGCTGGTAGCAAAAAAGAGTTGAGTTGAGTTGATTTTATTTGGCGATAAGTTGTAAAATGACTTGCAGTTTTTATATTCTGCATATTGTGCAGCACATCAATTTGTGCAATATTCAACATTTGAAGAATCTTTAATTTTTGTTTTCAGAAAAGCCATGACACTTTCCTAAATAAGATAAGCCATGACAACATTGTGCTGTATTTCTCCAGGGAGGAAACATATATTGACATGCATGAGCTCATTTTCTTCACTCTTGAAATGACAAACAACTTGATGAACTGAACAGTGCAACATTTATTGGTCAAATGGTATCCATGAGCCTCATGTTGGATGTGAAACAATTAATTTTCTGCAAAATCCATCTAAAACCAAGTACCATTTTTACAGACCATGGGGCGCACTTTCAATTTTTAATGCTAGCTGTTCTTCTTCCATAAATAATAAGGTGCACCAGATTATAGGGTGCAAACTGGCAGATTATAGGGTGCAAACTGGCAGATTATAGGGTGCAAACTGGCAGATTACAGGGTGCAAAATGGCAGATTACATATGCAGGATTTTAATCTTTCACACATGCATAATCCGTTAGGCATGAATAGAATAAACTAAAAGCTGTGCGGATGTTTGATTCGGTGTGTGCCAATGCAGGCAGGAGCCTCACAGAGTAGCACATATAGCTCTGTGCAATAGCCTGACCGAGTAATATGATCTATGCTTCAACATTAAGGTATGTGCTAGCTACTCATGAAACCACATGCCCTGCTCATTGCAGTTGTTGGTTGATTACATAACATGATGGTCTGTTAGAATAAATCATTGGAATTTTTCACATGGAAGCCTCATTAAGATAGTGGAGAAGACTGTCATCCAGTTAACAGCTGTTTTCGAAATCAAGCATGTTCAGTGCTCATAGTTAACACTTTGACGTCTGGGTTAATTCAAGCGGTTCACAAAAAAACAGCTGGATCGCATGTGGCTTTGCGTGGGAATATCTCCGCTCCGGTTAGCGTTATGGACCTGGTCGAAGTGTCAAAAGACGCAGCAAGTCTTGTAGTTTGCACTCGAAAAAAAATTTTTTGGTTGGGGGTGCAGATTTTTTGTGAGTGACATCATAAGTGGAGGACTTTTTGGCCAACTTCACCTGGCCCTGGGCGCCAACTGCTAGATGGTAGTATTTCACTGAAGCTTTTATTGGAAACTAGGCTACAATCCGAGTCTTTTGATAGTTTGGATGACCTGCTGGGGTTTCGGGTTCAAAAGTTACGATCTAAGTCAGTAACAATTTTTGACTAATTAGATAATTAATTAACTTGTTTATTTAAGATCATAACTTTTGAACCAGAAACGCTAGAAAGTCGATCAAAGGCCCAAAAGACTTGGACTCGAGCCTAGTTTCTAATGAAAACTTCAGTGAAACACTTTGGCCTAGCGGTTGGGCCCTAGGCCAGGCAAAATGGCCCAAAAACTACTTCACTTATGACGTCACTCACAAAAAATCTGCAATCCCCAACCAAAAAATTTTTTTCGAGTGCAGTCTAGAAGACTGTCTGATTCGTTTGAGACCTTGAACAGTTCTCTAGCGCAATTGGCGGAGGAGCTAGGGCATTGGTAAGGCAACTGACAACTGCTGGTTTTAGGCTGATTTCAAAGTACGAATATATCGTACCCCGGCTCTCAAAGTGTTAAGCTGTAACTAGTAATTGAAGAAATAGCACCATTTACCAATAAAAGTAGTTCTAGGTGAGAAAGCACAACCAGATTCATACATTATGCACACCACATTATAAGGCACACTTTTGTTTTTGAGAAAATTAGAGGGTTTTAACACCTTCTCTGCCGGGAAGATTTACCTTCAAGACTTGAGTGAGCCACTTATTTACCATCACTCTACAACTCCAAAACTTGCGAGCTGATTGTGCTAGAGAGCTGTTAAAACTCTTAAAAGATGTGGTGAGTCTTGTAGTTTGCATTAAAAAAATTAGGAAGTTTTGGGTTTCGGTATTTTTGTCGGTAACATCGTAAGTGGGGTAGGTTTTGGCCCCTGAGGTTGCCTGCCCCTGGATGCCAAACGCTAGAGGAAATTTTTTGAGTGAAGATTTTAGTGGAAACTAGGCTATAATACAAGTCTTGAGCCTTTGATTATTAGCTATCTAGCATTTCTGGTTGAAAAGTTAGTGATGCAAAATACTTTTTCAGTTTTTTGATGTCACAATTGAAGCAATTGTTTGGTTATACTTTTGATGCACCATACCATTTCTTTTGAAGGAAAGATTTAGTTAAATCTACATTTTAAGTTTTTAGAATTGTCAATATATTATGCTTTGAAGCATTTAATTGGCCACTTATTAACTTCATTTTGTTGCTGTGGGTGACATCATTTGAGGCAAGAGACCATGGTTGCCAAGTTGCACAGAGGGAGTACTCTAGGTTAATTCCTTTACTATGAAGCTGTAACATATAATTTTTTCATATACTGTATATAGTTTTTGTGTTGCAGAATAAATCAAACCCAGCTTAGCTCAAAAAGGTAGAAATTCCACATAAATTCATCTCCAACACACTTGATTAGAAATGGATTGTTAAAAAAATGGTCCTGCAGACCAGAAAAATTGTTGAAGACTTTGTTTTATACAAAATACACAGCATGGTGACTGGTGCAGAAAGCCAAGCAATAGAACGAGCTCTTAATGTAAAATCAGCTGTTGAGCCATCTAACAATGAGCTGCTTCTTGTGATACGTCAAGTCGGAGATGAGTACGAGTCCAGATACAAACAAACCTTTCCTGACTTAATGGAACAACTGAGGTCTGTCCTATCATTTGTACAGTTTTTGTGTCTGTGCAGAGTGTCAATTTCAGTTATTCATTCATCTGTGCAAATGTTAAGAAATGTTATTTTTTCCTTTGTTGATTTACAATGTTCGATCTTAACACTTTGGCGTCTGGCCAAAATTGGGGATTTTCGAGAAAAAAAACACCGAAACGCACGTGGCTTTGCGCGGGAATTTCTCTGGTCCGGTCAGCGATACAGACCCGGCAAAAGGCTCAAAAGATGCAGCAAGTCTATTACCCTGCACTTCCAAAAAAATTTTGCTTGGGGGTGCAGATTTTTTGTGAGTGACGTCATAAGTGGAAGACTTTTAGGCTACTTTGGCCCACTTTACCTGGCCCAGGGTGCCAACCGTTAGGTGGTAGTATTTCGCTGAATTTTTTATTGGAAACTAGGCTACAATCCGAGTCTTTTGATAGTTTGGATGACCTGCTGGGGTTTCGGGTTCAAAAGTTACGATCTAAGTCAGTAAAAATTTTTGACTAATTAGATAATTAATTAACTTGTTTATTTAAGATCATAACTTTTGAACCAGAAACACTAGAAAGTCGATCAAAGGCTCAAAAGACTCGGACTTGAGCCTAGTTTCTAATGAAAACTTCAGTGAAATACTTTGGCCTAGCGGTTGGGCCCTAGGCCAGGTAACATGAGCCAAAATGACCTAAAAACTACTTCACTTATGACGTCACTCACAAAAAATCTGTAACCCCCAACCAAAAAATTTTTTTTCGAGTGCAATCTAGAAGACTGGCCGATCCGTTTGAGCCCTTGAACAGTTCTCTAGCGCAATCCATGGAGGAGCTATGTCGTTGGTAAGGCAACCGAAAACTGCTGGTTTTAGGCTGAAATCTAGGTACAAATATATCATACGCCGGCTCTCAAAGTGTTAAACTGTTTTACCAACAACCTAAGTTGCTAATCAGTATTGGAGGCAGTTGATGCACATTCGTTGCAATTATTGTGTAAATGTAACTTGCTTGACAGTTTTCTGGTTTTGCAATTTTTTGTAGATCTGCCAACATTTCATCAGAAGATGTTGGGCGCATATTTCGAAAGATATCAACTGAACTGTTTCAACTCTCTGCAAAAAAAACAATCAATGAAAATCGCCTGATTCGCATTAAATGGGGCCACGTGATTGGATTACTTGTTTTTGCTGGCCTCCTTGCTGTACGTGCAGTGGAGCTTCATTGTCCTGAACAAGTGGATGACATCATCAAATGGGTGACAGACTTTTTGAACACTGAATTATCGGAATGGCTTGAAGCTCGTGGAGGATGGGTAATTTGCAGTGTGTTTGTTGTGGGTGCATGTTATAAAATCTTCAAATTGTACTTATAAAGTGATTGCTTTTATTTTACTGCAGCTATAACACATCATATCCAAAGCTGTTATTATTTGAGTAAAATGTGAAAGTTGCAATCAGCTTAGACCAGTGTTTTTCAAACATTTGTGTTTCATGGATCCCTAGTACCTCCAAAAGAAGTTGCGGACCCCTCAAGAAGAAACGTTGCAATAAATATTACAATTAGGTCTAATTATAGTAGTTGTGATGAAAATGTCTGCAAAGCCTTTTAACCCAAGGTTTCTAAATATCAGAGCAAAGCATAGTATTAACCCCTTAACACTTTTGCTCTCACTGGATGTAATGCTACTTACTGGGAATTTATTAACGTGTTCGCAGTGAACATAAATTTACATTTTTACTGAGAATCTTGTTTGGGGGCACTGGTTGTAATGCTTTTCACCTGCAAACAGCTTAAAATTATGGTCCTCTAGACTGAGTTTCAAAAATAATTATAGGTCTTGGAAAAGAGATTCCAAAGTCTCTGTGGTTCAGAGGCTGTTTGAAAGCATGTTTTTATGAGTTGGTCCATCTAGGCGGGACCAGTATCCAGCAGCAGTGACTGCGATGGAAGTGCTCTAGTGTGCTGCCAAATGCTAGGAAAGCGGGAAAAATTGTATTGCAAACATATATGCAAGTACATAGAGGCATGTTGATAAAGTTTGATTGTTTAATGCCAGTGTCAACTGCTTCTATGCTGTTAAAAAATGCTTCCACTGAAGTGGAACTTCCTTCAAAAAGATGGCGGTGGTAGGCCTAGGCTTGTTGCAGTGGTATGTAGCCTAAAGTGTTTTGGAAATGCTCCGATATGTTGGCAGTTGACAAGTGTAAAAGCAAAACGCATGGCGTGTTTACTGCCTTAGTCTACAGGTGTAGAACGTCTAGCAGTATCCACCCTCTGCTGATTCGAATTTTCTGCCAAAACCACCCAGTAACAGTAGATTTTGCCACAGGGAAAAAGTGTTAAATCACTTTCATGAACCACAGGTTAAGAAACCATGGCTTAGACTGCAGATTTTTAGCATTTATCAGCAAAACATTCATCTTCCTCCTCTTCACTGGTCGCATGTAGTGGTTATTATTTCACATGCCTTTCAAATTATTCTTTTTGCGAAGTATATTTTATGGCAAGACTGCAATTAGTTGCTGATTTGCCCTGCAGTGGAAAAATCATTGGAGTCACTGCGCAGATTAACAGAAAATGTTATTAAATGAAGCATATTCCTCAACAAACACTTTGTTATTTTTTGCTTTTCAATGTAATTTCCGTCTTTATCAGCTCTACCTAATACCCATCAGTTACCAGTAAGTTGAATGCAAGCATTTCAAGTGATGTATCACAATCTTGTGAAAGTGATTATGTTTATGATTCCTGATTTGTTAAGTTAAAGAAAGATGTAAACTGAAATATGGGTTTTACTAACTTACACTGGTAACGGTCATGGTTTATTGTTTCATGTAACTCAGCCAATAAGCCGAAGCACTACAAATAGACATCGCACACTAATTACACCAACCATCAATGAACATCAGAGCAAATGAAAATACAATGGCAGAACAACTGATCAGCATAAACAAAGAGCGCCACTGTGTCATCTAGGATTGGTGAAGGACCATGGCAGTCATTTAGTCAACCAACCCTGTTTATCACTTTTTGAACAGTGTTGAAAAGCAACAGTTGGAGATCAAGTAAGCATAATAAGAAAAACGAACAAATACAGAACATGGTGAAGAAAATGTACCGATGAAACTGCGTGCCCATGTACACAAATGAGTGGATCGAATTTAATTGAAGTAGTTTGGTGTGGTTAAGGATATGTTTAAACAAAATATAAAAATTAAAAAAAGAAACTAATTAATGGGGTACAAAAGAAAAAGAAAGCAAAACAAAAATATAGTGTACTTTCATCCAAAAAGAATGGGATGTGCACAGGAAAGAAATCAGACAAAAAATTCGTCTAGTTCAGAAAACAGTTCTTAAGAAGTGTTATTAAATATAGCAAACATTAAGAATGCTTTTAGAAATAGCTGAAACAAAGAAATGATTAAACCTGAAAAATTAATTGCATATAACAAATGACATCTTGGATACATGAAGAAGTCAATCACAATAATTAAGAGAAGTTGATGATGCATTGGATGGGTGTTAATCATTCAAGCAACATACGACTTCATGTGCAGCCACTACAACCAACTGTATTGTGTTTAGGTTGATGTTACAGTGAGCAATTTAATTAATCATTTAATATGATGAAGTTACAGTAGGTAGTTTTAAGCTGGAAAAGAACATGACACACCAACATTAGTGACAACAGGCAAAAATGATTGGTGCCTATAAAAAAAGTGTTGGTTACATCAACAAGGCATGCAGACAGACTGGAAATTGTATGCATCAACAATGAGGTAGGAAGTAGGATTGTTTGCCAATAACAGAATTGAATTTCCAGCTGAAACTTAGGCCACAACAAGCCCACATAATGCTTTGTCCTTAAAATTTATACACACAATGCCGTCTGATTTCTTGGTGTGCTGCACGTTCCACCATCCACAGAGGTGAAAGAAAACTGAAAGCAACAGCACTCTTGCTGCAAAGGAGGCAAAAGTTTTATTTAAACAAGGAAAGGGTGTTGAGATGGAAATGTTTCAGGTGCGAGTGGTCTCAATAGATTTTTCCAAAGACAAATACAAAAAAACAATGAAAGCAACACTTTCTATATTGGACTGTGTATCTTTACGCACTTGGTGTTTGTGGGACAAATCGGGCTGCTTACCAATATGATCTGGCATCCATAGGATACTGGTTGTAATCGTTTTCTCTTGAAATTGTGGAAGTTACATATGAAAACTATGAAGAGAAATAATGGATTTAACAATTGACTCCATTGTTTGTGCATTTTTTTGGGAAAACTACCAGGAACTGAAAGTATTAGGAATGAAATCGATTTTTCAAAGCCTACTGAAATTGAAGAACTCTTAAATCAATATGCAAGAACATCAGCGTTTTTCTATTTCCAGGTCAGAGCCAGTTTCTTGCAGGTTTGTATATGTTGCTCCATGGTAATCACCCTCTTACTTTCAGTAGAAGACGCTGGGGTGCTAAGATACTTCAAAGCAAGTTCCTTCAAATGAAGAAAACTTCTTGTTGAGTTTCTCCATGACAAAAAATGGATCATCATGTCTTCAGAGCAATGGAAAGTTAAAATATTTCTTCCAATTTTTACTACAATGTATTTCTTGGCTTGTTTGCTTTGGGATATATGAACCCTCCTTGTCGTGTTTACCAGAGGCTATTTCATCTCATAAATTTTAACAAGTGAGAATCTCTTCTCCACATGGTAAAGCCTCCAGATTTGCCATATTAGCCTATGCCCATTCTTTAAACTTTTTCTATCATGTCCATTTTGTGAAATTGCATTTTGAATCTTAGACGTGGCAAAATATACAAACATATAGACTTGTTTTATAAAACTGCAGAAAATTTCTTCTGAAGTCGAGCCTTGAACTCCTCTGCTGTGACATGACTTGCCAAAGTATCTGCCTTTGCCTTTGATAGAAATAAGTTCATGGTTTGAACTGTTGGGATCATTACTGAAGAAGTGTCTTCTCGCTTGCTTGACTCCACAGTAATTCCTTCAAATTGCTTTCTAAGTCGAACAGTTATTTCATGTCAGAGACCACTGATAAGTACTCAAGTGTGAATGTTCCTATCAACAGCATTGATACCAAGGGCTTTAAGGTGCTTGGTATATCTTTTCAGCATGTAGTGTGTTGAATTCCAGCAAGTAACGTGTTGAATTCCAGCAAGTAACGTGTTGAATTCCAGCAAGTAAAAGGTTGAATCAGTTTGTTTATTTAAACACATCAGTTCCTGAAATGTATTGTTGTATGACACACGCAACGCAGTAGACTTTTTAGAGTACATGGCAGCAACAAGGAACACACAGATGCATGCAAGAGCACGAATGTAGATATGTGGCGGTAGTAGATAAACATGCACAAAATGGTGCTACCACACTGCTTTGAAGAAACACAAGTATAGATATGTGGGACTAGTGAAGAGCA
>Ga0210059_1017921_pt1 | contig 10031 bp, 7 predicted proteins | sample Ectturendosymbi2_FD_188042 | JGI IMG/M metagenome (GOLD analysis project Ga0210059, IMG submission 188042) | Ecteinascidia turbinata endosymbiont from Florida, USA - Sample 2 (SPAdes) (version 2) | ecosystem: Host-associated > Tunicates > Ascidians > Unclassified | place: Key West, Florida...
CAACTGCCTCTTCTGTAAGTAAGCATGCTCTGTCCAAAGCAGTCGAATATCCCTGTGACGTAAGAGGTGAGGGTCAGCACCGTGCAAAGGAAGTCCGCGTGGGAAGTCCGCGTCAGAAATTTTAGTGTCTGTGATCTCCACTACAAGAGGGAAAAATTGCATATCCTACTTCAGACAGTGGAGTCTTTGCTAAAGTGTGTGTCGACTGCGCTGCATCTATCAAGGCACTCACTACAAAAGTAAAGGTTGAGGTAAACACAGGAGATTGTGCCACTCATTCCCGTGATCCGTTCATTCCCAAGATCAAGCATTTATTATAATTACTAGAATGTCTAAAATAAAGCTAAAGTGGAGCTTGACGAGACAGGCAGTTGTCAATCTTACAGTGCGGACAGGGAGATTACGTTGCAAAGTACTTGCTTGTGAGTAGCATACATTCAGTTATAACTTTGATGATACTTCCAGCAGAATAAATACGTTTTCGTGATCAAAGTGAAGCCAATGCAACTTCCGAATCGTTTTTCCATTCTAGTGGTAACATGAAAACGTTTTTCACTTGCGTACAATGAACAATGCTGAATGGTGGCCGCCACCATGCCTAGTGGTGCGCTTTTGCGTGCTTGTGCCATGCGAAGGAAACTGCGGAAAATAAATATGTTTTAGGAAAATAAAGGGCGATGAAGATCAAAGACATCTGCAACAATAGAACTAGCAGAATAAAGCTGAATTAACATAAAATGCTTGTGCTGTAGTTGATCTAATATTCCTTTATAAGCAGCGGAGATCACTTTTAACTACATCGTCAACCATGATGACCTTTTTCTAGTTACTTTTGAATAATTGAACTTTTATTTTTGAAACGACTCATATTCTCACCATAAGTTTTTTAAGTTATCTGCTGTAACTAAATCAGTGTCATTTTTGCAAATTGGGCAAATATCGTTTACAAAGCTAACCCAAGTTACCCAAAAGACAATAATGGCAATACATGTGACAAGCGTATTTTAACAAAGAAAAAAAGATGTTGCTTCCTCAGCTGGCCTACTTCAAAGTTGTCGTGATCAATGTCAAAGAACCCAACCAAAGAAAAAGACCTCTTTTGTTTGCTCAATCCCTGTAAAACAAATTTCGCTACTCAAAAGAATCTGCAGTTATTCACTCATATAACCGCTGAAAATGGTTGTCGCTTTGTGACCTAAGCCTCTTGTATAGAAACAAATGCAGGTCTCGTTTTACAAAAGCGTCGTCAGAGTTGATTCAACAATATCTGGCAATATCAACAACTCCCCTTGTTATCCAAATAACGAATAGAATAATGTTTTGTCATCTGCGTACTATTCGCGGACAGTCAACTTACTACTGCCGTTAAATAGTGACTATGAAATAACCTGTAGAACGATGTCTTGCAAGCAACCTTTCGTTTCAGCAGGAATCGATTTAGTCAGTTTGTTCAATAAAATTACTGTCAGATAAACCAAAAGTCTTTTGCTTTTAAGACAAAAATAGTTTTCATTACATTAAAAACATGTTACACCAAAAACAGTCCGCACCTTACAGAGTTTTAATGCTTTCAGGTAAGTTTTTACGTTGTTTCTACGCTGTGTTTGAAAGTGTTGCAAGAGTCTTCACAAACCGATACAGCAGACATGACTCGTGAGGTGTGTGGTTGAGGTTAAAACTAAAGTAAATGACGAAAGCTATATTTCATTTTCAAATAACATTATTACTGTGTCGTTTAAACGCATTTTTAATGCGATATGAACAGAAACGTATCAATGTCCCGAGCCGAGGAGATTCAGTGCAAAATCGAAAGCAACCATCAGAATTCTTTACGCTCAAACGAATCTTTCAAAATATTTTGAACCATCAGGTTTGTTTGACTAGTGCAAAGAAAAACCCAGTGATAGTGAAACAAACCCTGAAAAGAAAGCGTTTTGACTTTTGATATATTTGAAAATGATGCATTCAACTGTTATGTGCTATCGTGTAGAAAAAACGCAAACCAGTGAATATCTGTTTGCAAATTTGATCAAACTACGAACAAAAATCTCTCTTTGATATGTTATTTTTTTTGTAAATCTCTCTTTGATATATTATTTATATTATTTGGCGATTCCAACAATGTTTCTAAAGCATATGTCCTATCGCAAATAAATACTTTTACTTTAGAAAACAACTTTAGTGCAACAATGGGTGCAAAGCATAAATACTTAACTCAGAAACAATTACGATGCTATGCATTAAGCTGGATAGTGTAATGAAAGGTAATTGAATGTAGTATGCCCACGGACACAAGACAATAGACAAGCTTTTGAAATAGTAACTTAACTCTAGTGTGCAACGACATAACACGATACGAGCAAAATCTGTCTTTCAAACAAACTGTGCAGTTATCGTTTGCTATCGCTAAGCAAGCAATAAAATTTAACTTCTGGCAACAGGCCTCGTACCAGAACGGCTCAGTAATCAAACTTTGAACAACCAGAAAGCTATTTTTATGAATACAAGCCCAGTAGGAAAATGCTTTGCAAACCTGGTGTCTCAAGAAACCATAACTGCAACGAAGTAAACAGTTTGCACTGACAACATATTTCTTTGCTACATGCTGTGCTTCTCACTTCGGCATTAACGACTTTAAACAATGATTAAACATGCTTTTTAAAATATTTCAACATTCTGTAATTTTGAAAATATGTTCCATGGGTTTAAAGTCAAAGAACGTTTAATACTACTAGAAAAATATTGCAATAGATGGTTGTGATTGTGAATGTAGTAATTTAGATTTAAGTCAAACATTTACTGTTTTGCACTAAGAAAGTTCTGAGTTTTTCTTAAAAAAATCAGCATTGCTTTAGTTGGAGATACGAAAACATTTTGTAGTTTAACTGCGTAATCCATTTTTTTAAAATATTGATACAAAACAACACATATTTATAAAAATAGGAGAGTGTTTTTCATTGTAAGACAAACTGCAACTGACCTTAAATTTTGGTTTCACAATCCCGAAACCGTTTGTCAATATCGTTAATTCCGGCAACAGTGATATTCTGCTACTTCATAAAACTTTTAATAGAAGATGTTAGTTTAACAAGTTACTTTTATATTCGGTTCTATGTCCGTGCTCATGTGCAACTCTACGGAACCAAGAAACAGTTGCTTTTTCGTATTTACAGTATTATTTTATACATAGCGTTGCAATTTGCAATAGCAATGCTTTACACCAAAACGTTTTCGAAAATATTTTCATAATACGTAATAAGTAGACGTTGCTTGTTTAAGGAAGTCTTAGTAAATATCTTACGAAATTCAAGGCGTTTGTTTACCATTCCATTAAAATAACAGCGCAGAGTCAGCGATAACGGAGAAGACTTTTAGGTGAGCTCGGCTTCGTACGAGAAAAACGTAATCAATTCGTGTTCTCAAGCACAAGCCATCTAACTGGTAAAAATTTTACTTCCTCAAGGTTGCTGATAACTGAAATGTGGTGTGGTTTATAAAAATTCCAGAAGCAGTTTTGAAAATGTGCTGATAAAATTCCTTACGAGAACATCGAAAGAATATGAAGCGTCTTTTAGTTTCCAAAAACAAAAACAAGAACAGGAGGAAAACGTAAGTTTTCTGTTTTCTTTTGTACAGGTTATAGAACGATAGTAGCTACTGACGAACATCTTCAATTTTTATAGGAGTTTATATGCTTTGCATTAAAAATATACTCTAAATATGGATAATGAAATTGCCGTGTTTGCCTGAACACCTATTGAGATATTAGAAAATGTGCTTATTTGATAATGTTTACGTCTTAGATTTTAAATTCGCTTCAGCGGCTATGGTTGCAAACTTACCACGAATCTTTCTTATTCGTTGTATCAGAAAACTTGACACAATTAAGTGAAAACAAAAAAATTTTATCTAATTTTTGACCACTTTCAATTAGTCCTAAAAACCGTAACTACAAATCAGGACCTAGTCGCACCTGGTGACATCGAATTCCTTTAAAAACGGCGCTGCAAGAAATTAGCAAAACGTAACAAGAAGATATTGTGAAAGTTGGCTTGATTTGATAAGCAGGAAACACTTTTTATAAAAAAGCGTCTTTTGATGCGTAAACGTATATAAAGAGCAATCATCTCTTTATACTTGAAAGCGAAATCACAATCAAGGAATTTCGAAGAAAAATTTGCGATTTATTCAGCATTCAATAATCTGCCATCCTTGTCAAAAGGCCGGGTCTCAAATTCAATCGTTCTGAGGGTCAATAGAGGACTTTTAAAGTAACACGAGGGTTGCATTGTTAAAAACTTTACTGGGACCACGTGACCATTGAACAACGAGGGTGACGCAACAAAGGAAGTAGCTGGACTAGAGGCAGTAGAACGAATTGCATAGTGGGGTTCTGGGGTCCCATCCAGGCCTGCTATCTACTATTGGTTATTTGAATTATGGCGTCATCCGTGATCATTCAACCTTGGAATGCCCTTTTTGCACAATTTCTAAAAATATTGACATGCGAAACGCAACGACACTCGCTTTGATTTTATGGCAGATATTTCATATTGTGTCAGTAACACTAGCTTCCAATGCTAAATGGTTCTCTTTGAAACAAGCCTGTCGAAAAAAACATTTCATTGACGTAAACAAGATTGGCATCAATTTTAAGTCATTTATTAACCGAAAAGCATTACAAAAAAAATGTTCTCGTCATGTTCGTTCGTAAGTCTTTGTATCCTTAGACTGGGGGCGCCAACCTCTTCTTCGAGTTTTATGTATTGTATTTGGAACTACGTTATATTTTAACGTTTTACTGCGCACACGACCTTTCCGATTTTTCTTACTGGAAACAAACGTTTTCTTCATTTGTCATAGAGATGTTTTATATCAGGCAATCAGTGAAAGACGGAAAGGCGCGTGTACGGTATAACGACACGGGGTTGAGGCGAAAATAGGTTTGCTTTATCGACAAGGTCAAGCACTCAGCAAAATATTGAAAATGACGTACTTCATAACGTAAACCTGCAGTATAAAATGCAATAAAATAGTGGGTTGGTTCATTGCAACTCAGACTCCTTTTTGAAAAACCGTGGAGCTCCGGAGTTCTACTCGCGATGTTCCGCCACTGTTTGCAGATGATTTCCTGCGAAGTGTATTGTGAGATGTAGACAAATCATTTGTGGTCGTCTTTACCTTCGATTACATGGAACTTGCTGGCCAGGCTCTGCAGTGGCGAATAAAAAACATAATTTACTTGTTAATTACTTCAAATTTTAAAAAATACCGCGGGGCGCATAAAATAACCTCGCGGGCTACACGTGGCCCTCGCGCCGTGTATTGCTGCCCGTTTAAGGGCTGTACTTGAACCGCGAGGTTTAAAAGTCTGCTGCTGTATCTGGGTTGTTTTAGTAAAGCTCATTAGACAGAATTAGCAACTTGAACCAGGTCGATAATAAACTGAAAACTGACTTTTGGCCTATTTCAGCGTCATGTTACACACTGGTGCAAAATAAGCAAATGTGTTGTTTTTTTTGCGACAAAACACCTACTGTACTGTTTGCTAGGGTGTGAAACGGTTATGACAAGCCAGAAAGAGTTTCACTTTCGTTGAATTTTCACTTTCTCAGCCATGCCCAGATCCATACGGAAATGAGCCCACTGGCACAGAAACTGGTTACGACCCACGGCACAGTAACCCCTCTTAACGGTGTGGATCACCCTTATAAAATTCCATTAGTGCGTAAAGATTCCATATGCGATCTCAAACATGGATATTCGATCCTACACATTTTTTCGGTGTTCCGAAATTCACGCTCATTCGATCGCAATGTCAATTGTTGCTTGACAAGAAACGCCAAACTTGTTTCTTGCCCCGGGCGCCATCTAACCGCGGTACGCCCCTGTTTGGGAGCCTTCGTTAAATACAATAGATGGAAAATGACTTTATCGTGGAGACTAGAGCTTGCTTTTGGATGTATTAAGTGTGAAATCGGGGCTCAACCCGCCTATGCCCCCAATTCTAATGTGTCACAACTTTTTTTTCATTACCTGGACTAGTGGGATTGATAATTTTCCTTCACATCAGTAGTCCTATGTCCAAACATGTGAAACGCTATTAAACACTTGATTGCAATTCTAACTTTATTAATAGTGTTAAATGTTTATTTTTTATGGTTTGCTTTTAGACCCTGTGTGAATCTATCATTCCATTATGAGATTGTTTTTCACGATAGCCAGCGGAGCTACCAAGAATGGAAATATTGTCATAGTACACAACTTTCGTTCATGCTTCGTCTTTGAAACGTCCCCTCAGCATTAAATATGTTTTTCTTGCACATGTAACCGCATAAGCTTCGTCTTGAAACGTAATTTTATTAGACTCCTATCGTCGGACTTGAGCTGTCACTTAAAAGTGTAAGAAGAGCATTCTACTTCTAACCAGATTGGCAGGGTCCATGGGACATATTTATCTGTCCCATTCCCATCCCATAGCAATTTATGCCTGTCCCATCCCATGGGACGTTTACCATGGGATTCCCATAGGAATGACATTCCCATGGACTAGCCTGCAGATTGGGAATACGTACAATCTTTATATTTTCTGATCTACGGATAGCCAAAACATTAGCGCGCAGCATGGCTTAGGATATAATTTTTGATATTTTTTGTGGGTGTAAGAGATCGTTTGGGACAACAACAGTGTTCTCGGTTATGTGTACCTTGTGAAAAACGTGGCTGATCTTTCGAGACCCGCTTGAAACGTTTTCTGAATTGATGATATAACGCGCTTTTAAACTGTGGTTATTTCCTAAAAGATTGCATAGTTCGACCAACAAAAAAACACTTTGTGGTTTGATATCGAAAGATTGTCTCAGACAACTTTGGGCATACAAGTAAAGACCTTTTTGGTGCCCCTCTATTTGACTGCCTCCCAAATGCCTGGTGCAGATCCGCTACTGCTGGGGACTGGTACTCATCGCCCATTACAAATCTTGGTTCTATCGTAAAAAGCTTTTGCATTAACGGGTTTGACACTTATCAGTAAAGTTTCCTACGCACATCAGGAAAAACATGTTTCAAACTTTGAATGCAAACGTGACTTTAAGTCTGCCGTTTGTTGGTTTTCTTTTGATAAAGCTCTTGAAAAGAAAATTAATGCCTTGCTTATCCAAAATGTGGCCAGCACGTATACAAGGTAAAGTGTTTTGCTGAACGACTCTGTTCATAAAGATTTACTTAGGATTAGCGTCTACTACAGCGCTTTGCCATTTTGAAAAATCTACTTGTCTGTCTTTGTCCATGCCACTTGCCAATCTGGAGCCACTAAACAAGCGTTGACAGTTAGCCAATTCATTTTTAACGCCCGCTTTTTTGTTCTGATTCTCAAGGATAGTCTCTTCTGCGTTACGCGTAGTTTCCTGGCATCTGTGTAAACACTCGTGAGCCCGATGCTATCGATTGCGCAGAGAACTTTTCTAACTCAATAGACGCTGAACAACCAGTCGTGCTGAGCAGTGTTAGGAAGCGCTCTTCGACGCAAAACAAACCTACATTTGCACCATCGTGGTTCTCAAAACTGTTCAGAGGCTTGTAGTGAAAGTTATGTTTGCTGCGTGAGACTGTCAGGTTAAAACATACGTTTTAATTATTACCTACAAAGATTTGAAGGAGGTAGTAGACGGATTTTATTCTCCCTCAAGTACAGTAAAAGTGAAAATAAGAAATGGATAGTTCAGCAAATAGCTCATTTTATAGGCCGACTGCAAACCTTGATCCGCCGGGATCTCCTTTGATTAGAGGTGACCGAAATTACTTTCCGGACGGTTTAAAGTTTAAACGAATTCCTTTATCCGCTTCGTTTCGTGGCACGCTCACCCCAAGTCTCGAAGACGCGTCACCGAGATCGTCAGCACCGCTGCATTTACGCTGGCCTCCAACGACTGCACATCCCGGGATGCGTTGCAGAGACCAACACGCTTGCGATTTCGTAGAGCACGATAAGCGTGAAAGCAGAATCATCAGGAACGCGACGATTCCTGCAACGGCGGACAAAAGTAATGCTCACTTCAAACCTCCCGTCTCAGCTTCGCCTCTCCATTCGCAAAGTCGAAACGTCCTCAGGTATCTATGCAGTTCGAAAGACATCTACAGCAGTGTTGCGAGGGTAAACTCAGATGAAGAAGAAATTGTAGCACCTTACGAGGAAAGCCTTGAAGCGAATTTTGACTGGCCCGGCATCTTCTCATCATCGTTTGCTTCTGACAGCAGGAGTGACATCAGCGTTCCTTCAAGCGACAGCTCCTCACGCATACACGTCTCAACGCCAGCAACAGCAACCAGTTTATCGATAAGCCCCAGGTCTTTGTCTCCCAATTTTGAATCAGCAGCCAGCAATCAAGAAATACTGCGATCCGAAAGCGATGGTGATCGTATGGGATTTCAAGTTCACGTTCGAATAAAACCTCTGGAAGATCAAGATTTTGGTAATTATATTCGCCAAATGTTTCGTATGACTGTAACAGGATAATGCCAAGTCGTCGAAAAATTTCAAAGCCTTAAGCTATTTAGACACCCTGTGAAGTAACAAGGCATTTTATAAGAAACGTCAGCCATGCTTTAATTGTTTGTTTGACGTTTTGGTTATTTGTCGAAATAACAAATTGCTATTTTGTACTGTAGCATATAAACACATTAAAAGGGCTGAAACTGTGTTTGAAACACCATAAAACAACCAGAACTTTTGCTGAATTAAATATCAAAGGAAAACTGCACTCAGGCTAATGGTAAGAACAGGCAAAAAGTGCAAGACCTGTTGCAATATACAGCTTGTTATTTTATGTATATGCAATTTTGGTTTGCAGCCAATAATAATTTTGGGATCTACAGCTATCCAAAGCTTATTTCGATGGTGAAAAACCAGTTGCTTTTTCAGTTCTAATATTAAGTGCTATATAATCGATCCTTTTCGCAAGAAAAAAATTAAAATGCTGCTTTCGAAAGTGCTGTTGCACAACAAACTAACATAAATTTAACTTATAAATTGAGTGTCACTCGTTTTGTGCAGAATTATCCTTAATCCAGATTTCCATTTTTCATTACATACTTTCTTTTACAAAATCTTTCTTCAGTTTATTCGAAAAGGAAACCTATCGCAAAGGGAGCCATCACCAAGATAATTCGTTTAAAAATTCTCTGGACTAGTTTTATGCTACAAAGCGAACAAATTAGCTAGCTATGCATCTTGAGAACACAACAGTAATATTTGAAACAGATTCTTTCCCACAACAATTAAAAATGTCTCTTTGTTAGTAAAAACTCAGATTTGACGGGTAAAGCACATTGTATCTTCTTGATGGTTTATGAAAAGTTTATATGAAATTTTTTAAATGCAATAAATATTGTTGTTTATTGTTTTGCTGGCCAAAATATACGAGCTGACAGGTGTGTATGCTAATAATTAGGCAAAGAACAGAAGTTGATGATCGAATGCGGTGATTTTAAAAAAATACCTTTGTTCTCCAGAAAAAAATTTACTTTATGAGCGAAATTGTTGATTCTTAGGCAAAAGTGTTGCTTTGACTAAAAATATATTTTGTTAGTTAAATATATTCAGTGGTGGGTGAAAAAAATTTTCTCCCCGATAAACTTTGCATTTGTTATGTCAATAGCTGAGGAGGTGAGCTTGAGCGATCCGCTAAACGTCTTTGCTTTGTTTTATGTTATCATTAGGGCAAGTTTTTACAACTTTTTTTACAGCTTCCAACAGCTGCTTAAATGCTCAAAATATCTGTGTTTCAATGTTTTGAGCTGTTTCCAGGAATTTTATATTGCAACTTTTTGCAAATTTTTCAATTTTTGCGTGCAACTTTTTACTGCAATTTTTATCAAGTATTGCGCAAAAGGTAAAAGCGAAAATAAAAAAATGCTACAAAACTATTTCAGTTTAGTTCTATTCTCTTTGATTGCATGAAAAAGAGCTATATGACGGAATAGCTGGTCTCGATGTTATCTATGACGAAACAGTTGGATTGCAAGCTAGAAGT
>Ga0210059_1017923_pt1 | contig 10030 bp, 4 predicted proteins | sample Ectturendosymbi2_FD_188042 | JGI IMG/M metagenome (GOLD analysis project Ga0210059, IMG submission 188042) | Ecteinascidia turbinata endosymbiont from Florida, USA - Sample 2 (SPAdes) (version 2) | ecosystem: Host-associated > Tunicates > Ascidians > Unclassified | place: Key West, Florida...
CGTTGATCTGTGTGGCTTGCAAAGTCCCCGAAAGCGAGACCCACCAGGCACGAAGCGAGTGCTGTTGCTCTTCGGGTACAAGACGTTAATGTGAGCCTCGTTGGTCCGTGGCCAGGTGGAGTCGTCGTCCTTGCGATACAAAACATTGACCTGCGTCCCGTTGGCGTCTTTCTGGGCCTGGCTGCGGCGACAGTTCTTGTGCCTCTCGATTGCGTTACTGATGCCGCCATGGTGAGAATCGGACGTGAGAGTGTCATAGCTGTAGTAGTAATAGTAATACTCGTTTTCTATCTCCGGGTGATGGTGGAGGACGGACTGCGTGAGAGGGGGGGCGCGTTTCGGAGCCGACGATGGGAACGGGAACGGGGGGAAGCTGACCTGGAATTGGAGATAGTAATTCAAATAGAAATCGGCTTTGTGCGAACAGGTGATGACAGCATTCTCTGCTGGCTTTCTATTCATCATCAATAAGTTGTAAGTTAACAAAAATGATGCATTTGAAAGGTAACCTGACCAGAAATAATTCAAAAATGATTAAAGGTAACTAACAGAGATGTAGTCGAGACCTAAACCTCGTGACCGAGACCTGGTCAAAACGTCGAGACCGAGGCTTCATCAAAAAAGCCAAGACCGAGACTAGACTTGAAAATTTGTGGGCTATGTCGATATTTTTCTGAACATTTTCCAAAAATTGTTATCACCACATCGAAGTTGAATTTTTTCGAATTTCTGGCATTTTTCCTACCTGCTTTGGTTGTTTCTTATCTGCAAATACAGCAGACAAAGAGCACGGTAAACTACAGAAGTTTTACTGAGGCATATCAGTGCAATATTCAAAGTCTCAAGGCAATAGCAATAGGCTTGTGACCGAAACCTGTAGCCAGGGCCGGATTAAATAAATGCGAGGTCCCCTAAACGCTCAGCCCAACCGGGTAGCGTTTCAAATGCCCTCGTTTCAACTTTGCAGATGCACCGGTAAAAAACGTCAAAACTGATGCGGTTTGGCAGACTACACTTCAGAGGTTATTGAGGGTGACCATCTACGGCGGTTCGTATGTGGCTAATTTGTTCAAACAGAATGTTGTATCACAAAAGGCGATCTTTTTGCTACCGTGACACTACACAACAGTCTTTTTTGTCTGACCATCTTCACTGCATAAATCGTCCATTGACATCTGTACTGAGGAAAGATATATTGACACTCCATCGCCGATTAAAACGTACACCGTTTAGAAAAAATGTTCTCAACGAAATATCACACGAAAGCAACTTCAGGCCTGCACAACTCAGAAAGTTCGAAGGGTCAAATTATCAACATAATTTTGCCGCGGGTCGCCAAAGTTTATTTCATTTCGATGTAGAGATTTCGTTGTAGTATGGAAGAAATCCTGGAACGACAATTACTTATTCGATGTCGAGCTTTTGCAGCATTTTCTACAATTGAGAAAGCTCTCGCGCACCGCATGCGGCCCGCTGGCTGTATGTTGTGCAGACCTGCAACTGGAATCTTCCTAGTTGACTGAAGTTTTGCGATGGGAGCCTTAAAATAGTTACACCTATTAACTGTTCCGTGATCTAGTGGACAATAGCGCTTTGTTTGATAAGACTGATACCCCCACGATCACTACAAGCACTTTGCAATTAATTGTTACGTAAGCACATTACACGGTAATTGCAAAGACGTTAGATTGCGAATAATACTTAGTACCGAACTTATTGAAGTGTCCCTGGTGTCTGTCACTTTGCCAGTGAATGCCCTTTGAAATAAAGGCAGCTACGAAAAGTTTCATTACGCCGCACTTTTTGCACGCGAAATCATATTGATGATTTCTCTCCAGGTCCGTATCTTCAAGAATCCCATGCCTCATGGTACGTCTCTATCGTTAAGATTAAGTTCTGACTTCTTAGTGAGCACTAAGTGCAAAGCTATATTTGCAGAGGCACGTTTTCGTAATTCATCTGCTCAGTTTTTTTTTAGCCTGCGTGGTGTTCTAACGTTAGTAAGTTGTCCGATAGTCATGTCAACATATAGGTCTGCTTATCATTGCTGAAAACCGAGAGTGTCTAACTTTCTTGTTTTTTCACCACTCACGTTGTTCTGACCGTTGATTATTTTTAAATTATGATTTAGCTGTAGAACGTGCTCGAAAAAATGGACATTAGGCGGTTTATAAAAAGAAAAAGCATTTCTGATAGCCGAAGTACAGAAAACATTTCAGGCAAACGATTGAGAATTGAGGTTCAACCAGCACAGACTAATGGGTTGAAAGGGTAAAGCGTTTTGCGAACGTCCATTTGTATTGGATCGTCTGTTACCCAAAAAGGATAAGCAAAATTTCGACGTTGCCCCTCTGAAAAAATTTCTGCGAACGCCCGTGGATGCACTGATTTTGATCTAATTCTTGAGCCATGAAACGTTGTGCTGCTTGGTTCAAGTCACTCAAAATCGATAAATGCCCAGGTTGTCAGTTTCCTTAATCCGTATTCTATTTGAATAGGGGGATGGTGCTGTACTAGTGTACGTGTAATAACCTAAATTAATACTGTATCAAACAATTTGCAACTTGCTGCTGATTTTGCTGATCTGTTGATATTGGATATAAAGAAATCAAGCATAATGAATGAGGCTACACGGGCAAAATCAAGTTCAAAAGAAGAAAAAGTCAATCAACTCTGGCAAGGCATCAAAGAATTGAAGGAAACAATGCTCAAGTTAACTATACATTTTACTTCAATTTACCGTATAACCGCATTACTCATATTACATTTTATACCCAGAGCAAAAGACTTTTACTAACTATTATGCACTGTTCCCTTTGCACTATAAGCAGCTTCGCCCTTGGGAGGTCTGCAGCCTCGATGACCCTTGGTCCTTCGCAGCCTCCCACTCCCTCATGCATTTTATAAATCGATGTACTTGGAAGTCATCGCAGTACTACATTATAATAAGCATGATGACGTCATTCATGCGTGTATCTCAAAAGCGGTAGATGATGAAATGGATGCCGATTTTGCGCATTTGACCTGAGGTAACCTCGCGCGACGGAAACGCTGGAAACACTGCTCGTTGCTGCGTCAAGGTAGTAACTACCGATCCGCCTTGCATGAAGCGGCTCGGATAAAACGCTGAGTTTATCAGCCAGTCGGCAGCGACCTCGTTGCCTAACAGACCTGTTTCAGGGCTCGTATGCCAATGCTTTTCGGTTCGGCTCTCAGGTGTGGGAGTTTCGTTTTGGTTGTAGTTGTTGCACAAGTATCCACACTTTTCTCTTCATATTTTCCGTTTTGCTTTACGTTTGGGCTTTAGGTTTAGCGGTTAAGTTTAGGGGTTATGTTTAGGAGTTAGGTTTAGGGTTTAGGTTTAAGGCTTAAAACTTTAGGTTTATAGCGGAATCAGTAGAGTACAGCACAAACTTCCCTCCGGCCCGCTGCCTTGTCGCAGAAACGAGCAGTGTTTCCAGCGTTTTCATCGCGCGAGGTTACCTCAGGTCAAATGCACAAAATCGGCATCCATTTCATCATCTACCCTCAAACGCTTGTGTTTCATCAAAGTAAATGTATTAGCGCCATCAAGCGTATACTCTCTACTATCGCCATGTATGTATCCTCGTCTTCCTTCATGTATTTGTGTATTCCGTGTTCCTGCGACGCATGTTTAAAGTCTAGTGCCCTGCGTGTGCGAGTGAAGACGTCACACAATACAAAATACAGACTAAATAAACACTGAATTAACTGTATGTTAAACGCAGTAATCAAAAAGATCTATAATATCTAAAAACATGAAAAACCAATAAAGAAGTGCTTTGATATTCAAGCGCTAGGTCGCCAAAAGCGCGAGGCCCCGGGCATTTGCCCGGTTTGTCCAGTAGTTAATCCAGCCCTGCCTGTAGCCTTCGAGACCGAGACAAAACCTGAAACGTTCGAGATCGAGACTCGCAAAAACCGTGACCAAGCCTCGAGACTCCATCACTGGTAACTAGACAATTAAAAGCAGTAATTAGAAGCGCAAGAAACAATATTTAGGCATTAACAGTCCCTATGATAAAAGCAGTATTAAGTATTTTTGAAACCTATTTTGACAACGACTTTCTCGAAAAGAAATTATGAATATCTAACTTAATGAGAGTCCATCTCTCCCACCGACACAAGGCTGTCCGAAGGTTGTTTCAAAACGACTTCCGCAGTCTGCCCTAGCTTGCCACGTCACGTGAAGCGTTGCCCGCATAGTTTGGTCGGTTTGTCAACTTGCACAAGTCAGGAAACCAGGGGCGTACCCGGGGAGGCAAAAGTGTCATTGGGGGGCGCCGAAAAGTCCCAACAGGGCCGCAAGCATTTTCTTCAATACAGTGCATTTGCTTCCGAAAGACCTAAGGTTCGGACATGGGGGTGCCAAACTTGTTTCTTGCCCTGGGCGCCATCTCACCTCGGTACGACCCCACCTGAAACCCCATGCAGCTTTCATACCACTGGGCTAAAACGGCCTTAACTTCGCTCGACGTAATGAGTGAACCTTGCGGTGCGGAAGCCACCCTTTGCTCTTACGCAGGAACAGCACAGTAAACAAGATGAATATGTTTTAGGTTTGAAATTTCCGCAAAAGAATTTTTGTTTTTCAATTTTGGCGCGTGCTCAGTCATGCTGACACTTACATTTACTACATTCTTTCGAGCGAAACCAGCTTTCATCGCTTTCGAAATCTTCCCGAATAATAACTTGCTTGTTGCGTGCTCAGTGAGAAACTCACGGCGGGTTCTTCATAGGGGAGGAATGATTCATAAGAACGAACAAAGAAACGAGTCGACAACGGCGAGGATTTGCATATATCGTCACGTTCGTCATCAAAGATAGGGGGGAGCTACAAAATTAAATAGCTGAATTACTTAAAAAGTGGTAACAAATGATCGAACAAACATTTGGCGCGGTCGCACTGCGTTTATGGAGGCCATGTTTGAGGTTGTTAACTTCCACAGAGAAGAGGAGGTTTCTTGTTGCACAGAAACAATTTTTTCCAAAAGAATAGCATCAACTCTACTTTGCAACTTAGTGCGTGGGAAGCATGGAACACAAGGAACAAAAACAAAAGTCAAGCAAAACTAATACAAGATTTTTTCTGTTTTTTGGATAAATTGCTCTCTAACCGGAGCCGGAGCCTGAAATTTGAGTACTGGCTCCACAGCTCTGCTTAGTAGGGACTTTCCTGCGAGAAGACTAGTTTATGCGGTAGAAGAAAACTTTGCCAACAAAGCAAGAGACAACCTATTATTAAATCTTAAAAATCACAGCCATAACAATTTGATCTATCAAGTTTCGTTTGACAATAAAGCTATGCACGCTTTTAATAGCTAGTGACTAGAGTTTCAAATTTTGCAGAAATTTTGGAAGTTTCTGGCAGATCACCCGTAGCAACGTCTCTGTTTCCGTAAGCACGATGAAGGATGTTACATGGGAATTGACTGGCAGATCCTTTTCAAAATACATTAGCATACGTGACGACATGTGACAGTTACTAGCAAGCCAGAATGAAATTATTCATGAAGTTTTTGATGCATTGTAATCTATGTAGTTGTTAGAACACACGTGTCCGAACTCGTTGGCTGTAAGTTAGGTTTGCTTGCGATTTATAAAAAAGTCACATTAATAAGTGATTGTAACCGCCCAGATTTTGTTCGGCGAATTCGTTTTTCATAATTCCATCCTTCTCAATCTCACAAGTTTCGCGAAAGCTAGATATAATTGAATAGGAGTTTCGCTTAAATCTTTTGAAATAGTGGCCTAATGCAGAACAAATCTGCAGATTAACTGTTTGGACAAACTGACTTGGAATTGCATACTTTTTCGCAAACTTAATTTCAAAGACTTTAAATTGCCTGCGATTCAAAAGAACTTGAAAAGTACTACAAGGTTCCTTTGTATGTAAGAGGCGTGATTTACAGTATACTAAAACTTGGGTCTCCAAAATTAATCTTCATACCGCAGAAGCACCAGAGTGGTTTACAACAGCATGCGGAAAAAAGCAGAATCACGCAGCCTGATTTACATACGTAATTGAAATAGCAGCCAAACTCTTACCAGGTCATTGAGGATAATAGTTTTTATTTCACTAACGGATTAACAAGTATGATCCACTATTGCGTTAGAATAAAAAAGTCCTTTATGAGCTTTCTTCAAACAAGCTAAATAACCTTATATGAATCAAAATTATGCACTCAGCTTACCTGTAACAAGTTTGCTTTTGCAACTGACATTTAGAACAGTAAAAAGTTGCGTTTGCTTGACTAGTTCACCTTACGTTAAGTAGCACTTTCAACAAGAGCGATCCTTTAAAGGGGAAATATCCTTTACAAGAAGGCATTTCTTGCTTACTTGCCTAATCCTAGGTGATCCTTCAAAGATCACCTATGGTGCTTATTACACAGGTATCCATTGACATAATGCCCTAGACCGAACAAACACAGCCGGTACGCTGGCATACTAACCCTAGCCCTATAACAAGTTTCAATCAGTTTGTGAGATCACAATGACTTTGTTACACAAACGATAGTTCCTCATTTGTCCTGAATTTAGTCAAAACTCATGTGAACAACTTCCGAGACGTTCATCAAGCCACTTAAAGAAAAAAGTGTTAATATTGTTTGGTTATTCTGATTGAGATGGGAAATTAATAATCACAAATATTTCCTCTCCATCATGTTTAAGCAGTACGAGAGTTTCGTGGGGACCCCTCCATAGGGACTTTTTGCCTTGCACAAAATGTGGCATTTGTACAGAGTTATGTTGAAAAGACATTGCTTTGTAACACGATCTTGCAAGCGAAAGTTGTTATTATCAGTAAATGAGCTCTAAACACGAAGCTAAACTGTACAATGTGCTCTATTTTGGTGCGATACAGACTGCGGATATCAAATGGTACTTTTAACTAATATACCTGTAGTAAAGTCAGAGAGAACGTGGAGTGAGACCAGCTGCGTAACCAGAAATTTCAACAGGGAGGTGGGCAAACAACAACTGAGTCTCAACATTCGATATTGATTGCCCGTGTTTTCAAAATATCATCCATAAATACGTATTTGTCTGGAATTTTTTATGAACAACTACATTCAGATTTAGGTCGACAAATCAAATGTCTGTCTTTCATTGAGTTGACAAGTTTTAAAAGTTTGTTTTTAGTGCAGCTTCAAGCTTGTACTTTGGAACAAAACGACCATTTGCTTGTAATCTGTCCCGAAAAAGTGCTCATGAAAGGCTCGATGCTGTAAGTAGCACGATCTGCAGTATGCATTTTGCTACAATAATGCAGTTGAGCAAGAAGCAATAGCCCAGACGAAGATTTTCGAAGCTAGACGGTCCTGCTGTTGTACGCTGTTGCACCATCGCGGGCTGAACAGCAATGAGGGTTTGTTTCAGCTTCTAGAAAATAAATTCTGCTTATGCAGTGGAAGCTGCTAAATTTGCTAGCAATTGAAGAGGAAAACATTTGTTGGGGAACTAGTTAGTTGGATCGCATGCAATGCGACAAATGATTTACGAAATCGGTTTTTGATGGCATTTAGAGTTCATAAAAAAACAGCAAAATAACCATCTGCAACAAAGCGAATTTCTACTGCTGATTAACCGTTGTATTGGATCTGCACAACGTACAACGAATCAACCACGAAACTTACGAAATGTTTGAATGATCATGGATTATTGGTAAGCAACCCACGCTCCGATCAGCTTCGACAAAAAAACTGATGAAGGATACAACAGGTTCTTTGTGCGCAGTTTCGTTGATTTGCACTGAAGTCTTTCTTTGGCTTAGGCCTACACATCAAAGCCTTGATTAGCCTGAACATTTTTGGTGCAACTTTGGAACTGGTAGAGTCAACTGCTCCTTCGCCCCCTGGCGGTGCTTGTGCGAGGCACCATCCTACACATTTTGAAAGATGACGGACTTTCCCAAATTGTTGATGTGGCAACAGAATTACGGCAGTTGCTTTGACGCATGTTTGTAAATTTAGAACAGATAAAAAAAAGTGAACTATCTTGCCTACGGTAAATCACAGGCTAACTTGTAAATATTTTCCCAACTTTTTATCCGCGATACGACACCTACAGTAGTACAGAGGTGGGCAAACTTCTTCAGCAGAAGAGTCATTGGCAGAAAACCTAAAATGCCCGCGAACAAAAAAACAAGTTTGTAGTGTCAAATACAATTCGATAAAGAATGCAAGTTTCACATAAAATGACCTACAGACTCCTTGGCAACTAACCTTGCAAATTCATGTAAACACATTGATAAATGAAACAAACATTAATATGAGGTGACAACTCGCTGTTAATTTGAGATATTGCAATTCAGCTGGAAGAACCACACAGAACATGTCGGCAAGCCGCAGCTTCCCCAACAATGGTATAGTACAGGGGTGGGGAACCTGCGGCCCGCGTGAACATTTGACATGGCCTGCATCCGAATTTTCGTTACGCATGTTAGAAAACAACATCGCGTCACAACGAAACTCCATGACAAGCAGATTCTTAGATAGTACGTCAAGAGAAGTCACTCTTCCTCATAGTTTAGAATTTAGATGAAGGTGGAATTTTAGGATAAAACTGATTGATTTTGCGGTCCGCTAGCGATAATGCACAACTCATGCGACCAGCAGGCCCGTCGCCAGGATTTAGCAGCAGGGGGGAGGGGCCAAACACCAGAAGGGAGCCACATTTTAAAAATACAGTATTGGATGTATGTAGCAACCGGGGGGCCAAACGTGAAATGGGGGAGCACAGATTTCAAATGGGGGGGCCGGGCACCACTTCCCCCCCGCTGGCGACGGCCCTGGCGACCAGTGATAGTAAATAGGTTCCCTACCCCTGGTATAGTAGCTGGCTTCTATCTCATTATATTTGAAACAATTTAGTCAAAAAAGTGTTGAACAGCATCTTCTAACAGGTTGCGCAAAAATATTTGCTCAAGAAACCAGTCAAAAGAATCGAATTAAAGTGTGACGTCGTTTTTTGTTCGTTGAAAGCACACGAACCCATGTTGCGGGTTTGCGCTTTAGCGCCCTCCAACCTGCACGATTGAACTCTGCAGGTCCCGGTGACATTCCAACCTACTGAGCTTCGTCACATAAGAGCTACGCTGTCTCTTTCATTTCGTGCTTTGGAGACTGGATACCTGTTCCATTCCGTGTTCGCCAGGTCACGTGATGAGCAGCAGTGGCAACTACAGTCGAGACAACCATTTGTGTTTTCTGCGCAGGAACTGCTCGGTTCGGATTTCGATTTTGGTGTAAAGCAAACCTCGGATTTTCAGTCAAACTTACTTCAATCAATAGAAAAGCAGAACATTCACATACTTGGAAAATCTTCATTTGAAAGCAGGAAAACAAATGATAGAGCGCGTAGTGAATTGAAATGTGCCTGAATGAATCATAACTCCATTCTCATAGGCTAGCTGCCTTAATTTGCTAAATTTTCAGGTGGTTGTTGTTTGACGACGTTCATAATAGGCCATTTATCAGTTGTGCTCAGCGTACTATTCCTGCAACAGGCTTGCTTCGTTTTATCGACGTGTCTGATTGCTTCATTTCGATTTTTATTTGTAGATTGCTGTTGAAACGTTGAAATTTAACAACTTCGAATTTTTTGTTAATTGGCATCTAACTACATTTCGCAAAGTTTGTTTTGTAATGACTAAAGTTCAACCCCAGAGTGCGGGTTGGACTTTTCCGGCGGTTGCTTGACTGAACGACTCACAGGGATTAGTTGTTATTGATCAGACTCAATTCACGACAACATTCTCCCCATGAACATTAGCGCGGCCTCACAACCTGAGTGAAACGAACATTCCCAAGAGCCAGAAAACACCACTAAGTTCGGCTCAAATCGGGGGCGGATCCAGCCATTGTGTTTGGGGGGGGGGGATTTCAGTAATATTTGCTAGTCGAATCTCATAACGGCTTCGTTACTGTAAGAGAGATGAAATATACTTCACAACACTGCTGTGACAAAATAATGGACGACAAAATGACCTTGTATCGCGAATGCT
>Ga0210059_1017925_pt1 | contig 10028 bp, 8 predicted proteins | sample Ectturendosymbi2_FD_188042 | JGI IMG/M metagenome (GOLD analysis project Ga0210059, IMG submission 188042) | Ecteinascidia turbinata endosymbiont from Florida, USA - Sample 2 (SPAdes) (version 2) | ecosystem: Host-associated > Tunicates > Ascidians > Unclassified | place: Key West, Florida...
ACAAGCCCAGGAACAAAAATTTTGCACCCGTGAAAAACCAAGGTTTTGGCCGAACGAAAGGTGATGTGCACAGCAACGGTGAAAAAAAATCGCTAGTCTGTCTAAGCGATGTCAGTCGTGAGCAACAATTTCTATGCGATTACAGATATCCATCTTTAAACCTGACACAGCCCTACCAAACGTCAGGTAGTTGGGCTTTTTCATCATTGCAATTTTGCTGAACTTTTATTTGCCTCTATGCGCTGGTAAAAATTACACGATGCCATTATTTTGCAAGTGGCCATCGCCTGGGCCAAACAAGCAGAGTTGATGTTGAAAAGAAATTTTCATCGATTAACATTCTTACCTGACACAGCAATAACAAATGTCAAGGGATTGATTTCTTTTATCATCACTATCTTCCTAAAATTTTATTCACCTTCATGTGCTTAGCTGCAAATCACATGATGTCAAGTTTTGCATGTGATCGTTGCCTGAATGGAACATCAAACTTTGGATGATACAACTTCGCATAAGAAAAGGAACTGTTTTCTTACCGCTTGGCTTTGATTTTTCCTCAGGTGTTAAATAAATTCTGTGTCGTTCTTAGTGTTTTTTGCATAATTTCATGCAAAAGTTTTTCAGATATTGCGAAAAAATACGCATGGACATTAAATGGACTGATAGCGAAACTTAATTTCATAAAAGAATAAAAGAAATGTATGATAGATTTCATGCGAATAAGATATCAGTAATGTGGATGTGTAGTGGTACGTGAAATCGATGTCCTATAAAAATAATTAGCTTGATTGATTCGCTTGCTTGCCACCCGTGCGGGAACCCGTAACTTGAATAGGCCTACAGATACGTTCAAGTTTAAATCATCGCAAAAATATGAAAACAGACACGTCGCCAGATTCCTCGAAAGCTTTTACAGTAAATCGAGAGCTTTCAATTGTTGATGTTAGGTTTAATTTTTTAGAGTTGATGCCGATTGCTTAATACGCATTGCACACCTTTTAAGCTAAAGCGGTCAACACTTAGGCTACACTTTTAAAAGCTGGAATGTTAGGGAAATGGTGGCTGGTCTACTCCATATCGATTATCCAAATAAACCATTCTTTGCGCGCATGGGCGCAATTTTGTTGTAAAATGTGGGGGGCAGCTTGGTGTGAAACCAATATTGTCATCGGGTCGATGCAGAAGTGACGTTTTATATATACAGATTCCCAATGTTTTTTGTAGAGGTATTTTGAGAGCAACACTAATCACGCTTTGTCCATGCAGATGATTTACATATTAATATATTTGAATTTGTTGCTGGACATGGTGCTGTAGTTCAGCCTGCTTCCATTACTATCGTATTTGGATACAAAAAAGCACAGCAATATAGTAGAAAACATCAATTCGGTTTTATCAGAGCTGTCAGTTGGAGTGCACAAAATGCTGAATCGCATTGGTGGCAAGTGCATAACTGCATATCACTCTTACAATAAAACACATCAACTTTCATGCATTTTATAAGAGGTGTGGGTTACAGCGTGATTTGAGGTCTTGTTCAAGTCTCTTAACGTTACAAAGACGATAAATATTTTTCTTGTACATTTCCGTTTTATGAAAAAACTACAAATATTTTTAATGGTACTGGGCACCATGCATGCAGCCCCACCCCTACCAAAATCTCCATTGATATCCTCTTACCAGCACCAAAAACATTTGGCCTAAAATTAGCGCAACCTACTTCACAAAATGATTTCACTCTATATTTACTGTTGGTGTGTGGAGGATGTATCCTTTCAATCTTCCCTTGTTGCCCCCTGCATACATACCCACACAAATTGTAAAAGGGCCTCATTTTGAAGCCTGAACCCGGCCGGAGTCCGAAATTACAAGCCCAAACCCGGCTCGAGCCCGACATTTATTTTTGAAGCTCGATTGATGCCCAAAAGCCAAATTTGCCGGGGGAATTAAGATATGCGCAGTTGTGGAGTAACAACAAACGTTGTGTTCAGGTATCGTTGTGGGTACACCGTTTATCACACCCAAAATAACAACCACCTTTACCAAAACATTGGCATAATCTCGCACAAACGTAGCATGTTAGTAAACGATAATACTGTGGATTATAATGTTTCTCAAGAAAAAAAGAAACTATCACGAAACTATTAACGATGGCGCTATAGGCATAAAAAGCCGGCTTGTAGGCTTCTTAAAACAAGCCAAGAATCGAGTGAGGGATTGATCTCTTTTAGGCAAAGCCGCCGTGTGCTAATTTCCTCACCGCTGTCGCCTTCTCAAAAAGAGTGTGAGACTAATCCCAGCAGAGAAGAAAAGAACGCAGCTGTGTTTGCAAACAGAATTAGCTGAAAAAAATCACAATCACTTCACTCACAGAAGTTACCGCAGTGAGCACAACAAATCTACGTCACGAAAGAAAAAATCGTTACTCCAAATGCTATAAAAAAAGTTTTGTATGCAGGCCCGAAATATTTTGACAAACCTTTGCCCGAGCCCGGCCCGATCCGAAAAGCCCGGCCTGACTAACAACTCTGCGCCATGTCAAAAGTTTCATACTAAGGGTTCCGCTGTACTTGCATAACGACACGAAAATATTTGAGATTAAATCAAAATGCACAACGGTGAATTGGCAAAAAAGTACCAAAGTTTCATCTTTAGCACGAAAAGAATGTCCAACAAAACTAGGTGTGATGTACCTGTAAAGCAAATGTTTCGCACTTGGATGAAAACGTTGCTGTATTGTAGGTTTGGTTAAACTCAAGTAAATCCGATGACTTACGACCCAATGCATTCAGCACGATCAAAAAGTTTAAGAGTCACGGAAAAAATATATTTTCTATTTGTCGGTCATCATTGTCACGACAATACAAGAAGTGAGGATAAATGTATATTATATCCTTATTTCCGAGTCAAGTCCCTACGTTTTGAGCTATAGGTCAATATACAGCCAGGTAAATATTGTAAGCAACTTCTCCAACGTTTTGATTGAAATCCTGTTCACTAATAGTTGAAGACAGTCTGTTGCAAACCTGCCCATCCCAAATTTAAGTCTCCACAATAGTGCTGCATTTTTGTCTTCGGCAAAAGCTTCGCAGAGATTTGCCTGAAAATCTCACTTTCTAACATGTACACTAGCATCATTAAATTATACGCTGTCTGTTTCTGAATACGTGACAACCAACGATCAAGCATAGCCCGTTAAATTTCTGCACGAAACAAATAATGGCTGTACTGTGGTCTCTTACATGTGCAGCTGTAATACTCTCACTGTTACAAGAAAATAACCTTTCTAACAGTATACCACACAGGGTAAAATTGTCGGAAAAAACAGTTAACCATCTTTCACGGTCACTAGAAATTTGAAAATTTCTAAAAATTACTTTAACGAAGCTAAAATTTATAAACTAACAGAATCAGTGATACCACACCAAAGTCTGTTTCACCATGAACTTGGCTGTGTGTAACCTACCATCTAACATGAAAAGCTCTTCACACAAAACGTGACAAACATCACTTTTATTTTTGAAACCTCTCCAAATACAAAATTTAAAGAAAAAAAGTGGTGGGACATGGCATATTATATTCCCCCACCTGAAAAAGTGAGGGCGACATGTCCCCCGTGTCCCCTAGCAAATTGCGCCCATGTTTGCACGCACGCTATATAAACTACGTTCTACACAAAACTACTATCGCGAATATGCTGAACCATGCAGAAACAAGGATCTCAGCCTAAAATACAAGTAGTCAGTAATTTGTTCAGGGGTTTCACATGAAACATAGATCAACATAACAGTTTTTGAAAATCTAAAATGATGCATAAAAATTGTGTGGCAGGCTTTGATTGCCAGGTTTGTCCCCACTCTGGTTGCGGGCCTAATTCGATTTAAACTCTGTGAAAAACAGTTTGATCTTTTATTACTTGACCATTCTCTTGAGTACTGTACACACAGCGCGAAACTAGCATTGATAAAGGCGATTGCTAGCCTACAGCAATCGACTCACAAAGCTAAATGCACTTTGTGGGCGTTTCAGTCTGTGTTTCATTTACATGTGCATGCACTGTAAAATAAGTCTTCGTATATCATAACTGTTTAATGACTATTTTTTCAGATCACGTTTTTTCTTTAACAACGTTTTTCAAAAAAACGTTTCAAGGTTAGGTTTTTCAAAATAGATCCTACGTCAGTAAAACAACAAAAATTTTTTAGTGAAGCAGGAGCAGTAGCGAATAGCGGTAGCGATAGCTCGCTACTACTTTTATTCAGTAACGGGTGCGGTAGCGCCGCTATTAAATTTAACAAATAGTGGTGGCGGGAGGGCCACTATTGATAAAATAGCGTTTGCCAACCTCTGTTGGTAGGTAATCAGTGAGACACGCGCTCCGTCATTTAATCACGCGCGCTTGTTTTTGCTTGAATCAACTCCTGATGTAAATGTGGCCAGGCTCAGTTGTTCATTGACAGTGACCTGTACACAATCGAAAAATGATAATGGAAAGGTATTTGATAGGCAGGGAAAGCTGCAGCAGGTCAGGAAAAATAGCTTTGTAAGAATTTCCTCTGGTCGGTCAGGTAGTGAAGTTCCCACGCCTGGAAACAGTTCTGGTGTAGAAAGGAGAGCATATCGGAAAAGTTCAATCGAGTGTTTGCATGCTTGTGGAAAACTCATTGAAGTGGGTTCCGTGACGGTTCGGCAGTGGAGAGTTTCGCCAGTTGATCATCTATTGTATTACCTGGGATATTTTGGTGGCCCGGAACCCATGAGGAAACGGAGTTCTTATCCTAAAGGGTTGAAAAGCCGAAAGGGTTGAACAAAGAAGGGCGATGTTGTCTGTAAACCTGTGCTTTTTTCAGTTCCGATTTGTGATCGATTGTAATGAGCTGAGACTGTCCGTGACAACAACAACCTTGACTGTTTTCAGTGATGAGACCAGTTACAGTGCATGGACAATGCATAAGAGTTCGGAGGTGATGGTGGCGGTAAACTTATTTATTGTAATCAAATATCGTAGGTCAGTGGTTCTTAACCGGGGGTACACGTACCCCTTGGGGGTACCAAACACCGGAACAGGGGGTACGAAGCACCAACATTTTTAGGCATACACGCCCTGAAAATTTTAAAGATGTGTGCAGTGATACTACAAATCAGAGCATAGCTTTTCGTAAAGTTTAATTTACTGAAAACGTTGCTACACTGAAACAAAAGAAGCACTGATAAGTATCAGACTCACCAGGTCACAAGCACCGTCTACCTAGACGCCATCTCCACAAGTACGATCTAGCCAAATGAACAGAATACGGACGCGACAAGGCACATCATCAGCAGCACGCGCAAAATCAATCAACACACGTGACATGCGGGATAAATTAGCGAGACGCTGCGAGCAGTAACGCTTTACAATATCTCACAATACTGCAGTGTTGTCTATTGTTGTGAGTGCAGTTAACCTAGTCAGAGGCCATACCTTGAATCACGGCCTGTTCAGAGTTATTTGTGACGAAGTTTAAGCTCAACACAATGTTCTTCTTTACTACACGAAAGTGCCGTTACTATCCTGTGTTCGAGTGCTTATTCGTGCTCGTGAGCTGCGCAAAGAAATCGAGCAGTTTCTGAGACACGGAGGTAGTGGCATAGCAGAGCACCTTGAAAATGAGTTCATTATGTCTCTGGCATAGGCTACCTTTCAGATATATTCAGCCACCTCAACGACTTAACACCTCCATCCAGGGAACGGCAGTGAACATGATCAAAGCTAGGGAGAAGATCACTGCCTTCACTAATAAATTTTCAAGCTGTATTTGTCTCATTTGACCAGGCAACTATGCTAATTTTCTACAACTTGATGCAGTTTTCAATGAAAAAATATCCTAACCCAGGGGTGGGCCATTAGCGGTCCGCGGGCCACACGTTTGCCCGGCACAGCGTTTTCAGTGGCCCGCGGAGGCATTCACGAAAATTCTTCCAATCTGAAATTTCTTCCAGTTATCACAGTAAATGTTAGTGTTATGGCTAAATGGACCGAGACTTGCTTCTACTTCTGTTAGAAGCCCTCCGCTAAACGCCGCCTCCTCAAGGTAGCCCCCGAGCCAAATTAATTGCCCACCCCTGTCCTAACCCATTGTCATTAAAATATAAAAGCATTTGCAGGTGTTATACGGCAGTCCTTCCACAGATACTTTCATCCAGGATTTCTGTTTCACACGGTTGGATGCAAGACCCAATTATTTTTAACCTAAATTCTACGGATGGCAATGGTGGAATGATGGAAGATCCAGTTCAAATGAAAGCCAGTAGAAAAATTAAAATGAATTTCCATTTAATGCAGTTAGATACTTTCTGGTGCATGCAACTCAACGCTTCCCCGCAGTTAGCAAAGGCAGCTTTGAAAGTGCTAGTGCTATTTGCAACAAATAACTTATGTTAAAGCAGTTTCTCAACTCCCTTACACCTCAAAAGTAAGGCCAGGAATCTTTCAGAGTCCGATGAAGACATGCGAGTGGCGGCCTCAACAAAGAGCGTCACTGCAGCATGATCATTGAAAAAAACAACAAAAGAGCCATGTTTGATTGTTGGTGTACTTTACTGTAAATCCATTGTATTGTTATATCGTTGCAATGAAATTGTGTTAGTATCAATTACTATTTATATTTGTTTTTCTATATACATCCAAAACATTGAAATGAGCATTAAAATGATATTATATTTCAACATAATTATTTGCTATTTCATAATTGTTTTTAAACAAATGCACAACCAGCAAGTGTAAGCCCATAAAAAACACGGATGGAACCCCAATTGGAAGATTTTGATACAAAACTTCAAGAGCAAATCAATTCAGCTGTTATATGGGTCGCTTAGTTAAAACTGCTACGTTCATTTGAGACAGGTGCTCACGTCCAGGGGCGCACGCAGGAAATTTTTAAGGGAGGGGGCTGAAATTTTGAGAAATATTTTGGTCTCACTAAAGTACAGGCTACCTCATTTACTATAACATTTATGTTATATATGCTATTTCAATTTTAACACATCAACACTTTTCTAGACCAGGTCCAGCCACGACGTCTGTTTTTCTTTGCCTGTTTTCCCCATTACCGTGATTTTGTTAATCTGTTAAAATACGATGCGATGTAGTGTGGCACCTCTCTGCAAAATTTTCACATTGTTTATGGAAGTTTGTAACATGCTCAGTATCCCGAGATATTGTTTTTAAAAGCAGTCTTATGTTGTATAGTAGCATTACATCATACCACTTCCAGCAAATTCTGGTATCTCAGTCGGCTATTATTTGTCACGAAATATTATCAACAGTACTTTTCTCAACATCGCAGACAAGCAAAATGCACTGCAGTACCACTACAGATCGTAGAATTATCTCACAGCCACGCTAAATGGTTGTTGGTCGATACAAAAGCAAAATACCTCTGTTAAATCACCAAAACAGAATTGAAACAACAGTTTCTACACATACTCGTAAAAGGCAGCACAAGCGTTTGCGAATTGCTAGTGTATCATCTAACATATTCGAGGCAGTGGTAGCAAACAAAGCTTAGACGACATATCACTAACTTTACAGATAATTGCGCAAGGTACAGACAGATGCCGGTGTAGAAATTTTGAAATGAGAGAATGGACAGGGACAGATGTCATTCAGGAGGCTCTTGGAGCAACCCATGCATGCTTAGTTGGCCAACTAAGCACGTGACATCTCCCACTCTCTCTTACAAGCAAACCGTCACGGCAAGCGGAATCGTAACGATAGCACGAATAAACCGGCGGACAGTTAATGTGTATAGTTTCTTAAGTGTTGGTCCTACCTATAGGGCCATGGGCAAAGTAGTTGCTTGTCGTGCAATATTTATTTCAAATCTTTCGCTTTAGTACAATAATCCCTTTCACAAATTTTATATATGCTACAGCACGAAATCCGATCTGCGATTACTGCTGGCAATAAAGTCATTCAAATTTTTTCTCTGTCGATCTGGCGGTCTTTGTGCATGGAAAGCAGTGCAAGTCCTGTCATTCGCTCATTTCCAATCGACGATCTTAGATACGTTTTAAGACGTCTCATGGTGCTGAAGCTGCGCTCACTTGTAGCAGTTGATACAGGAAGATTGCCTAAAATGGTGAGCAATATGTAGACATTCGGATAAATGTCAGCATGGCAAGCACAGAGTGCCTCGATGGCACTCGAAGGAACAGTGCTAACATTTTTCTTCTTTCACTTATTTACCCAACGCTGCACTTCAGGAACAACCACCGCTCTGGGACCAATATCTTCCTGATATATTTCCAGTAACTTCTCTAAAGCTTGAGAAGTGTTCGGCGAAGCATCGCAATACTTAGGTATTAAACCCCAAAGACTTCGGCACTTCTGCTTCTGATCAAAGAATCTGTCCTCCATTTCCACTATTAAATGGTCTAAATACGGTACAAATATGGCTTCCAGAAAAAAATTCTCAGGGTCATCAGAAGGATAATTATCTCTGAAAATTTGACTTTTGCCTCTTCTAGGAATCAATAGTGGAGCATCATCTTTTTTACATTCATTCTTAGCTTGGTAAAAGATTTTATGAAAAACGTTTTTGCAATTGCTTCTGTTTTGTCGGAAAATATCCAGCACACTATCAATGAGCTCAATCACTGCAAATATATCCAATTCTTTCTTTTGCAACAGTTTTGAAACAGGCAAGATTATACCAGAAGTGTGTTGCATAACTAAAGCCGCGATTGAAAACGTGCATTTCTGTACAGATTTGAGCAAAGTTGCTGCTTTGGTCGCAACCCCCACTTGTTTTTTTTCCTGCTGCAATTCCTCAAGTGTAGAAACAACTGCTGGCAATAGTGTCACGCAAATTATGATCGAGTCATGTCTTTCTACCCAGCGTGCGGCGCAAATTGGTTTCAGCTTCTGTCGCGAAGAAGCCGAGCCTGAAACTTCTCTTTTAACATTGTCTTGAAATATCGATACGCGCTGCGCAGAACGCGACAGAAAAACGCATATGTCCGATATAGTTGCCATCGCATTTCTAATAACTGGCATCTGCGATGAAGTACTAATGACCTAGCTAAGAAAATGATTGCTGCAATGAGTGTACATGGCCAAAGGGTACAGTTCTTTTACTCTAGCCTGGACACCACGATATTTTCCGCTGATATTACTTGCGCCATCATAACCTTGGCCACGCATATGTTCCATATTAAGCCCAAGTTGAGATAATTTGGTGAGAATCGTAGATGCAAGATCTTTGCTTGTTGTTGAAGAAACTGGAACAAGGCACAAAAATTCTTCATGCACTTTACCGAACGGATAAACTAAGTTGCTCTGTTTGACTTACATCAGTCGTTTCATCCGCTAATGTCGAAAAGTATTTGAATTGGGAAATATCGGAAAGTATTTGCTTTTGTTTGGCATCACCCATCAAAGATATAATTTGACTTTGCACACTCCAGCTTAAATATGAAGCGTTGCGGTGAGCCTTCAAAAAGAGGTCAGATGTTTGCTTGTCAGCAGCCTCCACTCGCAGTCTTTAGGTAGCTTTAAAAATTTCGCCATTGCAATCAGTTTCGTTCAGTGAAAATGCACCAGCGTCTCTGTGACCCCTCAATGGTATTTCTTGGTGACCGCAAAATTCAATAGTTCTGATGATATGGGAAAGACGATTTCGATTTTCCTCGACAGCCTTCCGTCGACTACTGTTTAAAGCATTTCGTACATCTCTGGATTTGTCGGCATCTGTCTGCACAAAGTTATCGAACATGGCTGTACATAATTTATAATAGTGACAGTTTAGGTGATTATTGTAATGTTCCTTTGCCTTTTTATAATTGCAGTGTGGTCCCGAAACTAATGAGCCGGGAGGTTTTGCGCTACGACTGACAGTCTGAGGAGCAAACACAACGCACCATTTGCAAAAAGCTCCATTGTAAATATTACTGTACGCTAACCATGTAAATTCGTTTAACCATTGCTTCTGGAAACTTCGATTTTGAGCACCAACTGTTACATATGGAAACGAGAAACCTGAAGGAGG
>Ga0210059_1017926_pt1 | contig 10028 bp, 3 predicted proteins | sample Ectturendosymbi2_FD_188042 | JGI IMG/M metagenome (GOLD analysis project Ga0210059, IMG submission 188042) | Ecteinascidia turbinata endosymbiont from Florida, USA - Sample 2 (SPAdes) (version 2) | ecosystem: Host-associated > Tunicates > Ascidians > Unclassified | place: Key West, Florida...
CCACACGAAGCCTTATTTCTTAGCTTGATGGTCACTAATTGCTCAGGCGAAAGGTCCTTCTCAAGATTCAAGAGAATTAAAAATGAATTAAAGGGCCGCAATATTCCAGGAGAGGTTGTTAACACTACGCATTCGGTACATTAAAAGTGACAAACTTAAAAAAAATGTGCACCTGCAATGTACACCAACTTCGAATTTTAGTGTATATTCTGAAGCACTGAGCACAGTGCACTTCACAGTTTAAAATGCGGGTATATGCCGTACGTTCCGCTGCAGACAATGCACTGTTTCAACTTCGTTACTTGTTTGATTTCACACTTTGTTTTTTTCACATCAATAAGATTCATTTGGTGAATGCCTAAACCGAATAATACATAACAAACGCCATTGGAATTATAAAAGCTTCATTGACGCCACAGGCTAACAAATCAGTACGTACAGCGCCCAGCTGTATCGGGACCAGGAGGTTCTTAGAACTTCACGAGGCATTTGAATATTCCGCAGTTCTGCAAATCTTCATACACGGCAGCTGTGAGATATAAACGTGTTCCCAACTGCATTGCACAGCTAAAGCAGCAGAAAAATAATGGCCGCAAGCGCGGGAAACGTTCCACGACTGATACAGGCAATTATTACGTCACACACGCAGTGCGTCCCTAAGATAACACGCAATGCACGGGCCCGCAACAACTTCGAATTTACGTTTCAACTGGTGACCGTTGCTTTGCTAAACACAAAAGGATTTCAGAATTTAAAATACTGTATCAGGAACAAGGGATTTTTAGAACATCTAGAAGCATTTTTATATCCCACAGCTCATGAAATCTCCGTGATCGGTTTGTTGTCAAGCTACAGATACCAACGGTGTCAGGTAGCAGGCATGTGGAGCGACGTGATTGTTTCGCAATAATGGTATACAACGTTAGAAGGGAAATGCTGTTGCCTGTTCCCAAACACTCGCATATCGCATTAGAAACATGCAAAGACAGCGTCTAATATTTGATCAGCGTTCCTGCAGAGTACCTACAGCACAAGGGGACCTTTAATGACAGCGAAGCGATGCGCCACTGATGTAGTGGAGTACATTAAGGTTTTCCAAATATCTGCATGTTAACCGTGATCGCAACTTGGTGGTAGTTACTAATGCACTGGAAAAATATCTTTTAGAAGAAGCTGATGTGGCAAGTTACACAAAGATTTTTTCAAGGCGTTTGTGCAAGCAAAGGCAACTGCTCATTCGCAGTTTTCCTCTCTCCAGGCACTTTTCTAGCTGACATGTTAACAAAACGACGACAACTGATTTCAAAACATGCAAGTAACAATGCACTCAACGACTTACAAATGCATGTAGTCAGTAAGAAACTGCAGAAATCACTGCGCATGTTGATGTCTCACAAAATTCTATGTGGTGCACTGCAAAATGTCAGTGTATGCACAGTAGTGCTAAGTTTCCACTTGCCCACGTGGTGCAAGAGAAAAACCAGGGCTCTCACAAATGCAACTCCAAAAATACCTAGAACAGTACCAAAAGATCCCTAAATCTGTGGTGGTGCAGCATAAAATTGGAGTGCGAATGATAAATGTTCAAAATAGAACCAAATATCATTTGCAAAACAAACTGAAATAGTTCATTTCACAAATTTTCATGCTTTTCCGAAAATCCCTAAAAGGACTCAAAAGTTCCAATCTAGGGACAAAATCCCTAAAAGTAAGAGCACTGAGAAAAACGCAAGGAATGGACTGAAAAAATTTCTGTGTGTGCATACTTAGTGCTGTTACCACGCGGTGCAAGAGAAAAACGCATGTGAATCGACCGAAAAAATGTGTGTGCATGTGCAGCAGTGCTCTTGTTTCCACGCAGTGCAAGAGAAAAAAAACACGACAATGGACTGAAAAATGTGTGATTGTGCGCATTAACTTTCATGTGGTGGAATCAAGCACCCTACTGTTGTGAAGTATCCAAACCGAATCCAATTACCCGGTTCAAATTAGCATTTTGGATTTGGATAGTTTAGGATCCGAATCCTTCTGGATTCGATATTCCTAAATGCCCATCCCTATCCCAGTTAATGAATCGTGTGCTGTTTGCGCACAGGCTTATTTTCGGACGTTCAAGTCCAAATGTCGAGAATCCTGTTGTTACTTGTTTTCTCTATGAAACTTTTACGTTACGGCGTACGACGAAAATCCAGTACAGCATAATTTGCCTAATTGGTCACCTCAAGAGGATGAGAAAAAAGTGACGAATTATGCAAACAGGTGAAAACTCTATCATAGAAGCTCGTATACTTTATCATAGTAACTCGTATACGTAGTGCTCTATTTGCAGTAAAATACAAGTTTATGACGTTATGGTTAAATACAACAATTAATTCATCTGCTCTATCTGGACTCCTCCATTTAATCAAGCACCTTTTAAATCTTTAAACTTTTCCGCGTTCTCTCAGTGGGGAGTCGGGTCGCGCTTCGAACCTCGTGTATAAATTCGATAAACAAATTGCGAGGTGCAACAATTCTCAGATAAAAGTCCTTAATTTGTTTGAATTCCCATACGTACTAGCTGCTTAGATATAAAAAGCGAAATTGCAAATGACGAATTAAACGAACAAAACGCTTCTCAGGGTAGAAAGAGGTGACGAATTAAGCAAATTGACGAACAGAAATGTACACAAAAGATAGGCATTTTGCCAGGACCGACGAAAAAGTAACGAATTGAAGAATTAGACGAGTTCTACTGTATATAATTGGACTTCTTAGCGAGCACTCATTGTGCAAAAATTCGTTACGCAAACCGTTTAACCTACGCAGTGTTTGTGTAGCGCAGGGGTTCTCAACCGTTTTCCTGTTAAGTATCCCTGATTCATAAAACAATCAACCCGAACCCCCATATTAGCTGGCAAAGCCGTGGATTTGTTGCATCACATTAACGCAAGATCAGGCAAAATCTACACAGAGTTTTCAATCGACACGCTTTTTCCTCCGGTATAGGATATTAAAAAATAACAATATATGAAAACTCAACTGCCATCCAAGTACCCCTGGATATTTTCCCATGAACCCCTGGAGAATTCGCAAATCCCAGGTTGAGAACCACTGGTGTAGCATGTTCATTGACCTCCTCTGGAAATTATGCGCTCAAAATCCTGGCGTAGCTGTGATGTAGTTATAAGAAAAAATAGACTAACACTTATATTCCTACCAATCCATCCAGCCCACAAGCCAATTACAAAGTTTAATGAACTTTGTCGAGGTGCACCTAGCAAACTGTCGATTTTGAAACTGTTGATTTAGAATCAAAACCAGCAACATTGAAAAAATGTTCTTAAGCATTTGCAGGACATTGATGAAAACTTCTTTAACAATGGTGCCAAATTTTACCTGCATCTGTCTGGAAAAGTTGAAATGCCATAGTGCTGCGATATGATAACTTTAGCAAGATGATTAGAGCTTAATTTAGAGCAGGGTTTCTTAACCTGGGTGCTAGTACCCCCAGGGGGTTCTAAAATCAATTTCAGGGGGTGCTGGGAAAGGTCACATATGTGGTGGTAAAAGGAATAGGTTTGTCTTTACTTTTTCCTTATAGCAACCAGGTGTTAGCCAATGGTCGGAGGTACTGGACTGCTTAGGTGTGACCAAAAGGGGGTGCTGAGGTAGAAAAAGGTTAAGAAACGCTGATTTAGAGCATCAGCATCTCATTTGCCTGCAGCTTGAACCATATGCAGAACCTGTTCATCATAATAAATTATGAAATCCATATCTTTGAAATCAAATATTATCAATACAGTAGGATCTTTTTTGTCAAATTGATCCAATGGTTCAAAAGATATAAGCTTTGCATTAAGTGTATAAAGTTTAAATTGTTGGTTTTGTGTTGCAGCAATCATATAACTACTGTACAATCAAACAAATTGTTGATTCTCATGTTTTTGGGAATTTCAGATTTGCACTAATTTTTGTTAGAACTGAAATGTTTTTCAAGATGTTTTCCAAATCTGCGATCAATGTTACATAATTGCTAATAAGAAAATTATGTTGGGTTACATGCTTTTAGCTTTTTATAAATTATTTGCATTGGACTTTATTGGGGTACCATTTCACAAATGTCAACATTCATCTGCAACAATAAGCATATGCATGCATTGGCACCACAATGAAAGGCAGATTTACCACTTTAATTCAGGTTGTGATTATCATGTGGGCTTCAACTCTGTGTTCGACGGATTAGATCGGAGGTCACATACATGCAGCCATGGTCACATTTTGTGCAGCCCACAATCTTTTTGGGAATTTTCAAATAATTAACATCTAAGTTATTTAGTTTCTTCACTGGTGTTTAAAAATTCTCAGCCAGCAAGTGAACAAGTCTCGTTTAAACAAACATAGATGGCTAGAAAGGATTTGCCTATACTCATGACTTTTTTTCAGTCATAGACCAAAAAATTAAGTCATTTTGGTCAGAATGTCTGAAAATTTAGGTTAATGAACACTGACATGGTGAGTTTTGATAGAATGTGAGACAGATTACCGAAATGTCTCAGCAAAAAAAACAACATTCCGATGATATCTTTTGCAGGAAATTAGATATTGTTAAAACTGTTTCCAGTAAGGTTCATGTACCACGCATTGTTGTATCAGTGTCATAAAAGTGACCCTCTGGATATGTTACAAATCCTCATTTGGCCTTCGGAGCAGTTTGAGACACCTGGATTAGATCCTGCAGTTGAAAACAGTTTTATCTGCAGATGGAGTACATTTTCGATACGTATGGTATCTTATTTTCTTTCGCTAGACAGATGCGTTTCATAAAAGTTGGTAGGGACTTGTAATACAAAATCTGTGCTTAGGAGATGGGACGCAATGGGAATTACCAGATACTTCAATAGCAAATGCAACCATCTTTTTCGCTGGTGATTTTTATCAATTCAGTCTGAGCTTTTTGAAATATGTAAATTGAACTTTTGGATTCAAAACTATTCAAAATAATTTACATTTTTCGATTGAAATCTTATGAGTCAGATTCAAAAGATACAATATTTTTGAAGGCCCATCCCAACACAGTAGTACAACTGGTTCGCAATATATATGGAAATCTATCATAATTGATATGGAGGTTGTTCCAGGAAAGAAGCTTTAGGCACTTCATTGCAACAGCTTTCTCTAAACCAGTCAAATTTATTATTACCTATTGTGTCAGAAAGAGATACAAAGAGAGTGAAGTACATGCAGTAAAAAAGCTTAAAATTTTAAATAATTCTGGACATAAGTATCCAAACATTGCTATAATCCATATAAAAACTCATAATCACTACTATGTACAAGGTCCAAGTTTTCACAGATTGTTATTTGCAAACCTGATGCTTTTTTTCAGCTTATCAAAATATCTGACAATTATTTTTTTCTCATGCTGAGGTACACTGTACTTCAGATCAGCATGTCTTGTCATTGTGTCACTGATAAAGTCATGTTGATCAATTTTACCAATCACATACGCTAATGGAAAGCTGCATGTATTTGCTGCCGTTGCATGACCAGTGAAAATAAGCTGAAGGTCCACAAGGGTGAAAAAGGTTCACATAAATGTCACCTCAGAATCATTGTTTTTAGTAGCTAAGCCTGCCCACCATTGACTGTCCTGCGTGCGTCGTACATGCAATGTATAACATTACTGATAGTTCTTGTTCCACAATATATTGCATCACTGACAATTGCTTGAACTTTATTTTTCTGCAGCATTCAGGAGTAAAAGGATCATGTTTCAGCAATAAACTTGCAACTTGCAGTAATGAAAAAACTTGCAGTAATTCAGCATTGTGTCTCCACATTGTGCATCACAAAATATACAGTATGTGAATATCAAATTTGCAATTTAGCTCTAATTGTGTTAAGTTCCTCTTGTGAAATGAAAGTTTGTAACTCCGCTCATTGAATTTTTGCAGAATCTATAAATTGGTTCAGTTGAAGTTGATCATTTACTGGTCGTATCAAGCTTTTGTTGGTTAGCCTCCAATAACATCAGATGGGGATTTACCATGACTAGTAGCAAAAAATGACCACTGTGCTTCTATGCCACAGTCATGTTTATAGTATGACAAGTTCATTATATTTTTGTAGTTTTTTATTTCCAACTGCACCCATCAGAAAAGTACTCAACCAAGCATATGTGGGGAAGTTACAATTTGACATATATAATCAGTCAGTTGAATCTGAAGAGCATAAACAAAAGTCGTGTCATGCTGCAAGTCATCTGAAAGAAAGCAAAAAACAGTGTTTGAAGCTCTCAATTGTTGATATTTCCAACATACATTATGATTGGATGTACAGTAGAATTTGCCGAATTCGTCACCTCAAGGGGATGAGAAAAAAGTGACGAATTATGCAAACAGGAGAAAACTCTTTCATAGAAGCTCATATACTCTACCATAGTAACTCGTATACATAGTGCTCTTATTTGCAGTAAAATACAATTTTATGACGTTATGGTTGAATACAACGATTAATTCCTCTACTCTATCTGGACTCCTCCATTTAATCAAGCACCTTTTAAATCTTCAATAAACTTTTCCATGTTCTCTCAATGGGGATTCGAGTCGCGCTTCGAACCTTGTGTATAAATTTGATATACAAATTGCGAGGTGCAACAATTCTCAGATAAAGATCCTTAATTTGTTTGAATTACCATACGTACTAGCTGCTTAGACATCAAAAGCAAAACTGCAAACGACGAATAAAACGCTTCTCGGGGATAGTAAGAGGTGACGAATTAAGCAAATTGACGAATTAGACGAACAGAAATATACAAAAGATTGGGATTCTGCCGGGACCACTTCCTGGTGCATCAACATTTCTTGATAATCTAACTTGCAACCTACTGCAATTAGTTGGCATTATTATAAATAGCGCAAACACACATGAGTGGTTTCCTGATGTACCAGGAAGAATACACCATTTGGGTTGTAATGAAAAAAACTTAGTAAACTCAATTTTTGTGGTGTTGTATTCAGGGGTGAAACTAGGGGGACTGTTTAGTCGGCATGCCAAGTCCCTTCAACATATGTGATGGTCTTGCATTTAAGAGCTGGTGCATTGCAGGGTGGCTCACCCAATTGCAGAAAAACACAAATGCATGCATACAGTGTAGTGTAGGATATGGCTATAACTTTCTATAATATGATGAAAAAACAATAATTAATCCCTAAAGGATTAACATGTTGGGTGGGAGCTGGTGTATGTCGTACTTGAAATCACACATTGAGCCACTCATTTCACACCACTGCAACTCCATAACTCACCAGTCGATTGTGCTAGAGAGCTATCAAAAGACTCGGCGAGTCTTCTAGTTGCACTGAAAAATAAATGCTTTTTTTAGTTTCGGGATTCCGTTTTTTGTTGGTGACATCATCAGTGGGGCAAGTTTTTCGCCATTTTTCCTCAGGTTACTTAGCCCTAGGCCCAAGCGCTGGAAGTATTTCATTCAAGTTTTTATAGGAAACTAGGTTAAAATCCAAGTCTTTTGAGCCTTTGATCAGCTTTCTAGTGTTCCTGGTTCAAGAGTTGGGGTAAAATAACCGATTTTATGTTTTTTTGGCTATAACTCGTTTGTTGTTCAAAGTAAACCCTCTGACAGGAAAGTTTGGAGGCCCCTGCTCTAGCTCTATCAGCTGACAAGTTATGGCTAAAAAAGTCTGAGCTAATAAATCGTCTTATACATTCTGTTAAAGGTAAACAAATACTAGCAATTATTTGAACACTGTATGATGATTTTTTAAGATGTTTTAGGGATCCAATTTGGGTCCATAGAATCAGAGAAATCGAGTCTCTACGGGTCCATACCATGTATCTAACATTTTCCTTAAAAAAAAAACCTAACTAGTGTGTATTAAAAAAAAGGTTTGGCACAAATCCCCATTGAAATTTGACACTACTCCTTAGAACAAACAAGCTTAGTTTAAATCATTTTAACAAGTGCTTGCTTGATATCACAGGTTGTTACTCACTGCACATAACTGTTCATGTTTTTTTCCAAAATCAAAATTTCCAAGCTACAATCAATTGTAAGATCTATTCTCCAGAAGCACTTAATCCCCTCCTTTTTAGTAATTGGGTAAATCCTAAATTTTATTTTGACGTGGAGATTGTGATTAGCTGCTTCTGGTAGGGTAACCAGTTATGCTTTTCCAGAAGATTTGTTGCTTTCAGTTTCCATCCTTAGCAACAGACTGCAGCAAACTGAATTAAAAGTAATAGAGGACTTCAGGGACGTTGAAGCATTTCATGTTTTTAGGAACGTATTAAGTAAGATTGCTATAGGTTCCCATAACAATTTGAGCCAAACTTAAGTTTGCATACTTTCACTAACATGTCAGACCATGTAAATTTGCAGAAATTGTACAGCAGCACTCTTAAAAATAGAGTGTTTGCCACAGTGACTGGATGCATCAAGATGCTATGAAAAAACTTGCAGTAATTCAGCATTGTGTCTCCACATTGTGCATCACAAAAATACAGTATGTGTTTGACTCAGTGAGGTCTGTGTGTTTTGTTCCAATAATTATGCCAACTCAATTGATAACTTTTATCCTTGCATCACATCGGTGGTTCTACACCTTCAAGGTTGATTTTCTGTTATTTTTAGGCTTACTTTGCCTTTTCACTTTTTTTCCACTTGTTTTTGCTGGTTTGTACTTCACTTGGAAAGTGTTACGTCGTACCTCAGCTGCACAATTTCTTAATTTCGCCACAGCTTAAAATCATGCAGTAGCACAGCTTTTGTCAACTCAGTGTATTCAGAAGCATCAATTATTATCCAACTTAGTTTCAGTTGCATTTTGCTTCTGTTGATTCAAATTCCATCCTGGAAAATTCCACATCTTGGGTGGTTCAGTGCGATACTTCCAAAGTTTTGTTCGCCTTTCTGCAATGCTTTTAACTATATCCACTTCTCTTTTTTCAAGTTCTATTCTAGCTCTTTCATTTGATTTTGTTGTCCAAAGCAAACAATTCTCATAATCTTTCCATAGCTGAATGCAGTCAGCATGATGTTCATTTCCACTAAAATACTGATGAAATTTACCAGTGAAACTTTTGCATTCTTGGTATTCTTCTTTATACATTGAGCATGGGCGTAAAAAAATTTCTGGAGTATTTGAAGTCATTTCTCATCTTGCATGTTAGTAACCTTTTATCTCCTAGCAATAAGTTTATGTAAAAAAACAAAAAAAAAAACAGAAAAGTTGTAATGGAAAAGCATTTCATCAAGGAACAGACAGAAGTATTTTCCATTTTCCTGCTCAATAGCAGGCCTGCTTGTTATCCACCCATATTTTATAAATGCAAAACGAAGTGCAATTTTTGTAAAATAAACTATGCTACAGTAATAGCTATGTGTGTGTGACAAAATCTCCAAGAGGATAACAAAATTGTAAAGTAATCCAATGCAATGATTACCGTCTCTCAGCTGCCCAGTCGTCAGTAGGTTTCACTTTCTACTTTCTAGAACAGGGGTGGGGAACCTGTGATCAACATGAACATTTAATATGGCCTGCATCAGAATATTCATTAACCAAAATAGAACACATCATCATGTCAAAATGAAACTCTGTGGTAAGCAGATACTTCCAACTTGAAGTCTCTCACTTCTTACGAAGACAGCAATGAAATTTCAGGATAAAATTAAGTATTTTTTAGCCCACTAACAAAATTCCACAATATACATGGCCTGTGATAGTAAATAGGTTCCCTACCCCTGACTTTGCAATCTGTTGGAGCCATGATCAGTTGCATGAGCTTCTAGAGTGGAGAAAATCCCCATCTGTTCTTCAGTTCCACAGCTCCACACACCTACTTTATTTGCCATGCATGACTGAAGAGTTGCAAGGTACACATTGGTTTTTACCAGTTGGTGACTTTATGTAGGTGAAATTCAAATGCTTGCTCTTCACTTTTGTGTGTTGTTTCTATATATGAACACATCATTTTTGGCCTACATGTGATTTAACTCAGGATTTTGAAACCTCATTTTGGTTCCTTCC
>Ga0210059_1017927_pt1 | contig 10027 bp, 8 predicted proteins | sample Ectturendosymbi2_FD_188042 | JGI IMG/M metagenome (GOLD analysis project Ga0210059, IMG submission 188042) | Ecteinascidia turbinata endosymbiont from Florida, USA - Sample 2 (SPAdes) (version 2) | ecosystem: Host-associated > Tunicates > Ascidians > Unclassified | place: Key West, Florida...
CCCCCCCCTTTTTTTTCGGGCCCCCCTTGAGGTGTTATGCCCTTAAAATTTCCTTATTTTTGATGAAAAACTTATTATTCACTGTATAATGTACTACAAAGCATATCATAAATAAGTACTCTGCTTTCAAAGGGGCCCTCTACAGAAACTATAATGTGCAGGTACTTTGTTTTCAAAGGGTCCCCAGCAGCATCTGCAATTTGAAGGTAATCTGCTTCCAAAGGGGCCCCCAAGAGCCACTGAAATGTGTAAGTACTCTGCTTTTAAACTTCATTCAAGGGGCCTTAAAGAAAGTGTAATGTGCAAGTACTGTGCTTGAAAAGGGGCCCCCAACAGCAATTGCAATGTGTGAGCATCTTGCTTTCAAAGGAGATCCCAACAAAAACTGTAATATGAAAGTACCTGCTTTCATAGGGATCACAAACAGCAATTGTAATGTTGAAGTACCTTCCTTTCAAAGGGCCCCCAACAACAACTTTAATGTGCGAGCACCTTGCTTTCATAGAGGCCACCAACAGCAATTGAAATGTGTAAGTGCCTTGCTTTCAAAGGGGCCCCCAGTAGCAACCTTACTGTGCAAGTACTATGCTGTCAAAGCGGCCACCAACAGCAACTGCAATGTGCAAGTAATATACTTCCAAAGGGAATCCAAACAGCAACTGTAATGTGCAAGCACTATGCTGTCAAAGCGGCCACCAACAGCAACTGTGATGGGTAAGAACTGTCCATACAAAGCGACCCCCTACCACCTCCAATGAATCAAATAAGGAAAAGTTTCAAACCAACTTCTATGCCTAAAAAAATTGTGGGTTAAAATTTCTTCCAAAAAGTTCTGAAAAGACCCTACGAAATAAGAGCAAATAGGCCTACTTGTACCAAATGATAACTTTTTATATCAAATGACAATTTTTATAGCAATATTTGTAAAGCCACAACAATGACCCACACCAAGCGAATCGATCGCAATTTATTGCGTAAGGAAACTAGTTTGGTGTGTTACACATCTTCAGTCCTGCGCAAAAGTCGACATATGAAATAAAAAGAAAAAATTACGCACTGTTGCTAAGATCACAACTCAAGATTACAAAAATTGAAGATTACAAAACTTTTTCACAATTGTAACTCCTCCACTAAACACAGCTACAACACTGTTAAGCGAACACAGCTACAACACTGTTAAACGAAAAATGAAGTGGACATCAATTAAAAAACTTTGAGAGACAAGGAATGACTTACGAATTGTTGCTTAAAATTTTTAGCATGAAAAAACTAAATAGTTTATTGTACCGCAACTGCAGTGTAAACTTTTTCACTGAACCGCCAAACTAGAGTTGGCATGCTTGACTTTTTCCACTGCACGTTACGGTCTGTTGCAACCGTCGTGATCGCCTGAGACAGAAACCACGCTAAACGCAGGGAATATGTTTTGTCAGTCAGAAGTGCCTAATGGCCGGTGCGATCTGTTTTCGTTGAACAGTGTTGTAACTGTGTTTAGTGGAGGAGTTACAATTGTGAAAACATTTTGTAATCTTCAATTTTTGTAATATTGAGTTTTGATCTTAGCAACAGTGCGTAATTTTTTCTTTTTGTTTCATATGTCGACTTTTGCGCAGGACTGAAGATGTGTAACATATGAAACTAGTTTCCTTACGCAATAAATTGCGATCGATTCCCTTGGTGTGTGTCAGTGTTGTGGCTTTACGAATACTGCTGATTGATAAGTACAAGCTGAATCATTGCAAGGAGATGGGAGCAGAACGAGGCAGGAGATTCCTCATACAGCCGGCTGCAAAGCTAGAGCCTGAATTGTTTTTTATAGCAAATGATGATTTTTAGAGATTGAAGTATTTGCTATATTGATGATTTTATGAAAAAAACAGAAAGTAGTCTTTTTTATGTCTCTGAGTTGAAAAGGTTAGACAAATTTCTCATTTCTTGTGATGTTGTACCTTAGTAAACATTTCCAACAGAAAATAAGACAACATACAATTGTGCTGGCAGGGACCACACTACATCTTTAATTTATAGGACATTTTCTTCTTAGTTTGCCAAGTAATTTTGTACTGTATTATTGCTGTTGCGCTGCAAATACTGTTAATAAGCCAGGCTACATTCATGCTTATCACGTTGCAGGAATGGCAATTTTTGAGTATTATGAATAGGCTACGCATTTTTTCTACAGATATTTCAGGTATTTTAGGTGGTTTGATTTAGCCTATGCTTGAAGGCACAGGTTATTTGAAGCTTGACTAGTAAATGGTTGGTTTAAGGTAGACTTGGCAGGTGATGTTTAAGCTCTTCTGCCAGCTCTTAGCCAGTATAACTTGAACCGTTTTTTCTTAGCAAATATTTAATCAATTGTGTAGTTTACTTGATGCAGTAGAAATGTTTTCGATAAGGTACATGATGAATTTTTTCCTACTTTTGCACATTTTTCAAACAACTAGTATCAAAGCACGATGAGGGCAGCCTTGACTCATCCAGCCTCAAAGCTTTCCAAAACAAGTCTCTAATTTGATGCGTTTGTATGCTATGTTTCGTGCAGTTAAAAGGATGAAATTTAAAACAAATGTAGTGTTTTAAATCTTCTTCATTTTTTTATAGTTTCATGGATTCCACAAAGACATGAATGTGAAAAAATTCGAGATACCAACTACCGAGCATTTTTTCAAAGGGGGAAGGTGTGAAACTTTCAAAGGTGTAAATTTTGTACTTTATTGATGGTGAATGCAGAGAAATGGGGCGCGAAAATAAAGAAGTGGGGGCGATGCCAACTTGCTATTGCCTAACTTTTATGTGTTGCCAGCCCTGTCTTCCCAACTTTCAGTGTTTTCAAAGATTCGTATCATGGACACACTTTAGTATTTTCTCCTTCTGCTATTTAAGTTATGGCGTAGTCTCAGGAACATATACTTGGGTGGCCGTATCTTAGGCAAATCAAAAGTGATTATCACGGTTGGCTGAGTATGATGACGTCATCAGACGGCCCCCTTTTTAGTCTTGACTCGGGCTCCACCAACCCTAAACCCACCACTGAGAACCACTGATCTACGGCATGAATAACATTTTGTTGATTTGGTGAAGCATCAAGAATCTTGCAATGCAACAGGTAAGTTGTTTCTGGCTCTTCTACATCTCTGACAAGGGTTTTGCATACTTGCACCATGAAATATCGGCTTCATCAATGACCATGAAAATGAACTTATCAGAAAGAATATTGCAAATTCGAATAAGCTCACATTTCCCCATATTACCAAATCGCTTTCGGCATGCTGACTCGGATGGCGATTTTTTACCAACATAGTTAAACAGGGCTTGCAGTTCAGGATTGTTGGTATGGTATGGTTGGTATGGTCTAATCATGCATTTTTGTAACTCAAATCACGAAATAACACGAAGCAGCAAGAGCAAATATAATAACATCAAAGATCACTAGTTGATTATAGTGATGAAAAAATATACAAATAAGAAATTTCACGTTTCGCAGCTTAGTAATCGTGTTCTAACATGTTGAATCACAAAGGGTTGGCGAAAGACCACCTGGTTTAAGTTCTCAGCCCGCCCTGCTGGTAACACAAACCAAAATAAGACGTTTTACAAGTAGTAATAAAAGTAACAAAAAGCGTCAAATCAACGTCAGGTGAAATAAGCATAAAAACAACAAAAACAATTGGGAAAAGCATACCTATGTACAGGGGGTGGGGTAAATAATTGTAGAGGTAGATAGGAGGGAAAATAGTGGCATCAGCGCAATATTACAGAATGGGACAAGAATATAAAACGAAGATCAAACAAAATGTGACAAGCATATAAAACGAAGATCAACGGGAAGTCTGGAAAGATAGCAGAACTTTTTTACATTTTTTGCCAAATGAATAAGGCGAAGATGATTTCAATTTTTCCGGAATGTTAGACCAAATTTTCGGACCAATATACTTTAGAGAAAGCTGACCCAGAGATGTTTTCATTCTGGGAAATTAATATTTTTGCAGAGAAGCAAGTCTTGTTTGATATTTGTGGACTGATGCAATCTCGGCAAAGTAGTTATCAAAGTGATTAGGTAATCCACCATTAAAAAAGGAATACATGAATTTGGCAACTGACAATTGAAATAAATCAGATCTTTCTAAAATTTTGTGCTTGGAATAGAATATAGTTGTCTTAGTTTTGTTATATTCAAGTGTTCTCACAGCTTTATTTTGCAATCTAATTAAAGGGAGTAAAGTCGTCTTGTTGGCTCTTCCCCAGTTAAGTATTGAGTAAGTTAAATAGGAATGGAAAAGAGCGAAGTAAACAGATTTGAGCAGTGAAATGTTGGTATAGTGTTTTAATTTGAACAACATTCCACATGATTTGGAGAGCTGTGTTACCAACTTTTCAATTTGAGGCTTCCAATTCAAGTATAACGCCAAGATATTTTAAGCTGCTTTGTTTTGATATTGGGTGATGATTAATTGACACTGAAAAATTTATATTTTTATGGTTGTTCATGAGCATGAACTTGCTTTTGGAATAATTGATACATAATATGTTAGCACGAACCCAGTGATCGATGTTTTTTGAGCTCATGGTTAACTGTTTTTTCTAAGTTTTCCTGTTTTTTCCCAGAAATATGCAAGATTGATATCATCTGCATATAAAACAGTATTAAAGTTGGAGGCTTTCACAATGTCATTAATATATATAAGGAATAGTAAAGGCCCAACAACAGATCCCTGGGGCACGCCACATGTTACATTCAAAAAAGAATATTTAGTATCTCCTATTTTAGTGCACTGAAACCTGTTGTCCAAGTAAAAAGCAAGTAGTTGTAGGGGTGTTCCTTTTACTACATAGCAAAACAATTTTTCAAGTAATATTTTATGATCAGCACAGTGAAAGCTTTGCATAGGTCTAGAGACAGAGTACAGGTTATTAATTTGTTATCTTTATTGCAAATCATGTCATCATAGATGGCAGCAATTGCTAATTCAGTAGAGTGATTGGTACTGAAGCCATATTATTTTGGGCTCAGTATACAATTACTGGTGACAAAAGAGTACATTCTGCTGTAAATTACTTTTTCAAAAACTTTGGAGAGAGTTGGAAGCATGGATATTGGTCTGTAATCGTTAGGGGATTTGGGAGAAGTTATTTTAGGAATGGGTGTAATTTGTGCAATTTTTAGAAGATTGGGAAATTCACCTTTTGCCATACATTTATTAAAAAATTCAGATAACCATGAGGATAAACTACTGGCAGAAAGTTTTAAAACCTTTGCTGGGATGTCATAGGAGTTAGATGTTGTTATGCATTTTAGTGATGCAATTATTTGCCTGATTTCATTAGCACTGGTTGGCGGGAATGTACACAAATTGGGGAAAGACTCAATAAGAAAGTCATTGAAAGTTGCAGGGGGAGGGTCAATTTTGGAGGATATATTTTTGCCAATTTTGGAAAAATGTTTATTTAGTTCTCCACAATGGTTTTGATCAGTAAGGTCAGTATTGTAGGTTTCTGCACTTATTTGGCTTTGTTTTGTTTGTGCAGAAATAATTTCATTAATAACTTTCCAGGTTTTTTTGACATCAATTCTACAGTTTTCAAATTTTGATCTATAGTAGTGTTGTTGGGTTTGCTGAGTGGAATATCTGCTGAAAGGAAAGCAGGTGATACTTTGCCCACATAATCATTCCAGTCGAAAGTGGTTGTTGGTATGCTTAGCGGCTGCTCTCGTTGCTGTGATGCTGACGATAAGGCTTTGTGATGCTTTGCACTCTACGTTATTTGTCTACTGAAAATTTCCGGTCACGCGACAAAATTGTAGAGCACAGTGTACAGAAAAGGTCTCCACGAGCAGTGGCAATGAATTTCGTAGGGTAGCGTGCCGCGTGGTCTCGCACCTGGGAAGGGAACGATTGCATTTATTTTGGCATTTTTGCATATATTCTGACTGTCTGTCCGTTAGCTATCTCGCTGGTAGTTTTCCAAGTGCCCAATTCGAAACTCACTACATAATGCTTTTCTACTAGTTTTCCGATATCTATCTTTGTTCCATTGGCACTAAACTTGCTTATTGAATGAAATCACACTTACGGAGTGATTAAACGTGCCAAACAGTCGTTACCATTGCACCTAGGAATGGAACGCTTTCAGTACATTAGCTTAATCTGAATTTAGTTTACTAAGATCAAAGTAAGCAATTCAATGTGCGGCCCTCATTTGAAAATGGGAATTTTGAAAAAATTCACACAACTTTTTCGGCCCATATTTCATGCCATGCCACTGTGATACGTAAACAAATATGAAAATTTTCAGGTCAATCGGAATATTTCTAGGAGGTGCACACAGCAATCTGATGATCACATATTTCAAAAACACGACTTGTTTATTTTAATAATCCATTTTTATTCCATTTGTGCTTCCGTACGGATGCCAGTCACAAAAAGAGGTCGAAAACATTCAAACGGATTCATGATCAGAAGTATTACACGGATTTAATTTCCTTTAGCAAGATCTGCTTCTCAGATCTGACTTCTCGCCTCGTGCCTTTCAGCAGCTTGAACAACATTTCGATAATTTTGCTCAACTTTACAGTAGACAGAAAATCAGAACTCATTCGAACACCGCGTTCTGCAAAGTCATGGCTGCAATTTTATGATCGGAGTGTCTACTGCGCAGCTTCGTAACTGACATTCCTTGGCTAGACACAAATTGGCTAATTCAAAAAATTTGTTGAAATTTTCTCTGCGTCGTCAGCGATTTCAACCGCTAAAACCTCTGCTTAAGCGGCCTGCTGAGCTGATGTCATTTTGATACGTGTAACCAGAGTAGTTAATTTTGAAGACTGTAAACAGATTTCTTGGAATAAGTGCTGAGGTTCCTGGCTCGGAGTGCAGAGTTCAAGACATCTATGACTGTGTACCAGCAGGTGAATGATTCTTCCTGATCATCTTGCGGTGTTGTCTCATCGCTTTGGTCGCTATTAAAATCACTATCAGTGGCTTTAAATTCTTCTGATTTTCGCGTTAATTCTCTATTCTCAGAATTTTCTCTCTCTCTCTTTCAGCTTTTCTATTCACTTATTTCCCTAAGCTTATTGTCATGGGTTCCATAATCATTTTTCGAATTTCCAGTAGTTCCTTCTCTTTTCGCCTTACCTTGTCGATTTCGCATAACTTCCTTCTTTCCTTTTCTCAGAATCTGTGCTCTCTCTCTTTGCGTTTTTCGTCCTAAACCTGTTATTAATGGATCCCATAGTCACTTCGCATTAGAGTAATTCCTTCTCTCTCCGCCTCACTTCATTTTCGCATTGCTTCCGTCTCATTTCTCAGAACTTGCGCTCTCTTTTTCAGCTTCTCTATTCACTTTTTCAAAAGCTTATTGACATAGTATCGCATAACTATCTGCCGAACCGTTCTCTCCACATACGCTGAGACGTTGTTCCTCATCCAATATTTTTTTTTCGTTGATTTCGAATTTCTCCTGGCTATTGGAATGGTTCGTAACTTTTGGTCTGGTTGGTATGTCTGCTTTCTCAGAAAACAGTAAAAATTCTCTTACAACAATTTCAGCACTATCCCGTTGAGTCTGCTTGAGCAATGTGGATTTTAGCAATTGAGCAAATAGCACCGCAGCACTTGCTCACAGATTGGTAAATGACTTCCTGTAATATGACCATCGTCCTGGGTTACAGATCGATGCATCAGGTCTACTTATACCAAACGTAGTCATCACTCGTCGCTGCAAAGCATTCACCAGAAATAGCATTTCTCATAATTGTGTAGAATTGCGAAATATGGACATCACCATAGTTATGAAGCATTACCAAATATGGACATGCGTCATCGCAGGCTCTCTAGAGCAAAAATTGAAGTTTCTTCTGCAAAAAAACTTACATCTCCACGCGGCCGGAGTAAGTTCTACAAAGGCTCAAACAAAGGCAAAGATGATAGAGACGACCTTAAAAAGCCTGAATTAGTTACTAGTTGCTATTAGATAATATGAAATTGACACACGACAAAATATAAGCAATAAGATAAAAAACTAAAAAATCGAAATTTTCGAAGTCGATGTGGACCCCCTAAACATCACGAGAATCAAATTCTCTTTTACATCGATTTTTGATTAGCCAAGCCTCACATAAAAATCATAGGGCGCAATTGAATCGAAACAACACGGTTTTGAAATGCATCCTTGCCCTCATTAAATCATCCAACGTGCGGCCTTGATTTAAGGTGCTAACATAATTTTTGGCTCAGCAAACCATTTCGGTTGGACACAGCAGATCTAATCCCGAAACCTAAACCTTAACTTTTTAAAGAAATGTATAAAAAGCGCTCCCATCGAGTGTCATATCTTATTAACGGATTTATCGCCAAAACAGCGTCGCCTTACTGTCCCGTTCCGGCTGTTTTGCTAAAACATCTACATGAAAAAGGTCGAACAACACGGTTGACTGAGCACGTAACAACTCTGCTCAGAGGGGCCCCGCGCCTAAGTCCTGCATTGGGCTCCGCACCTGTTAGGGCCGGCCCTGCTTGCAATGGTGTTGGTCAGCTATAATGTTTTACGAGTGATGAATCAAAATAGTTAAGAGTTTCGCTGTGTCGCGATTGTTAATATCTACCGATCGTGGATAAAAATCAGAATTTTTTTTGTTGACATCTTTAAAAAAATAATCTGGAAAACCTGGGTTAATGCAGGCCTGTTATTCATATATCCCTGCGTTTAAATATTGCTTAATTTCACTTTTTCACGTTATTTATCAAAATCTGCCCACTAATACGAATTTAAGAAACATTTCGTCTTACTACTTCCACCTTTTTCTCCGTTGAACAAACTTACAGGGACGTACCGAGGTTAGATGGCGCCCGGGGCAAGAAATAAGTTTGGCGACCCCATGTTCCAACTTTTTTGGTGGTAAATGCAGTGCCGGATTAACAATAGTAGCAAATGCAGCAATTGCTACGGGCCCCACGCTTTTGGGGTCCCGCAGTCTTCTGTAAAAGTGCTCCCATGAATTGAAACGTGCAACCACTCAAACGGCACCGACATCGTAGCGCAGCCGATGAGTTCAAGGTCAAAGATGATAAAGTAGTGAGAATGAGACAATACATTAACTTATACAAACCAAACGTACCCAGCAATATTGAATCACCCGAAAGGATCATAAAAACTCAAATACATAAAGCCATCGAAACAAATAATGGAAAGAATCAGGCGCGAAGTCCACACAAAAACCGAGTATATATAAATCTTATTTATTACGCAATTATCTAAAATTTTATTATGATGCAACGAAGCTTCTTCAAGCAGATAATTGTGTCATAATAACAAGTAATTAGATGCCTTGGTGAAGCCTAAATGATTTGCTTGTGTGCTTAGTGAATGCGTTAAGTTAAAAGACAACATTGGTAAAATAAGTTTTTAATGCGCGGCACGATATCTCCAAGTGGTTCAGTTACGCTAGTAAGTAGTAATGTCTGGTAACAAACTTCCTGGTAAAACATAACTGCCAAACGTTTCGACATATATGGTTGCATGATTCAGAAGTTAAAATTTGGCTCAGTGCCTACTGCCTATCCTGGTGGTTCAAGAAAAGCCTTCTGCGAAGTTTGCAATAATGCAATCATAACGAAATATTGTGAGCTGAAAAGGCATAACTATAGTAGCAAAAGCACTCAGATAAGACTAAAGAACTTTTTGCATGCTCCCTAATGTAACACAAAGTTATAACAAGTATGTACTTTCAACGATGGGTGTAAGCAAGGAATCGATCCGCAAATTTTTAATAGGAAATCGATTTCACGTAAAATTACGCATCCTCAGTCCTTATTGAAATAGAAATCTTATTCAAAAAGTTATAACAGTAAGCACACTTTAGCCTTGCGGCAAGTGTCTGAGGAATCTGCCTGCATTCTAATAAGCTTTTTGAAGACTCAGAATGCCAAAAACAATGTGAAGATTTAAACAATTTTTTCTCAGGGGTGGGAAAATCCCTATCTACAAAAATAAAACCATCCCCTACCACTTACAGACATTTCAT
>Ga0210059_1017928_pt1 | contig 10027 bp, 6 predicted proteins | sample Ectturendosymbi2_FD_188042 | JGI IMG/M metagenome (GOLD analysis project Ga0210059, IMG submission 188042) | Ecteinascidia turbinata endosymbiont from Florida, USA - Sample 2 (SPAdes) (version 2) | ecosystem: Host-associated > Tunicates > Ascidians > Unclassified | place: Key West, Florida...
GTTATCTCTCATCAAGACCAAACAGAGAAATCGTGTGGAAGTCAACGCTCTACTTCGCCTTGCAGAAACTTCATTAGAACTGCGTTTAACACGTATGATATCAAACAGACAGCAGCAAACTTCTCATTAAATTGAATTTTTCATACTTCTTTTGAATTGCATATTTTTGTCGAAATTACATTTTGGGTTGATTTTGAAAGTCCACCGGTCCGCAAAATTTGTTTTGAAAGTTTACCGGTCCGCAAACTTAAAAGGTTGAGAAACACTGCTATACACAACGTTTGATTAATCATGGGGAATTGATAAACCACACTGCTTTGATTAGTTTCGACCAAGAGTTGAAGTAGAATAGTTTTTTTTAAGCAGTTTCGTTGATTTGCACTGACGCATTTCTTTGGCTTACACATCCAAAGCTTGATTAATCTGAAAATTGCTAGTGCTACTTTCGGAATTGGGGGGGGCAATTGCTCCCCCCCGGCTACGCGCCTGGGCCAAGACTAGACCAACAGTTTTCTTCCGAATCGAGGACTTCGAAAGGACAATGCAACTCTGCCTGTGCAGTGGCCATATCTCGTGGCTCCCCCGACGAGAGACATCTTAAACCCAATAAAGCATGGGTCTCCAAACATTTTTGTCCGAGGGCCACATAAGCTATTGCACAACAGTTTGACGGCCGAACATCTTATGTATTTTTCTAGATATGTTGCAATGTACCAAATCATCAAATTTTTCGTAAATATATTATTTTTTGATTATTCATAAAATGTCTTTGCGACTGGATGAAATAGCTTCGCGGACCAGATGAAATGGCTTCACAGGCCGGATTCGGCCCGCGGGACATAGTTTGGAGACAGCTGCAATAAAGAAAAATTTCAATAAAGGGGATGTGTCCTTTAAGCTTGAACCTTCCACTCATGCCACTGTCAACGGTCCCATGAGCCCGGCCTCCGAAGGGAGGCCTAAAGGCCGATTAAGGACTTAGTGACCTGAAAAGCCCTTTTTATAGTCAGTTTTTGACATCAGCACCTGCTCTTCATGCTTCCATTTTATTGCCTTTTTCTTCTGCAGACAGGTGTGGCAGCGCTTGTTATCTTCTGATTGGTTGCGCTTTGGTTATGTCATCTTTTCCTGTCTTGTGCTCTTTCTTTGGCCTGATCTCCAGCGTCTAAATCTTGCTTTCTTCGTACCTTTCGTTTCATACTCGACCGAGAGTGTTTAACATCAGTTTCACTGGAACTTTTGTTGTACAGTTCATATTCGCAGTTTAGTCTTCTTTTCGTCATATCTGGTACACTATAACTTCGTATACATCTGTCATATTTTTCAAGATCAAGACTTTTGATTTTTATATTGTTTTCACTTGTTTTATGTTGGGTGCAGGCGCGTAGCCAGCAAGGTTGCGGTGCTGGAGTCGGAGTCGTGAGGAGACGGAGGTTTTTGTTCGGGGTCGGATTCCTAACAGCACTGGGAGTCGGAGTCGGATTTTGTTGTCCGACTCCGGACGTCTAATTGGATCATTTTTTACATCACACTCCTAAATTGAGAATTCCTGTTGAAATGTTACAATTTCTTTTGAAGCTTTTGTTGAAACAGAGATTTCTTGCTGTGTAGTACGATTTCCGGAGTCGGAAATTTTGGAAACCCGGGGTCAGGAGTCGGAGTCGGAAATTTTGGGAGGTCGGAGTCGGATATTTTACCTCCGACTCCGCAACCCTGGTAGACAGAGGGGCAATGGGGACAATTTCCCCCCTATTCCGAAAAGTTGCATCAAAAAATTCTGGTTAATCAAGCGTTTGACGTGTAAGCCAAAGAAATAATTCAGTGCAAATTAGCGAAACTGCTTAAAGAACAAGACAATTTACAAATTTTTCTGAGTCAAAACAAATTTATTGAAGTACAGCAATGGCAAACACCTTTATCTTGGTATTTGGCAACATTTTTTTTCTCACTCCCTGCACGCAACCAATGTTGGGCATTTACTGACCCCAACCGCGTCCTCTCATCGATTGTTTCTCACTCCCTGCGCGCAACCAATGTTGGTCATTCATTGACCCTCAACACGACTGCGTCCTCTTGTTGCCCTCTATTTTTTTCTCGCTCCACTGCAGCTACAAACTCCTTTCTTACTCGCTTTGGTGTCAACTTTTCTCGTTTGTCACGCCCTTCAGCGGCACTCACACCTCCCTGTTCGTCACCTTCACTACCCCACTCCACGTTGAGCAGCCCACCCTACCCCCACCCTCTCACTGCAGCAGACAGCAGCACATGCTCTTTATCAGCACCAACGCTGTAACACGGTAATCTGTGGCCGCAATACACCCCCCAAACGTCCATTGTATCGTTTGCTGTATTCGCCTCATTTCCTCGGGTGTGTTTGTTGTGCCTCGTAAAGTTTTTTGCGTTGTTTCTTCATTACGTGACAGCCTTGTAAACTCATGTGTCGCCTTTTGCGTTCGTTTCGTTCCGCGACTGCCCTGAACACTCATTGTCGCGCCTACTCCAACTTCGTCTCGGCTTTTATTGCCTCGACGCCAATTTTTCAAATGGGTGTCGTACTTTTATGTAGCGCTTAGGACCGGTCACCAGACGATTCCAATCAATCGTCGTTTCGGCCACTCACGTGCAGGGTGGCCAGTTTGGATTTTTAGGCCAAATTTGCAATTTTTGGCCTTTTTTCAACTCCTTTGGCCTTTTTTCAAAAATAAAAAAAAGGCCAAATGAAATTTGGCGTTTTTTGGCCACATAGATTTTTTATTGGATTTGGCGGATTTAAAGATGATTTTGGCAGGTTTCTGGGCACTGGCAGATTTCTAGACACTGTTTCTGGACACAGAATAATAAATTTTCATTGTAAACGCTGCACGAGAATTTATAAATTTTTGTTTTGCTATTACATGCTTATAAATTTGTAGTTTCAAGTTACTCTTCAGCAAAACCAAAAGTTTCGAGAAGTTCATTAATGGAGCGAGCTTTAAACTTTTTATGCACAAAATATGTTCATATTGCATTTCAAAACAGCGTTTGGGTGTTTTAAAGGTGTCGTTGTGTATTTATCTTGTATTTGGCTTTTTTAAGGGTTGATCTCGCCTTTTTTGCTTATGACTACTTGGCAACCCTGCTCACGTGGTGTTCAGTTTTCTCCCTTTTCGTTCCCGACGCACGTGCTGTGCATCAAGAAAAGTCATAGTGCGCGATTCGGTTTAAATGGCACGCGCTTAAATACAAGTTGGACTGTATGTACATGTGCGAGTGCTTCTTCAGAGAGTGAACATACCAACGTTGCCTACACGAAAAGCTACACCATCAAAGAAATGAGGTCACGAGTCTCGGTCTCGAACTTCCAGGTCTCGGTCTCGAAGTCTGAGCCAGGTCTCACACTCGGAGGTTATGGTCTTGACTACATCACTGCTGCTAAGTTGACGTTTGTAATGTCTCAGTGTGAAATGCATGGATGAATTTTGCCATGGTTTCAGCGCTGGCAAGCTGTAAGCGGCTTTTTTCTGCACTGAAGGCTAAATCCTGACCACAAACCGTGGGCCCTTATGCTGCATCCTAAACCGTTGTCTTGGCCTATTTTACTAACCACGTAAATACTTCAACTCACTGTATTTGACTAAAGGTAAAATAGTTTCAGCACAACTTTAACCTCATGAGGCAAAACAGCCACTACCATATGTTTATCGCATAACGTTTTTCTGTCGAAAGACAATTCTTTATCTGCTTGAAACAAACAACTTCAAGTGGACTACAGTATAACAAAACTGGGGTTTCATATTTGGTGTAACTTCAGTTCAGTCACTAACAGCTGGACACTGTAATGCTAAATGTGTTCAGTCAAAAATATATGTGAAATACTCTGACTTCAAATATGAATTGCAGAGTGCATATATAACCACCACTCATATCATACTTCAACACTGGTGAACATTAGATAACTCTATTACACAACAATGGTTAAGCCAATGATACAGTGCTAAGTGAGGCGCACTTGAAGGCTGCCAACAACGTCTTTGTTTTGGTACTGGAATAATGTATAAAACTGGGCTATATAACTAAGACTATAGGTAGTAACACACAGGGGCGGCTCGTCTAGACGGGCTGCAGCCGTCCCTGAAAAATGTAAGGCAAAAGATTCCACCAAACGGCCAAATTCGCCTTAAGTTTGGATATAGTTACGAAATTTTACAAGACAATCATTTTCGGTACTTCCGACACCATTTTGGCTCAACGTTTCCTAGGAATCCAACAAAACCAACGTTTCGCTCTGTTCCAACGACGCTGCTTATGCGATGATGTTTTCAGCACACTTGCCGATGAATTTGGCGATTTCGGGGCAGTCTTCGGCACAGCCCTAAAGGAAAGAAACCAAACAATAGGCTACAAGAAACATGGTGGCATATCCGACTATCGCAAAGCGTTTTTGTTATTTTGACGATGAATTTTTAAAGAAAAAGCGGAGGAAATATGACTTTGACTGTTTTTTACTACCTGATTTTCTTGGATATTGAATTTTATAATTAAGTTTCAACAATGCTTTTCGTAGTACTTTGGCGATTTTGGCGGCATTGGATTAAAATCTGGTCGCCAATCTGGGGCTGCGAAAATACAGCCCTTCGTTGATCTGCACCAGTGCAGCTTGCAACAGTAATTTAAGCTGATGAGCTGTCTATGGTTGCCGTTTGAAGATGTACGGCAGTAGTTGTTGGACCACGAGCCGCCACTGGTAACACAAGTGAAACGTTGTAGGTAGCCTAGGCTACATTACAGAATGCTGGCAATAAGCATCAATCGCACACAAGCCACGAGCAAACAATGCAACCTGGGTTTGGGTACAAGTTAACCACAAATAATGGGCATATTGTTCAGCTGTAGCCTGCAGAAGACAGCCTCACTGAAACCTTAAACTGATTGCAAAACCACATGTAATACTAAAAGGTGGTACTCGGCTAGAGGTTTAGGCCTAGCCGCTTGAATGTCTAAATAGTATTAGACTTTGCATACGCTATACACTTAACAGATGCGAAACCAACCTTTGAACATGTTATAGTTAGCAGTGCTGTGTCAGTAAAGCGCATATTCGAAGTAACTCCATAAAAATTTCCAAGAAAAATTAAAAACAGTAATGAATTTGTACTTTGCAAAGAAAATTAGCAAAAAAACTGATCTCTTCCTCCGCTCCGTCCCTGCCAACAAACAGGGTTCTTGTTCTGGGACTCTGTCTCCGCAAAAAAGCATGCGGAGTCTGCTCCGCAGACTGCGCAACTCCGCTTTTCCCATGTCATTCTCTGTTGGGAACAGAGATGAGCGGATATTGATTTTTTAACTCCTGATTCATATCCAATGAATTTTTTGAATATCCATATCCAATCCTTATCCGAAAATTTCTGAAATTTAGTATCCGATATCCATCCGTATCCGAATGCGGCTCAGTTAAATACGAAGCAAACAGGCAGTGGTTATAGGTCCACCAGTGGACCTTCATTTTTGAAAACTTACTCATCCATCACCTGTATCATGACACTAATCCATGACAAGTGTGCAGTAGGCTGGACTACGCTTGGTAGAAACTTAGTAAACCTAAACCTAACACTTATTGAACCTAAACCACATATCTGACCACAAAAGTTTGGAAACTTTTCAAAAAAATAAAATAAAAACAGGTACCGTGAAAAACAAAAACCGGTAACATTAGTACGATGAACCTGTCCAAAGGGACTTCCTGCTGTGCGAGTGGTCATCGTTTGGGCTCTCAGCATTTTCGTTTTGGCTGGGCTGATAGAGACGACTCTTTTTATGGGAAAAATTTTGATGTAAGCTACAGCACGTTTTTAATAAGTTTTGTAAACCTGACCTTAAATAACAGCTGGTGGATATCATGGGCTACATATCTTTTTACCAAATACGTGTATACACCTGTGTTCAACATGATCCGTTTTCCGGATCGCGATCCAACCGGATTCTGCAATTCAGAACCGGATCCGGGTCGGACTGGAATTCGAAAAAACTCAACTGGATCAGATATGGATATCCAAACTGCATTGATCACTGCAAAAAATGCTTAATCAGAATTTTTTCGGATATAAGCCGGATTGGATCAAATATTTGGACAGGTCCACCGGATTAGGATCGGACCGGATTACTCAACGAAAATTTTGGTCTGGATTAGGATTGCAAAAATCTCCGATTTTTTCAACACTAGTATACGTATCCTTTCACTAAGGAGTACATTACTGTACAACTAGGGTTTTTTTAAGGAAAATGTTAGGTACCCGATATGAACCTGCAGGGACCCGGATTCTCTGATTCTAGGGCCCCGATTTTATTTTATTCTAGGGACCTGATGATGATTTTCTCTGATTCCAGGGACCCGATTTTCAATTCTAGGGACTCGAATCGGGTCCCTAAAACACCTTATAAAAAACTGGTACAACTAACACGTGCAGTACAAAGGCACTAAATTAATGCTTCCAGACACATCAAGAAATTCGATCACTGCTGTAGTCTCAGTATGCGTCGAAGTCGATTGACAAGAGCAGCAAACGTACTGCTTAATACAGTTTTTTCAAAATTTCCCAATAGCTAATTTGTTTGTGATATACTACCATGGGCGTCGGAAGGATTTTTTCCAGGGGGGCCACCAGAGGATTTTTCCTAAATTTTTCCAGGGTCGGGCCAAAAGTGGTGAAATTCGATTCTTCCCACTCGAAACTAAGAAAACAACCTTTTTTCCTGAAAATTTATAAATCTAGGGGGGCAAGGCCCCCCCTGCTTCCCCTTCCGACACCTATGGATACTGCTAGTGTTTATTTCACATAGAAGTTGATGCTCTATTACTCTTTAGAATCAGGATTTTCAGCTTGTTTTCTCTAATGGTGTTCCTTCGTTCATTCTTCTATCTTAAGTTTAGGAAATGACCGTTCTCCACTGCAGCTGGTTATCATGAAAGATAAATAAGTGTACAAAGCATTTCATAAATTTGTAAAAGAAGACTCCAAGTACACTACCCAAAGGCCAGTGAATAGATGCCAAATCCAGGGCTGCCAATAAGTTTCTTTTATTTTTATATAAATAGGTGTGGATTTTAGGGGAGGTGAACGAGGCGGTCGCCTAGGGTCTCCTTTTCTGAGATATGCGGTGAGGACTCTCCTTTTGAATGTTTCGCACTTAGTTTTTGCAATCTTTTGTCAAAAAGCTTATTAATCACTCTAGAGCCACATTTAATAAACTCTGAAGCAAGTCATGTATTTGTCAAAATAAAGCAAAATTATGTGCAAATTTGCGAAAAAAGAAGGCCCCTCCACAACTTGTGTAAACAAAGAACAATTTAAAATAAAATGACTTCAAACAATTTGCAGTGTGAATTATTCTTTCACGCAGAAGCAAATTCCCAAACAAAATGAAAAATTTAACTTTCAGCAAATAATGTTTCTGTATATCATTTGCAAAATATTTGCAAAATATTTGCAAATGACCACGGGGCCTTCAAAAGCGCGGGGCCCGTAGGAATTGCTTCATCTGCTACTATTGTTAATCCGGCACGGACTAAATGTAAAAGATGAATGCACCTGATTTTGCATTAATTGACAAGCTGCCTAAAAAGAACATTTTCAATCAATATTCCAGAAAGTACATAAAAATTATCCATCAATTGATCGGTCACGTATGTTCTTTGGTGCATCTTGTGCTGGCTGACCATAGGCTAGCTCGGCATATGCCATGAAGGTATTGCAATACGTTTTTCTATTATTGCGTGGTAATCATAATTAAGGTGTAACAGACCCTTTGCCTTCTGTCTGTGCATCACTTACTAAGGCGATGGTACACAGCATTTGCACATGTGGATGTGATACTCAATTTTGGCATTTTGTATTTGTGACTATATCACCAAGTGGTCGATCGCGAGTTATTAAGGAATTTTCTAGTCGATCCCAATCGAAGACAAGTTGGCCACCATGAAATAGACTATATTAGCCTACATAACACACACGTATGCCATTCAGCCAGGGGCGGAGCCAGACATTTTGATTTGGGGGGGCCACTGGAGGGGCCAGTTTTTCAACAAGGGGAGCTGTCAATGGTCTGTGTCTTATAGCTTTAAATAATTTCAATGCAGTGGCATGACGTCACGCGGAAAATTTTGGGGGGGGCAGGCAAAATTTTTGGGGGGCAGTGGCCCCCCCTGGCACCCCCCTAGCTCCGCCCCTGCATTCAGCACAACAAAACAAAGCAGCATACCAGCAATACAAGAGCAGCTTACGACTTCCAGCTCGCTGGAAAATATTTACGATGAAGTAACACGAATTATCATCGATTTTGATGAGTGCAGCACATACTGACAAAATCATTTTGATTTTTTGTGAATATAAAAATCATAGCGAAGAAAACAACAGCACCATCATACATGAAATCTTGAATCACTCTCATAAAAATTTCGTCATAGAAATCAAACAAATATCCTGATCCAATTAAAAACAAAATAAATATCTAAATCAAATCCTGATCCAAAAAAAAATTGCAAATATCCTGCAGACATGAATGGACTGTGAAATTGTTCAGCCCGAGTCCAATCCTGATCCGCAAAAATTGAATCGGATCCAGTCCTGATCCGCAAATTTTTGAAAACCATTGGTCCGATCCAGTCCTGGTCCGCCCATGTCCTGGTCCGCCCATCCAGTCCTGGTTGCCTCATGAGGCAAAATAAACACAGCATTTTGGGATTTCCAAAATTTAGCATGGCAATTTTCCTTTGCCAACAGAGGCAAAAGCAATGCCAGAGTTATTTTGCCATTAGGCAAACCCGATTGGTAGAATAGGTCGAATGACAAGGATGATAACCCTGTTGTGATCGGAAAGCTAGAGCAGCAAGTGTGGAAAGCTTCATATTGTGGCAGCAAGCAACAATAGAGATCACCTAATGAAATCACTCTATTATTGCTTGTTCGTATCATATATATGTGTGTTTGTTCTTCACACACATCCCGTTCATGGTCAATCGCACTTTGAGCACAATATCAACCGAGAGATTGCAACAACTTCCGCTCTTTGCTATAACGAACCGCACTGATTGCAAATTCTATTTGTGAAGGCTGCATCTGGCATGACCTTCACATCCCGGTCACAGCACCATTTTGTTGCGATCAAAAAGCGTAAGCGGAAGGTGCACAAAACTTCACACTGTGGTCACAAGCAATAATAGAGATCACCTGACGAGATCACTCTATTATTGTTTGTTCGTGCCACATATAAGAGAATATAGGTGTTATTCTTCGTGCACATCCCGTTCGTGGTGAACTGCAAATTCAACGCAACGACAACCAAGAGGTTGTTGCAATACACTTGGCTTAGTGCATAGTCTTTGCCACATGACCTAACACTAAACCCAAAACCTAAACCTAAAAATTAAACCAAAAACCTAAGCCCAAAACCGAAGCCTAAAAGCTTTAGCTAGACTCTAAAACTAAACCCTAAATATAAATTCTAACCAGAAGCCGAAACCTGCACTCTAAACGTAGGCTAAACCCTAAACTTAAACCCGAAACTGTATGATAAAGTACATAAAAAGCACTCCCAATAAAGGTGTAATCTCTGCTAGCTAAGTCAAAGCAAATGGTGAGAGCAGAACAACTGAACAATCGCACAGCAGGCACAGACACTAACACCCCGACTGTACAGGGTATTTCACAATTGTTGAAACAAAGCGATTGGGCACAAATCCAGGATTTTAAATGATACCACAATGATGATTACATTTATTGCTTTGATTTAGCTAGATTACATTTATTGCCTTGACTTAGCTAGTAGACATTACACCAGTCTTGAAATTGGGGGGTCAATACGTAAATTCTGTTGACCAATGCAAATATCTGGGGATTTTATTGGATACTGAGCTCTCAGATGACAGAGACATTCAGAGACAACTGCGATATCAATATTGTGCAGCAAACAAGCTGCGAGCCTCTTTTTCCCGTTGTTCAAATGCAGTTAAAAACGTACTTTTTCGTTCCTTTTGTACGCCCATGTATGCATC
>Ga0210059_1017929_pt1 | contig 10025 bp, 10 predicted proteins | sample Ectturendosymbi2_FD_188042 | JGI IMG/M metagenome (GOLD analysis project Ga0210059, IMG submission 188042) | Ecteinascidia turbinata endosymbiont from Florida, USA - Sample 2 (SPAdes) (version 2) | ecosystem: Host-associated > Tunicates > Ascidians > Unclassified | place: Key West, Florida...
TCTCTCGGGGAGAATCGAGAGGCGACAACAGCAGGTCTCAAAATACCTCGTGTTTTTTAGCATCTTCTGTTGTGCTGGCTTCACATCCAGGCGAGGCCAAGCCAGGCTGAAGATGTCCTCAAGACACCTGGTACTTGGTCGGCCTCTGTGTTGCTTTCCCGTGGGTGTATCCAGCAGGACACGGCGCTCGCCAACCTTTCTGAGGCATTCTGGCCAGTCGGCCGATCTAGGAACTCTTCATTCGGAGAAGTGGCTCGACATTAAGAACTTTACAGATTTCGCAGACGCGCAGTTGGCCTTGTTCTTACTTTCTTCTTCTAATGGCATTTCTTTTTAATCATTTTTGTTTTCTCTACGTCAAAAACCATTAAGTTTTGCTGATTGATCCAACTTCATCGCGTGGAGACTGGGTTGCTTGATTTTGATGACTTTTCACGTCTTTGTCATTCGCCCCGCTTCAAATCAAACCGTCATGGTTGGCTGAACATCAGCATCTCATTCATTAAAGTTATTTATTGCATCCTGCAGGATGGTTGTGCAATCACATTTAAAAAATTCTTTCTGGCTCAGAGTCTATTTATAGCCAACGAGCTTCCGTGGTTGCCATATTAGGCAAAATACATGGATACGGAAAAGATAAATAAAACGTTGGCCAATGTTAACAAAGATACCAGGTAAAGATACTTGTTACTGACAAGTACGTTTCCATAGTGATTTGTTTCTTGTACAGTCAGATGTAAAAATAGTTTTTCTTCAGCATCTTGCATCACGCAGCAAGTTACGCTCCACAATCAAAAGATTTTTGCCTCATTGCATTATTGTGGGAGAAATTATTGCCCTTCTGCAATATGATAAATTAGCTTACCCGAACATATTTCAGAAAGCTTACCAGAAATCTGCATTTTTACATTTGCCTTTTGGTTCGAAAAACTGATGCTGATTGAGCCCGTTCCAAAAATACACTTGCCTGTAAACAAAGTTATTTACCATTTTAAAATGTGTTTTACAAATCTGGCTAAGTGCTGATTCTGTCTGTAAGTGAGATGTAGCGGGTCTCAGTAATCGACACTGCCTTCGGTTTACTTTCAGTATTTATCCTATTTAATATGATGCGAGTCAGAGTTCCGTGCAAAACAAGTTTTGTTAAAACTGCAGTGTGCAAACCAATACAGCCACCCTCAAAACACCAATATTATTTTCCCATCAAGGCAGAACCAGCAGGAAACAGAAGCAGCTAAAATTGTACATAGACTTGCCCTGTGCTTAAAACGATTTTTCAATGCTTTGACAGTGTTGTGGTTGCGATTGGGATGATAGGCATTGGATGCACAGTGAACTACAAAGACCTGTTGAAGAATTTTAGAAGCCCCAAGGCGTTGATTGTTGGTGTTGTGATGCAGCTGGTACTGGTTCCACGTGAGTAAAATCCAGTGTTTCCGCGTGAGTAAAATCCAGTACTGTTTTTCAGCCTATATTATGAATTACGTCCGGGAGGAATGCTGCGAAAGATATTTTTCAAACCGTATTTTAGTTTTCCTTTGGAGAATCATTCCAACATCCATGCATGCACGGATGACTGACAAAACATAAGTTACCATAAGTCTTGCATATTGATGCTGACAGTAAAATTATAAGTTTGCTGAAAATTCAATTTTAACTGTCTCTAAAATAGTCAAAACAACTGCTATGTAACGCTCTCTTTTCTTTGGTATTTTAGTTGTTGCTTGGGCTTTAGCAAAAATGTTTCGGATGGTCATGTTCGAGGCGCTTGGTGTGATGATTCAAGGCTGCTCGCCCGGAGGGACAACAAGCAACTTGGTAGTTTATTGGATTGACGGGATTGTGGACCTAAGGTAACAATGTTGAAGGATTTTGCCTTCGTATCTTCGCATCTACCCAAAACATGACAAACCTTTTTTAACAATCTGCGACAATCCTTGCAGTGCAAATTTGGCTGAGTATTTGGTCCTACCATATTTTTTGCTTGGTTTTCAAAGCAGGCGATCAAATGGTTTTGCTTAATTTTCATGCTAAGAGTCAAAATCTTTACCACGTGGGTTATCGCTGCACAAGACACGCGCAAAATGTTTGCACAAAAGTGTAGCAGTGGAGGTGTTGGAGTTAATATGCATACGTAAAGGCAGCGTCGGCAGAATTCGAACAATTTTTTCATCACTAAACAAGGACCTCAAACGTTTGTTGTCAGCTACTGTTACTTTGCTCTTGGCCGAGTGAACAGTTTGAACATTAATTTTGAGGTTTGTGAGATACAATGAATGTTTTAACGCTTGCGTCTTACTGTTGAACATTAAATGTTAATTCATGCAAGCCTTAACCATCCCCAGCAATGTGTCCCTGTTAACAGATTTGAAAGCAATCCCTGTGGCTGTTGCAGTAACGCTAAGTCTAAATAAAACTTTTTCTAGTGTTGCCATGACCGCCACTACCACGTTGCTTGCTTTGGGTACCATGCCGTTGTGGTTGTTCATTTTTTCGAAGGCAGAACAAGGAATTGCTTTCAACGTGCCATTCGCAGAAATAGGTAAGAAATTGCTTGGTTGATCGGACGAAAGATTTTGTTGCAAAAATCCTGGTACAGATGACTTTCATGAAGCCTGCAAACGTGAAATTAGCCGCTGTAACACATTTATGGAAAGTCGCACAGCTGCACTTAAAAACAAGGCTGTCTGAAGGTGTAGCGATTGACTTCAGCTCCCCACCGAATGTTATCACTGCTGAAGTACGGGAACTTTGCATGATTTATGACGTATATCATACGCAATAGTTGCCAAGGTTATCTTCTTCCTTTACCTCGTTGGTCAGAGGTAATTGTGTTGATTTTCTCTTCACCTCATTGGCTGTAGCTAATCGTTCCTTTGCGATTTCCTCAAACTACTCAATTTAAACCATGCGTGCAAAATTTTCTGGAAATATTAGTAGCGCGCAAAAATTTTTAGTAGCGCACGCACAAACTTTGCAATACAGCATTCATATGCATGAAGTATAAAATCTAAAAAAATAAGAATAAAGAAAATAAAAGCACGTTCGCACACAAAGTTTCTGGTCGCGCGGGGCGAGTGCGCGACCGCATTTTTGCACGCCTGATTTTAACGTTTGCTCCGAGCGCAAATGCTGGCCAGAAATAATGGTGCCAAGCACCAAGGCATGGCGAAGTTGAGCAATTTGGGCACTAAAAACAAATGCTGTATTTTGCCAATGCTCTTAGTTCTATCCGGATGACAACTGTTTGCGTCATTCGCCATCTGCAAGTTTGGATGAGGTTTGCCGTCTAGTGCCGCGCCTTACTCGGGGGCCCTAAAGATTTGAACAGGAAACGGAACTGGCCGAGCAAACAAGTTGTTTGGCCACGGCACTGAAACGTGTAAGCGCAACCTGAAATATCGTTCACAGCTATAGCCCAAGAATCCACTCTAAGTCATAAAGCAATTTTTAAAAAAATATGTCCAACCGGCGGTCCAGTCTTAAGGTTTTGTGCGGCCCAGCTTAGGTGTTCGCTGTAGTAATAGTATCCCACGTACTGACAACCTGTCTTCATTTTTATAGCCTTGAATTTGACATTTTTAATGCAGGTGGTCCTCAGTGCCACTTTATCACGTCTGTTACCATTGCAGTTAGGATTCGAACGCTTTCAGTACAATAGCTTAAGCTAAATTTAGTTTGCTGGGATAAAAGGAAGCCATTCAATGTGGGGCCCTAGTTAAGAAAGTGACATAATTTTTGGCTCAGTAAGTCATTTGTGTTGGACATAGCTGCTCTAGAATAATGTCTTTATTTACAGTAATATTTCCTTACGGGGTTTTCACATGTAGAACATGGTTTGTTTGAAGTATTGCAAAATGAATGATTTCCACAAAATTCCAGTTTTTCCAATTATATGGCCTGCAGCAAAAGCTGGAGCAGTACCCATGCAAAGCTGCTATAGCTTAGTAAACAGCAACAATTGTTACAGCGGTGACGCACACAAGCGAATCTTATCGCAATTTATTTGCACAAGAAAACTAGTTTCGTGTTTTTTAGCATAATCTTCAGTCCTTATTCAAATAAAAATAGTCCTTATTCAAATAGGATTCTATTTAAATAAGGACCGAAGATGTGTTAAAAGACACGAAACTAGTTTATTCTTCTGCAAATAAATTGCGATATGATTCGCTTGTGTGCGTCACTGCTATGACAATTCTTAAAAGCACTAATGTTTCTGTATGCTTTCGAGGAATCAGTCGACTACCATCTGCTTTCGTCTTTTTGCGATGATTCAAACTTGCACATATCTCTATTCAAGTATGTACTTTCCACGATGGGTGTAAGCAAGGAATCGATCAGCAAATTTTTAATTTTTGCTGATCGATTCCTTGCTTACACCCATCGTGGAAAGTACATACTTACTATGACAATTATTGCTGAATGATAAATCAAGCTTCAATCATCGCAAAAAGATGAAAGCAAAATCCAAGCAGGAAATTCCTCACAGAGCTTTCTGCAAAGCTAGAGCTCGGCTTAGTAAACAGAATATAGGTTTCAGTCGAAGAGCTTAGCGATTAATGATGGGTTGGAGAACGACTTGACGCAGCGCCCTTTGGGCAATAGCCTTGGTTCCAAACCTCACCAGCGAAAAGTATTTCGGGTTTCTGCCTCATGTCGATTAACTTTCAGCTCCCCAACCCTAGTAATAGAGACGAGGTTCAGAGAGAACCAACTGGTTAAGTTGAGTGCAAGAAATTTTTAGTTAACGATGCTAGAAATTACGTGTTAATTTTTCCGAAAATTTTATCATCCTATGCATTGAAATTTATATGCAGAAGTTTTACCCTCCATTTGCCATTCACAATACCGATTTTTCGAACGTACCAACAATTTAGTGGCCGAATTCGCGCGTGGATTTGTTTCAACGGAATCATATGTAGCACTAATATGCTCTAGAATGCTTGAGAATATGTTAACTGTTAACAGTCTGTATCTGCGAAAAGGGTCTGATGGTGCAAAGGTAAGATTACTTTTGGTAGGCGTTTCAGCGATTTTAATCAGCTTTCCTAATTACGGACCGTTGACCTTGGCAGTACAGGGCGAAATTCAAAGTGATCTACTATATTCCCTAGATCAGTGTTTTTCAACCTTTTTTGCATCACGGACCACTTTATGCAATAAAAAAATTTTGGGGAACACCAAACAAAATTTTATAATCACAATTATGATGTTTAGTTCCGTTTTGGCTCTTTTAATTCATTAAAATTAACAAGAAAGTCCTATTCGTTTGCTCCTAAAACTAATTACTTTCACGAAAGAAAACATATTTACGCTCATTGCGTTAAACTAGTGATTTTCGACCGGTGTCCGATGGAACACTAGTCAAACTTATCAAATTTCCTGCGGAACACCTGACGATCTTTCACGGAACACTAGTTTTCCGCGGAACACCGGTTGAAAATCACTGCCCTAGATCATCAGTAAAGTCGGATAGCTCAGACTGACGAAACCTTGAGGAAATTTAAGAATTTTAACTCTGCACCAAGACAGTTTTTTCAAAACCTTAACTAACTTGTATCATACAAAGTATTGCCATTTGTATTATACAAGATAGTGAAAAAAAACGAAAAAATTCCTGCTAATCAGCAGCAAAAATGAAAGAACATGTTTGGTTTCAATACATAGAACTGAAAAGTGGATTTAGAGTAAAATAAGGTTAATTTGCAAAACTTAAACAATAAATTACTGTGGCGCACTAATTTTGACCGATTCTCCCAAGTATGGGTACCACTACTATTCTTTTGACAATTTGAGAGCTCTGACCTTGTTTTCTTACTAACCATCACAATTACGTTTTCCAGGCATCTCCCTTGCTTCACTTGTACTGCCTCTTGCTCTAGGCATTATACTGAATTGGAAATATCCCAAAGCAGCCAGAATAATATCGCGGGTAAGCACGAAATAATGGTTAGTAAACCTTAAATGGTTAGCAAAGTTGTTCTTAGTTGCTACTGTTATTTGTAAAATATTGCAAACGGAAAATTTCACTCAATAGTGCCTGTCCAAAACACTGCGGTTTACAGAAAATTAAAGTTCCTGCATTTTTAAGTAAACCATTGTGACCATATCATTTTCATTTGAGTTTGAGCGTATTTATGTACAACATCAGCCTCGCAGTCATCAGTGCGAGACGTGATGTTCTGCTCAGGAAACCTTGAAACGCTATATGAGTCGGGAGATCAGGGGCGTAATGAGACCCAATTTGATTATGGCTTCCTGGGATATGAGACATTCGGAATTTCCAACCAAGCCATTTTTGACTTCCATACGCCTATTTTTAATCACTTTCACAGCAAAGTTGCTTGCATCTGCGCAGCGAAACATAAATAGCATATACAAATTTTATGCACAGTAGCCCCCAAAATGGGATTTTTAGACGGGGATTTTTATTTGTGCGTAGGAAACGACATGCGCGTTTTAGATCCGTATTTCTTTCATACCAAGTCATGATATAGGAAGACTCTTCACATATACGGTATCGGTGACTGGCCATATTTGGCCGGAGAGAATTTGGACTTAAAATCAAATAGTTGCACAAAATTTGGTACGCATCAGGTAACCCTGGGTAGTATAGTACCCCAATTTTCTATATGCAGGCTTTCAGGGACATTTTTTCAAAATAACTCTGGCACCATTCCTCTTGTCTCTCAAAATGAGTAAAAGTCATGGAAGCACAGGTTTCTAATATTTAAGTATACAAAATCAACAAAAAAAGAAGCCCCAGGATGGTGGACGACCCAGGTTTCTTGAGCAGGGTGTGTGTTGTACTTGTGAAACAACGCTGCTGAACACATCAAAGATTACGAGATTTCAGTCTGAATCGCGAAATTTTTCAGCCTGATATGGATATGAATCAGATACCTGTTCAAAAAAACAAAGTTTTTTTTTAAAAAATGACTTTTTCCCAAAACACTCTGACATCAGTTTGTACTGTCAATGCACGAGATCTTACCGAAGTTTTTGTCGCAGGTGCTGATTACAATAGCTTCAGTAGGATTGCTGGTGCTTCTTGTCGTTATATCCGTGCTGCGGCGATCACTGTTTAGAGTATCTTGGCAGCAAGTGGCGGTGAGTTGGGAGGTCAAAACGACCAAAGCGCTAAATGTTGAATGGACGGAGTACGAAATCAAAAAGGGAATGATTTACAAAAAGTTGTCGATTGACTAGATCAGGACCAAATTTTTGCTCTCAGCTTCATACACGATTGCTATTTTGATATTTGCATCAAATTAATAATACATTTTATCCTGGGTATTTCTTTTTATGTCATATCATTTCATAAAAGTGTCTTTTTTTAATGTAGTTACGATTCAAGTAAGCTTTTATGTACAAAAATGAGTTTCAAGGTAGCGACCTATGAAATTACCACCAAAAGGTGAAGAATAGCTAAAAACTACGAAGCCATTACAGCCAGTACATTCAGACACCTGAAACTATATTCTATAAAAAAATCCGCCAAGGGCGGGCTCTAAACATTCACTATTTCGGATGTGATCAACGTTTGACAAATATGAAGCAATTTATTTTGGTGTAAACTTTGAGCACAAGTGGCTAGGTTTCAAGCAAATGATTTGGGGTGAAAATTATTACGCAGTTAAACTTAAGTTTGCAATTTTTTAACCAAATTTTTACCGTTTGCCTTTTATGAAAAATTCCACCTTTTCTATTGAAAGTGGCTTTGGGGAAAGTACATAACTTTATTTTTTTGCAGGTTAGTTGTATTATGCCATTGTTGACGCTTGCGATTGCCTATTTGATCACCCTCCTTCCATTTTTGAAACTTCATCCGAAGCAAAAGAGGACACTGGCGTTGGAAGTAAGCTTGCAAAACGCGCAAGTTGCTGCTGCTGTTATCACGCTGACGTTTAGCAATCCTATAGTGCAACTGCAGATAATACTTTTTCCGTTGCTTTACTACGTTTTCCAAGTGAGTTACGCAGCTCTCTTGGCCGGTGTAGTGATTCTTGGTAGGAAAATGGGATGGATCAAGGGCGAGGCCATGCCGAACCTGGATGACGAGGAGCCTGACTCTGCTTCGACGCAGCCTCCACTGTCGAAACACGGAGAAGATAATCCAACTTTTGTTGAAAATGAGAACGTTAAAGAAAACGCTGTGTAAGCTTATCCTGCAATTTTATCAGGGTTGCGTGGCGCTGGGTTCTGTTATCCCCATAAAAATCCAAAAATCAAGCTTGAAGGTAACTTTTATATACCGAAGGTAAATCTTTGGAGCATTGTCGTGTTTATGAACATTCGGTAAAGTGATCGATTTCTTTCCAGCAGGTGGGAGGACGTGAGTCGGCGTGCTAACAAACCAAGGGGTGTTCGTGAACCACTAGTGCTAGTGACGTCTTACTCGAGCAGAATTAAAATTGTGTATTGCTTTGGCGTTATTCCAAACTTCTCTCCGTACACTTAACTCAACTCAAGTAACTCAATCGAGAAAACACAACTGGTATTAGTAATGGAGAAATGCTTTTGTTTGCTGTCATTCTTCACATTTCCACTTAGTATTGCCATCTGACGACCTTTATACTTGCTTTTACACTATATTTTGTTCTGAGGTTTTTTTCACGTGATGTAACAACTGTTTTATCATTACTAAATGAAAATTTCATTTTACGTTTGTGTATTGAAAACGAAGTTATTCCGAGATTGGGACGTGCTGAGCTGCGTTGCAAGTTTGCAACAAACGCAAAGAAAACACTTTTCGCTGCGTTGCAAGAAACAACCTTTTATCATTTCTTTCCTTTCCAACGAAAGACTGATGTTATTTCTCTGATTGTAGGGCTCATTATCTTCTGCCAAACCCTATTGACGCAGGTAGGTTAAAGCTATAAGTTAAGCATATAGCCGGGGTCTATACGTAAACATTACCAGTCACTGCTATAATCGGTTTTCTCTATGAGGTCCAGCAGGGAGGCGCCGCTTGAATTCCTTTAATCTGTCATATGATGAAGCCTTTCACACCCGTGATCGTTCATGTGACACAAAAAAGTTCATTTGTCGAAATCGTATAGAAGGGATGTTACTAGTTTCTCTAATTTTTCTGAACAAACTTGCATCGTGATTGTGTTCAAGGTTCCGATCTTGCGAAAAACATTGCAACGAAGGTTTGGTTCGTACCACTGGTCGATTCGGGTTGAAGTTAAATGAAATCTGTACTTTTCAAGTGACGACCACAAAGGAGTAGAAAAACACCCGAATTAAACAAAATTTCGCGTGCGTGAGTGATCTTGGCACAACTGAATTGGCGCAAGTAGCTCATTTTTTGCTGTTCGACAAAGCCCGCATTGATTTTCCTGCGGCTTCTTGCTGATTGTCTTGGCCAACGTTCGTTTGACAAGAATTTGAAGAAGGAAATTGGATTCTTAAAGAAAACTGTCTTCCGTCACAGTCAGGACTACCAAACAACGTTCATTTTAAGGTTTTTAGACCCATCTGCACTGAATGAATCAAGAGGAGCCAGACCAGTCGCGACGTCACTGCTGTTGACACTGCTTTGTCTGTCTGCACTTGCTTTATGTGACACGCCGGGAGTTGAAACGCGAGTGACGTAATACCCTGCATGCTTCGTTGCAGTTTCCATGGTGATGCTCGTGCCCATCGACGAATTGTGGAAGCACCTTAACTGAACAGGGTTGCCATATTGGCTATTTTGGAGACAATAACTAGAAATGTTGCTCTTTTAAGAAGCACTTGCTCAGAAATTTTTGTCTGGCTATTTGCCAACTTTTTGGCTCTTTTGCTATCTTTTTCATTCCAAGATTTTTGCTTAGACAAAAGACGTGAGCAGCGCGTGCACCTGGCTTGTCCCTGCGACAATGAAACGAGACGTGCGCCACCACACAGCTGCGCAATGCGCACTCAAGCAGATCTAGGAAGAGGTACGAGTGGAGCGCGCACATTGCCTCCTGGGCGGCCAGTGAATAAGCTGCTGCTGTGCACTGCAGTCTACGCTAGTTGAGTCCACAGTAAGGCTC
>Ga0210059_1017930_pt1 | contig 10023 bp, 3 predicted proteins | sample Ectturendosymbi2_FD_188042 | JGI IMG/M metagenome (GOLD analysis project Ga0210059, IMG submission 188042) | Ecteinascidia turbinata endosymbiont from Florida, USA - Sample 2 (SPAdes) (version 2) | ecosystem: Host-associated > Tunicates > Ascidians > Unclassified | place: Key West, Florida...
AACGGTGAATTGCAGACAGCTTTGTTAATTGGCTTTGCAAAACAAAAAGAAAGTTGTAGTGTCACTACACAACTTTCTCTGTATTCTAATCTCAAGGTCACTGCCTAATCTCAAGGAAATGTACATGACAGCTTTCAGACATAAACTTATTCACAACTCCATCACACAGTCCAAAGCAAGTAGAAGTATAATGGCCGCAAATGGCGGCAACGTTCCACACCTGCGGGCAATTATTACATCACACACAGTATGCACGTTCAAAATGATGTATTGTACACTGCACGCCGCTGCACTGCAACAACTTTGAATCTACGATTCATTTGATGATTGTTGGTTTGCTAAGCACTGCACTATTTCAGTATTTAAAATGTCAAGACCAACGGATTTCCAAAAATTGTAGAAGCAATTTCATATTCTACAGTTCATGATATCTCTGAGGGGGGGCCCATTTTTTACATTTAGCTTGACGGGGGGCGGCGCGCACCCCTGCCCCCCGTCAGTTACGCCACTGATCATGGCTACTTGGGACATAACCATTGTTTAAAAAATGTCAGTAGTATGTTGCATAAAAATGTATGTAATCAGATGAAATCCTAGGTTACAGAGAAATCCTAGGTTACAGAGTAACTTGCAACACAAACAGGATTTTGATGTAAATAATTCATATTTACACTTTTTACTAAGCTCAAAGGCCAAATCAAAAACGAAATTATAGAAGAAAAGTTCATCATTCATATATATGTAGAAAGAAAACTTGATACATCAAAATCCTGTTTGTGTCCCATGTTATCCTGGTAACCTAAGATTTTTGTTATACCATTTTCCCAGAAGTTGTGAAGAAGATATTTGTCTTGTTTTCTAATATATGTCTAAAGTTGAGGTATCAAGGCATGCTGAAATTAAAATTAGCCACATTAGAAAAGTCAATCATACAGTGTCAAAACTTTTTTCAAGTCTTTGGACAATAAACTTATTACTTTCTGTCACTAAATATTTGTAATTTGTGTTTTGTGATTGAAAGCTGTTTTATTTTGCTGTATATATTATTATTTAGTCATATTCTATATCTACCAGCCATAATATCAATAGGCAGCAATGATTTTGCTTATAAATACGTGAAACTAGGTTGAAACCTGTATTTGTCCCAAGTAACTTCTCAAGTCCCAAGACCAATGATGTAACCCCATTTGATAGCTTGGGGCCTTATCAAGCAGGCCACAATTCAGCAGTCTCATGCACTATTACTTGAAAGTTGCTTTAGCATCTAATCTAACCCCTGCCCCAACCAAGAATCTATAACCTTTAGTTATGTTATGCAAAAAGTGTCTGTAACCCTGTGATTCCGCCGGCTTCAATGCCTTGTACTACGTTCTGTTTTGTCTGTTTTTATCGACCTGCGTTCTGCAGAGTGTGTGTGTTCATACTATGGACTTCGTGTCTGGTCATAAACAAATAAAAAGAATAAATTAAAATAATTCTACCCTCACCTTAAGCCAAGGGTTCTCAACCTTTTTTCTTCCGTTTACCCCTTGCCAACTTCCTAACATAAAATTTACCCCTTGTTTTTTTAGTCACTAGCGCTGTAGAAAAAAACAAAGTATTGTAACTTCAGCACCATTAAATTTGCCCCCAGGATAGGTAAAATTTACCCCCAGAGAGTAAATTAACCCCGGTTGAGAACCCCTGCCTTAAGCTAACCCTACAAACCCAAACCAAAGCAACTGTTAACTACACTGCACATGATCCTCTACAATAACTACAATAACTAAACAGACTAAAGCTAATCTGTAGCTATTGGGAGAAACGAACAGGCAACATTACTTTTTATTTTAATCCTGCGCTCCTGCAAAATTCACTGACAAAGCAGACGTACATATCATTTGCCAACTAAAACTTCCAGATATGTCAGGCTTGGGTTTGTGCAGTGGTAGGCCTACCACTCTGGTGCTAAAAAGCACATGCTCCAGTATGCACATGCCGCAGTAAGATTGTTTTACAAACGGAATGTTTGGATGGACGATTAAAGGCAACAGTTTTAAATATACATAATCGAATCTAAAGTAACTAGCCACTTTTAAACATACCCCACACCCGCTCTCAGTCAGGTCTAGCAGGCTCGCCAGATTGAAAATAGGCCTGTTAGCAACAGGTGGAAAAATGTGAGATATCCGGCCGTATCTTAAGTAGGCCGTGTTACACGCTAAACGCGGCCTTTTCAAAGTGGCTTTCAAGCGAAATTAATTGCCCATCCCTGCAATAGGTGATTTTAATTAAGACAAGAATAATATCTTTTAATAAAAATGTACAATACTAACCGTGTTAGAGACTGCAGAGAGATGCTGGAAATTAGTCAGCAAAGATATAGATTTCCCAAACTGATAGATTTCGCTCTAAAAATGCACTCGATGTTTAGAAACACACACGTGTGTGACAGTACGTTTTCTACGATGAAGCAAGTCAAATCTAAAAACAGATCGAATAGCAGACGGAGCACTGGACGATAATGTCAGAGAAGCCTCGACTATTGTTTGTGTGTCAGAATGGAATTCGCGGTTGGAACAATTTCGCTTTCATGTGAATTGTTTTGTGATTGCATCTACAGTGGCGTTTAGGGGTCTCTAGTGAATAAAAACGCTACGTCATATTTAATGATATTCACAGGCCTATGTTGGGTTTGTAGGGTTACTCGCAGCAAATTAATCTTCAAAACAACGGAAAATCACTATGCAGGATAGACATTTATGTTGGTCCCCCCGACTTTTTTTTGGCCCCGTAGTGCCCCCCACTTTTTCAATTATAGGACCGCCACTGGTAATAATCACTCTTTGGGTCGAATTAATATGGCATTTCAATGCAGAGGCTTATAAATTTTTGTCATCGCCGTAGCATACACTGTTCAACAATATCATTGATGAATATAAAAAAGCTACATAAAAAGCTACATAAACTTGTGTACTTATTTTATGCTAATGTGCCCACGTTTTTCCTGTCTAGTAAGGTAAGACACGACGTTGCCGTTTTTGCGGTGCTCCAGCACATACGTACGCCTAGGTTTTTCTTTTCAACAAGTTTTGACTTTCAAAATTTTTAATTTTTTCAGATGACCTTACTTTCACATCAGACAGAAACATGTTCGAGTATGGCATAAATATCACAGAAGATCTCATCGAAAAAACTGCTACATTGTTAAGTCTGAATGAACGGGCCGTGAGCGGAATAGCGACTCGTGGTGGTGAAGCTATCCGATTGGGAACGCCTGCAGCTTTGGCTGTTTGGAAAGCTGAGTAAGTAAAAGTCCTGTGTGTCTGAGTTGGTTTCTTGGTGCAAGGAGCAATGCTGCGAGATTTTGCTCCAATGATCGTCGATGCTGCTGTTCAGGCAAACGCGTCTTCGTTCAATGATTTATCTTCTTCTGCAACGAGGTGCAAATCCAAACATCGGTTCGGTTCCCTTCCCTCCCTTGTTTTTCGCTGTGAAAGCAGGTGATACAGAAGCAGTGAGGCTGCTGTTGCAGTATGGTGCTTCGCCGAACGCTCGTGTTTCTTGCAAGGTATGCCTATGTCGTTTTCGTTTGTATCACAAATTTGTAAACTGATACGAACCAATGATGAAACTTTTTAGTTTCAGATCAGGGCAGTGAAAATATTTATACTCCAAAGCCGATTTCATCACGTTTTGTGTTTTTTTTAGAATTTATGACCAGTTCAACCCTAAAATGACCTGCTAATTTTTTTTAACTGATAGACTTGTTTTGGGGTTTGTTATCCACCGACCTTCGTAACTTTCTTTTTCTTCCTTTCTTTAGGCGTTTCTTGTATGACGATCGCTCATGAGAAGTCATGAAATCAACCGTTCATAAAAAAATTAAAAAGTAGCCATAAATAATAAGTTGTCGTCCACAACGGTATTTAATGCATTTCCGATCAACTAATTACGCTGAATAATGTACAAAAAAAACTTTCCATCGTGGATCACATGTCACGCTTGTGCATTGAGACTCCGAATCAGTAAATTGTGGTTCTGTCTATCGACAAACGTCTTCTGTGGAAGCTCACAGCCGCTGCTCACGTAGGCAAGGCACGCTGGCAGACAAAGGCACGAAGTGGCTTTCAACATACAAGGTGCAGCCTCAAAGTTTGATGCGCGACGTGATGTTTTGAAGAAGGTCGTGAGTTTTCCAGTCGACAACAAGCTTGCATGGGAGACATGACCCGACTCATTGGCACTGGTGCGACTAAGTAATCCATTGACTTTTATACCAAAAAGTCATGTTCTGATTTGGTTTTCATAGCTTGGTGGTTTAACGCCACTTCACATCGCTGCGGGGATTACGTGCCCGGAAGCAGTTGACATCGTTGAACTCCTGCTGCACGCCAACGCCAACCCTAATGCTGCTGCATATGATGACCATATTACCTATGATGTTGGAAAAACAGGTTTGGTAAGTGATGCGTGCCCTTTGATTTCCATTAGAGCTGTTTACTTTTTAAGGTTTGTCGCTTTCGCGTCGCACCTGCGGTTGATCGCAAACAGGGCAAAGGTTAAATCAGTGGTCTGCAACCTTTTTTGTACTATCGCGCCCCTACGGCAACTTTGTTTGAAAATCGCCCCCTATCCCGACGTATAATTTGTGCGTTGCCTGAAAATATTATTTTGTTTTGAAAATAATTTCGATGCTAATGAAATATAAAAGAGCAATCTAGTTAGCACAAAAGGAAACGAACAAACAAAACGAATGCAAATGCGTTTGCAGAATAAACGTTACTCATTTCCAAAAAAACAGCTGGTTTCAACTGATGCGAACTTTGCGATGGTGTTTATCTGCAAGAGTTTTCAAAGCAGTTTGGAAGTTGGTTAGCTTAAGTCTCATGGCATTTCTACCGGTCGTGTTATGTCAAGACCAGTGGCGTAACTGACAGGGGGGCAAGGGGGCGAACCGCCCCCCCTAGGCAAGCTAAATGCAAAAACTGGGCGCCCTCTAGTTGACATTTTGATATTTAGCATTCATTAGGTTGTTGTTTTTTTGCGTTTTTCGGGGTATTTTCATTTTTTAGCATGTATAGACATCCACGACATCCAGAGATTCACTATCGTTTCTTAACTTTTCTTGGGTTTTCGCTAGTGGGCCTCCTACGGTGACCCCCTTCAGCTAAGCTTTGCCCCCCTGGCTCAAACGTCTTGTTACGTCACTGGTCAAGACGATCGCAGCATTTCTTACGCATGTCCAGTACTTGGCAGAAACTTTGCTCAACAAAATACGTCGCGGGAAACGCAAGTAATAATAGCTTCACTTCTCCCAAAGTTCTGGAAAACGCTCACTGCACTAAATTCAAAAATTTAATCATCCGTGTGTATGAAATATAGTACGGGCTTCAACGTCGCTTTGAATGTTGATGAGACATTCCTGGATGGTGGAATCGCATTCGCTTATGCTAGTTAGCTTGCAAAAAGGTATTTCATCCAGTAACTTTTTACGCAATGTAACTTTTGGCGTGATCTCCACAACAGAATGACTTCATAGCAAGCCTCAAAGAACAGGTAGTGAAAAGTATATTTTGGACTCCTTAGTTTAGCCAAGATGGGATGTTTGGGCTTACTCGCCTGTCTAAGTTACTCCTTTCCTAGCCTACTGTTCTGTTATACTCTGTCGTACGTCAGTCAGTGCAGCTATTTCAACAGTACAGCAAAACATTCTAACTGACTGAAAAACACGATAGGCACGTTTCACAACTTACGGCTAGCTGTTAATAATTTTAACCAGCCATCAATTGCTACGTAAATCGTCTCGCAACAGTAATATATTTTCACAACAGAATACACTTCAGTAGGCCTACCTTGTTTTACTCAAGATACAAAACAAATATAAAACACCTGATAAAGGACGGTCATAATTTTTTGCCTACGAAACAGTAGTTTGGCAATGCTCTGCCGAAGGCCATGAAGACTCGTTCCAAGGCAGTTTTGCTAATAATAACGCAGTACGGTTGGAAGGATTTGTGACAGTTAACGACGAAAATTCACTAGGCCAAACTTGACGGCAACTCGCAATTACTGTAATATTCACTATCGCCGAGAACGTCGATGCGATTATTTAGTGGTAGCAATGTTATGACGGTTGGGCCATTTTTACCATCTTTAAAAAAGCTGAGGTTTTCCTCTTGAAAAATGGAGTTTGACCGATTGGGTACTTTCCGATAGCTATATCAGTATTGGTTGATTTCAAACAAAATTAATATAATAGAAATAATTAACGCATATTCTACGAGAATCGTCCAAAACCCCGCGTGCTGATGTATGCAGGCTGGCAAATGTTATTGCTTGATGTCCTTTTTGTGACGCTGCTCATGCAACGGTTGGGTTAACCAACGTGACAAACTACTCAGTGCAACAGTTTTTCCACTCTTACCGTATTCTGAACATTAGACTCAACAAAATGCCTGCACAGTGCACATTCATAATATTTGTGAGAACTGTAATGCTCGATTCCTAACCAGTGACAATATCATTGGTCTTGGATATTTGATGCAGTGAAGCGTAACACAGAACGATGTTAGCTTGACTGTGGCGCGACTAGTCCGATATGTTTTATAACCTTTGTTGCGAACCATGGGGTCGAAAGTGCATCAATTGCTTTGATTCAAAAGTAACAAATATTGCTTTTTTTTGGATTCAATTCAAAATATTACTATGTTTCAACCTGCAAAAATCTCCCCCCAAATCTCGTAAATAACAAAATCGCCCCCACAACGCATAAAATCGCCCCCTGGGGGGCGATTTCGCCCACGTTGAAGACCACTGGGTGAAATCGTTGAAACCTGGAAAAATAGTTGTGTCTAATACGGAAACTTCATAATATGCGAGCAGTGTCAGATTTGCCCACTTGCCTGCAGCTTTAGGAAAACATTTACCTCAGGATATGTTATATTAGTACAGCACATTAGCCGAAGCAGTAACTTGCAGTGATGTACGCTGTGTAGTCCTTTTTTGCTTCTCTTTAATATTTTCGATGTGCGCCGTAGCCGTGTATTCGTTTTGGCCATATTTTCAGCGTTTCGGAGTTTCTGCAGTTATTTAAGCCAGCTGTGTATACTTGGCTTGAGCGAAATCTATAGCTTGGATTATTCCCCTTCCAGCTCCACAAGCATGAATAATTTATAATGGTTGATATGGGCCTTGTGGCTCTGGCGGTTAAGGTCTCATCTTCCGCAATGTCAGCAACAATCAGCTCGTATGTGCAAGTCAGAGATTTCATTGGAGCATTTAATTTGCAATCTGTACGTCATGTGGAGGATGAGCATAAAACACCGATATGTTGAAACTCCCATTAACACAACGGCCAATGCCCCCGGTCTCGCGTTATTGTGCCCGGTTGGAAAAGGTCCCGATGAAGAAAGTGATGGGACATACGAAGGACACTGCCATGGTCGCGTTGCACTGGGCACCCATGTCAAATTTTTACCGTGGTCTGCGTTGCTCTGTTTAACTCATTGTCAACGCCTGAAAATTTACCAGATGGCTCTGAACACGTGACCTCGCTTTTTTAGATTTTTAATATTTATCTTCATGCTGATTAATAGTTTCATGTTTTGGCACCATGATTCATCAAATATGATTTTGTTAATTTCTGCAGGGTGGCGATTTCAACATTTTAACGTTTATTTTATATCAGATAACCGAATCTTCGGAAACCAACCTTAATTATTACAAGTGGCGGGATTCTTCTACCCAATGGGTAAAAGAAGATTTGAAGTTTGTGAGAGAATCAGGTAGAACTCCACTTCACATTGCTTGCGATCGGGATGACAATTACGAGGTATATCTCATAAAAGAACATTTTTATGAGTTTTTTGACGTCGTTTTTTTAGTATAACTGGAAGGTTTATTTTTACGTGGGTGCATTTTCTGCATAAAATTCATTTCGTGGAAGCAGAATCCAATAATAAAAAACACTAATTTTTAGCCAGTATGGCAGCACGAAAACGAAGTGCATGTGCCATTGCCTTCGAAACTAAGTTGTGTCGACGTAATTTCGGTGAAGCAGAAAAACGAAGAAAATCAGAAACAATGTGTTTCACGGCATCACATTTAACGGTTGTAATACTGTGGAGATTTGTGTATTGCTGCCTCGCCCTGAGTTCTTGAGTTCTTGGTCATTGAAACGCTGGTTGTTGCCACGACAGCTCGGGGCAGTTGACGTGCATATATCGCAGCAAGGCTCGAACACGTCGGTCTTAGTCATTATTGTTAACTATTGCTGTCGTTGCTACCGGACTTACACTCCTTGTTTCTGCTGATGTTAGCTGCAGAACCGTTGCCAGAAAGTTTCAATAGAGGGCTTTGCGTTTGTGTAGGGGGGCTTGACCTGAAAAATTGATAAAAGCTCAACTGATTTCTAGTGTTCCATATTTCAGATTGGTGGGCAAAGCCCCTGTGGTGACGGGACTGGTTAGCTGCGATGATTATTGATTAAAGCCTAGCGTACGAGAGTCGTCTCGCAGGTTTCGTGCGTCACAAATACTTGCCAACGTCAGAAATAAACATCAGCAATCATGCCCGTAGCCACGGGGGTCATTAGGGAGTAGCGACTCCCAAATTTTGTTGTATTCAGAAAAATTTGTAAAACATATGGTAAAAACAAAATCTGGCTCCTCTAAAAATGTATTTTGAGCCCCAAACCTTAAAACCTGGTTACGGGCCTGTCAGCATTGATTATGGCTTTACAAAATTTGTGACGTGAGCTACGTAGTTTGTTCAAAACACCTATCGCTAACTGGATATAATCGTTCAAGTTTATGAAAAAATCTTCGAAACGCAACTTCTTTCAAACATGAAGCTGACACTTGTTCTCGTTGAAAAACAAAACAAGCAAAAAAAAAGCAAAAATCTTACGAATGCCTGGAATCAACAGTGCGGCCACCCTTCAGCTCCTCCTGCCTGGTGTCACAAACTATTAAATACGGGACTAATATGATGGTAAATCACGAGACTCTTGCAGCGATTAGCAATATGTTTGTATCGTTGTCGCTCACAGTGGTAAGGTATATTTCCCAGGACGCAGAGAAGATCGTTCGGCTGCTGTTGGAAAACGGTGCGGACCCTGATGTTATCTGGAGTGGACACTCGCCCCTGTCTCTTGCAATTATGTCAGGGAATGACCTTGTAAGGAAATTTTATCTTATGAACAAAAACTTAGGTTGCTTGTATTGCGTGCATCCACCACTTTCCGGCCTTACCGCTGCTGGACAGAGGTTTCTTGGCAACCGAAGCAGTTCGTCGCATTTTATGTTGATTTTATCAAACCTGGCCCGCGCCGTTATTTACGTGTCAGCTCGTTTTATTTCAAAAATCGAAGAATTCCTTTTGTAAAAATCTGTTTTTGCATCCTGGCTAAAGATTTTCTGCCAATGTTTTTTTGTTGAAAGTCTTTAATCAACCGCACCTTTAGGATTTCCTCGTGAGTACTAAGCTTCAATCAGTGTTTACATAATTTTTTTTATTTGATAGAATCATTTTCAGACACCTCGTGCATCTTGAGTTGCATCATTGCTTTTTTTAGCGAGTTCTAGTGGCCAGTTGTGCGTCATTCGATCGTCACGGGCGAATTTAGGTCATGCCGTAATGTTGATGTGGCTCATCCAACACTTTTCTTGGATAAAATTTTGGTCTGGTTGGATGTTATAAGTTTTAGACATTTATCGCTTATCGAAGACCCTTATTGAAGTTTGTGGGCTCAAATCTCACACCAGCCGAAGCTTTTTTCTGGTGTTCATTGTTACCTGTGTTAAGTTACTTAACAGCCATGTGTGAAGCAATTTTGTCAGTGAAAGAATGAAATCGTAAAATGAAAATCAAGCAGAGGAAACGTACAGTAGTCATAAAAAAATTTGCGTAGTGCGTGTATCAGTGACCAGAAAACAAAGTCAGTTTATTTTGAATTGAGGCCCTTGCCCCCCCCTTAGTTACGCCACTGACGAATACTGTTTGGACATTTTTTTATTTTTAGGGTCTGAGGGGGTCCATGGC
>Ga0210059_1017931_pt1 | contig 10022 bp, 4 predicted proteins | sample Ectturendosymbi2_FD_188042 | JGI IMG/M metagenome (GOLD analysis project Ga0210059, IMG submission 188042) | Ecteinascidia turbinata endosymbiont from Florida, USA - Sample 2 (SPAdes) (version 2) | ecosystem: Host-associated > Tunicates > Ascidians > Unclassified | place: Key West, Florida...
AAGACTTGGATCCCAAAATGACGCAGTGCTGGGGGTGATGTCGAGAAAACAAAGAGCCAAACGAACTGCATGATGGCCGCAAAGAGCATTTCGAAAACACCGAGATTGCATAATACTACCAATTCCACCATCTTGCTTTCTGTTAGCAGGGATCGGTTTGGGCGTCAATGCTGAGATCGGTGTATCAACATATAGTTGTGAATTGGATGTTATTGCTGTAGGATGGAAAATATTTTGTGGAATGTTGGTTGCGGTTTAAATGTAGAATGATGAATTATGTCTTTCCCCCTCAAACGTTCAGGATAGGGTTCCCAACATCAGGAGGAAGTTATCAACAAGATACATTTGTCTATTTGCAGAGGTTATTCCAATGATAAGAATTGCGAGGCAGAAATGCATGGAATATATTATTTTATTCCAAATGTAGGTACAAAGATCAGTTAATATTATCTTCAAAATCATTGCATGGTTATCGATGAACTTGAACATATCCATTTTTGTCATGACAAGATGTTACTGAAAATTTCGATAAAATTTATAACAATACTTGCGTGTTCCCTTATTATTTCATTCCGCTTTTTTGTAATAATGTATTTATTGTGTCGAAATTCTGAAGAGGTACGGGGTCTGGGGAAGGTCAGAAACAATTGGCTTGAGAGGACAACAAGTCCACCTTAGTCCATTCATGAGGGCTGTTTGTGACCAGACTAAGCTGTTTGACATGTTCAGTTGTCAAACGAAACGAAAGCACCTTCAATGGCTGGTAATATTTGAATTTCCTTTGGATATTTCCAGTGGCACTAATACACTAAACCTTTGTTTCATGAAGTTTTGCCGAGAAGCAGATCAATAGTTGTGCGTATCATTAGCAATGTTCATCAATGCCAAGCAATACAGACTCTTATCCTATGCGAAAATGGTTCAAAAAACCCTGTGCGAACAGCACGATCAAACACAGAAGTGCATCGAATGCGAAAACTCTCATTCCATGGGCATATGTCTAGACTGGGCTCACGCATGGAAACACAATATACTGTATGCAAACAAATCAGTTTGCGCATAAAATTTAATATTTTGTGTGAAGTAAACGCGAAGGCCCATTACATGGGTACAACCATTATCTCAAAAAAAAACCTATTTGAACATTGCCAATATGTTATTAAGGAAATGCAGAAATTGAGGTAAATGGTGACTGGTTGAGGTGTGATGCCTTATATCTGACGTAAAACAAAACTTTCTACATTTCAACTAACTAAATATCTTTGCAAATAACCACTGAATGAGCTCATTTTACATTTGTATGTGAAATATTCACACTTTGCAGGTGATATTGCCGTCGGATGGAAAATATTGTGTGGAATGTTGGTTGCGGTTTTGATGAAGAATGATGAATTATGTCTTTCCCCCTAAAGCGTTCAGAAGAGGGTTCCCAACATCAGGAGGAGGTAATTCACCAGATACATTTGTTTATTTGCAGAGGTACTTTCAAGGTCAAGAATTGTGAGGCAAAGATGCATCGAATATATTATTTTGTTCCAAATGTAGGTACAAAGATCAGTTAATATTATCTTCAAAATCATTGCATGGTTATCGATGAACTTGAACATATCCATTTTAGTCATGACAAGATGTTACTGAAAATTTCGATAAAATTTGTAACAATACTTGTGAGTTTCTTTCTTATTTCACTCCGCCTTTTTGTAATAATGCATTTTGTTGTGTCGAAATTCTGAAGAGGTACGGGGTCAGAGGAAGGTCGGAAACAATTGGCTTGAGAGGACAACGAGTCCACCTTAGTCCCTTCATAAGGGCTGCTTGTGACCGGACTAAGCTGTGTGACATATTCAGTTGTCAAACGAAATGAAAGCACCTTCAATAGCAGGTAATATTTGAATTTCCTTTGGATATTTCCAGTGGCAGTAAAACACTAAATGTTATTTTCATGAAGCTTTGCCGAGAAGCAGATCAATAGTTGTGCGTATCATCAGCAACGTTCATCATGGCCAGGCAACACAGACTCTTATCCCATGCGAAAACCGTTTAAACCCTGTGCGAACTGCACCATCAAACACAGAAGTGCATTGAATTCAAGCATTTTCATTGCAATGGCATATGTGCACACTGGGCGCACGCATGGAAACACAATGTACTGTATGCAAACAAATCAGTTTGCGCATAAAATTTAATATTTTGTGTGAAGTAAACGCAATGGCCAATTGCGTGGGTACAACCATTATCACAATGAAAACTTATTTGAACATTGCCAATATGTTATTGAGGAAATGCAGAAATTGAGGTAAATGAGTGACTGGTTGAGGTGTGATGCCTTATATCTGAAATAAAGCAAAACGTACTACATTTTAACTAACCAAATATCTTTGCAAATAACCACTTGAGAATTACAGTTGATGATCATCTGAAACTAAAAGTAAACAGTATATAATGTCTCATAGCTATGTTGGATAGTAACTTGATTTAGGAGCCACACATTACTCCAATCAAACAAAGCCCAAGGCTTTGTGTAATTGTTGCTATGCTTGGACACGATCTGCTAATTTGCTTAGGACGAACTGTTGATTTTACTTTCATTCACTTATAATTTGCATTCTGCAATGGATTAACATCATCAGTGAAGACATGTTCAATGTCCTCTTTTAGCGATTGAAAAATCTTCATAAGAACTGCTTCCAATATCATCCTGCAATAAGTGAAAATGGAGGAAGGCAACTGCTCAATGGTAAACACACCGCACCTCAATTAGAAGATAGGGTGTTCGATCCACAGCCACTGAGACAATTGCCATAGTCGTCCATGAGCAAGAGAGTTCGTCTAAACCGCCTCGGCAAGAAACACAATTCACGCTTTGGCCAGCCATCAGCTGCCATCACCCAAGTGAAACAACAAAAAAAACAAGAAAAAAACAAGCAACTAGTGATCTTCATCTGCTAAAATGATAAGCACATACATATTTCAGTAAACACCCAAAAATGCTTCATTGCAACAGCTTGTGCAACAATTATAATTGCGAATCATTGGGATATATTTGTGACTGCACACCTGTTGTGCATTGAATATGCTCAAAAAATTGTTTTTGACGAAACTTTACAGACTCGGTATGCGGCCGCCGCGGATTCTAGTTTAGGAAACCCTGATCTGAATTTGACTATTCCTCGGGAGAATTGAACGATCAGCTTAAAAACTATAAGCTTAAATTAGTTAAAATAATTTGAAGAAAATGTTGCAATCACGAAAGATCTTACATTATGCACTTTCACTGAAAGTTCAATCATGAAAAGCTTTCAAAGTGAAAAATCGCTCGAGATTGAATTCTTTCCAAATGATCATCTGTATCTGTACATACAACAGGCACATACAATGTTAAACCCCATACATACTCGTCTGATAATTTCTAAATTTTCCATCTCCAGCTTTGCCGCAATAACTATACACGGTATTTCGTACAATTTAACTCCTATGCTCAACCAACAGGTATCATTGGCAGAAACGGTGAACAACCTTCATGCGTGATATTGCAAAATTGTCCTAAACGTGTTTATGTTGTAGCTGGAAAATAACCAAAAGCATTTTTTGGCAGGATAAAATCATGAATACATGGTAAAACATAGGGCAATGATTTGATGACAGTGCAGGTCTTCCGAATAAGATTTTGATTTGTGTTTGCTTAGATACATTTGCACTTTCACTGAAACCTCAAATATGAAAATCTTTCAAAGAGAAAAATTGCATGAAACACAATTCAGGCTTCGGCCAGTCGTCAATTAGTATCACCAGATTTAACCAAAACAAACACAAAATACTAACAAAAATCAACATATTCCACCGTGATATTCATCTGCTTAAATGATAAACGCACACATCTTTCAGTGAACATCGAAAAATGCTTCATTGCAATAGCTTGTTCAACGCTTTTTATTGCGAATCACTAGGGTACATTTGTGATCGCCTGTGTTGTTTATTGTACATGCTCGAAATTTTATTTTTGACGTATCTTCCAATATATCATGCTTGGGGACAATATGCCTGTTGGTGATGATGCGACGTTGTGTTTCCTCTCAACATTTCAAAGGGAAATTCAACGAAGCCAAGGAAGTTTTGAAAGCAGGATGAATTGGCACCATATGGTTAGGATGATTGCAGACTAGGATGGATGAAGTATGCAGTTTGCATTTCTTGATAAAGTGCTTTGAACATCGCTCGTTTATTCCCACTTGGATGTCCGTAACATCTTGAGAAATTTCTTGCAGTTTTGCAAACGATCTTATGTTGCGTGAACGATTTTCATTTGTATGTGAATAATTCACACTTTGCATCACTGAGAGTTCATTCAGACGTCCTAATGTGGTCTGAAATACGCCGATGAATATGTAGAATATGCAAAAACAGAACAATAAATTCGGAAACTCCCATTAGATTAATCGATCCAAATATGTTCATGAACATTGCAATCCAATGCCAAGACCTGGATTCCAATATCTCCCAGGGCTGAGCAGTAGCGGTCACATGATGAATTGGTGCGGAGGGATGCGATGTCGATTTGCAAAGAACCCAATGCTTCACAGAACCATAATGCGAAAATGAATCACTTCCACATACGTACATTTACGAGGAAACAAGTTTGAGCTTGGTTGAGAAGAAGCTTGATTGGTAAAAACTGGTCAAACTTTAACACTGTACCGATGCGGATTCAACAAGCAAATGTGGCATATAACAGCGATCTGACGAAGTCACTGGCGTTGCGCGGGAACATCGAGAACTCCAGATAGACAGTTCAAGCGACAACATAATACTTATTCGCATTGTAGGTTGCGTTTGTTGCATCACAATTACCGGTGGCAGTAGCCAGCATAGTGCAGTAGCGCTGTATAACTTGTATGTTGCAGCAACTGAGCGTAGTCACTTGGATGCGGTTTAGATCGGTGCTCTTGAAATGGGGAACTCTTATAGTTTTTAATTGTCGTTTGTAATAGTCTGCAACACCCATAGTAATCTGTGCATAACATTTGTTATTGCAGTTGATTTTGATTAAATAATAACAAGAAGCGGGTTGATTCTGTTTATTTTGGAACAGAAATTAAGAGAACGGAAAGAAACAACCAATTCGCAATAAGTGAGAGCACGAAAAAACGAAAGCGAGAAAGCACGATCATTCATGGACGTTCGAAGAAATTCTTCCAGGGGGGAAGGTCGACATTTTGTTTATCATTTTCATATTCCTGACGATCAGTGTTACCTCAAAGATAATTTTACACTGAACAAACATTTGTTTTAGTGAACATGATTATTTCAAGGCTGATTAAGTGGAACTTTCAATGAATTGCAAACTTTGTGAACTATGTATTAAATATAAAATCTTTTCAAAATACGAACGAAACACACATTTCATTGAAATAGCTTCTTCTTTTCGGTGGAGTTTCCGTTGATTTGGAATGTTGCAATTGCGCGAGAATAAGATTTAATTGCAAAACAGTTCTGGTGGTCCTAAGTATTTGCGCACCTTATAGGGAACATTGCTGACGATGCAATGCAAATGGACGTTCACAAAACGCTTTATCCTTTCTACACTACAAAGAAAATGCCCCATGTTACGGTAACAATCACAAAAAACGTTTCGTTGGAAGCAATAGCCAGGTATTTCACTTAGGAAGCAGGGACGCACCTAGCTGATATATTCAACTGAACTAACAACTGAACACGTTTTTGAAAATTTCGGCGGGGGATTGCCCGGTTGCTCTCCTCCTGATTGTGGGATCAGCAAGCAAGACTTGTCAGTATCACTTAGAACAATGGTTCTCAAACTTTCATCAGCCGTGGCTCCCTTCAAAAGACTCTTGTGGCCCCTGCTCATCAATAAAAATACCTAGTTTTGGCGTCTGCTCGGCCTCTGCACGTTGTCCCCAGACAACAGTTCCGTGGCCCCCAAGAGGGACAAGAGCCCCGTTTGAGAAACTCTGACTTAGGAACAAGAGCTGCAAACGTCTGGGATCTCGTCCAAAGCGAGCAATAAAACCTTGCTACACAAACCGGACAATTAAGTAGACCTGTATATGGACACGACTACGGACAAACTTACTACAATTAGAACATCACGCAGGTTTTGCAAAATTGACCAGATGAATCATGAAAACTTGACACAGCAAATGTAGCTTTGCACTCAGTATTCACTCAGATCTCAGAACTAAACCTTAACGTTTATGACGTGTTCCCACAAGCCTGCATAGATGTACTCTACTTTAACAAGCCAGTTAATTTTATATTGCATGATAAGAAGCTTGCATAAGTGTAGTTTCACACTCAGGCACATTGGTCACACTTCCACTAACAATGGAATTTTTAAACTTGTTGAAGCATTGCTATTGAACCACCCGTGCTTCTTTTCACAAAGTATAAACGTACGTGGCTCACCGCTATCAGCATGTCACTGTTCCGCTGCATTACCTGCCAAGACGTCTGCGTTCAACAGTCTCGTGCAACAAAACGCCTGCCACAGTAATATAAAGTGAACCTTTGTAGATTTGTTGCCATGATTTTGGTACGCAATAAAGACCAACAATAGAACAATCCACTCTCGACATACGCAACCCACCTCAGCAGACAAAGGAAGGGACACGAGTGAACTGCAAGCTCATCACTGCATAACACTACAACTGTGAACCTGACTCTTGTGCAGTGTGAGTTTCATACCGGCAAAAAACTGTTATTGCAAGAATCAAATCAATTAATCGTAATTAAGATACCGACTTCAGGTTTTTCCAGAAATATTTGGTTTTAATCCCAATTTCCAGACGGGGGGCAAATGCCAGCTTTGTCTCCCATGCCCTGTGGACACCAATGCGAGCATTGACAATTTTATATCCGGTTCCGACGTTGGATTTCATATGCATCTGTAGGAGCTGGAAATAATGAATTTGTTAGATTTATATGTGTAATAAAATGTCTGCAAGTGGTTGGGTATGGTTTTATAATGAAATGTCTGTAAGTGGTTGGGGATGGTTTTATTTACTGTAAGTGGTTGCGGATGGTTTCAAGAGCACTGCATGATGGCGACAAAGGATACTTGGCAAAAACAGAGATTGAATGATAGTACAACTTCCACTATCTTGCTTTCTGCTAGAAAGGAACGGAGTGGCATCGAATATCAATGCTGAGATCAGTGCATGAAGATTACGTTTTACATTAGATGAATCTGCTGTAGTAGGCAAGATATTTTGTTGAATGTTGGTTGTGGATTGAATGTAGAACGATCGATTATGTCTTCCCCCAAACGTTCAGAACAGGGTTCCCAACATGGGGAGCAGGTACTCTAAAAAAATATTTGTCTGATGGCAAGGTCAAATCCACGTGGTAACAGCGGGCGAAAATTAATTGAATATTTTATCTATTTTCAACTATTCATATGTAAATCAGTCAATATTAGTTTCTGAAGACATTGCACGGTTATCCTTGAGCATTTCCATGATTATACACATTACATTTTACTCACATGCAGATAAATTTTGATACGACATTGAGCAATGGAAAAATTATTCACAGCAAATCCTTCCACTCTCCAGTAAGGAAGATACATACACTTTCGCTGCGCAGATGTCAAGGAAAATTTTTGATAAACCCTGCTTTGATGTTCGGTTTTCCCCGAATGAGGCTATGCATTGGCTTTAATGCAAAAGCTTGTACTGTATTAGACCAAAATTATTTTTAATCACTTCAATTTCCTACATTGCTGTAAATCTGAAAAGAAATCATGGGACTAGTTTGCATTCCTTCCAAAGAACTTACTTCATCTCCGTAAACAATCTGAACAAAAATACAAACCATGCACACTAATCTGAAGATTTCGACGTTTCACTGCACAGGTTTGCCGCAGAGAGTGGAGATGATGTTTTGTTCAATTTAACTCTTATTCTCAAACAACAAGAAATTTATGCAGTAAATGAGATCAACGTTATTGCATTGTATTGTAGGATTTGTTCATACGTGCGATTTTGTAGCTGGAAAAGTCCATGGACGTAACTTTGCCAGAACAAAATTATCAATTCTTGAAAGAGAAGCAACGGTTTCATGACCTGCTGGATATTCCGAACAAGTTTTGACTTGCGTTTGCTTACAGTAGCTACATTAGTGCAAGCGATTGACTTGTGTTGCGATGCACAAGGGAATTGCACTGAACCAGTATATCGTGCTTTGTGACAAGATGGCTGTTGGTGATGATGCGACGTTGAGTTTCCTCCCAAAATTTTATTAAAGGAAGTTTTGAAAGCAGGATGAATTTGCACCATACGGTTGGATTCATTGCAGAATAAGATGGATGCAGTATGCAATTTGCATTTCTTGATAAAGAGTTTTGCTGAACAACGATCGTTTATTTCCAGTGAGATTTTCGTAACAGTTTAGGAAATCCCTTTTGTTTCACAAACGAACTTTAAGTTACTTGATGTGCTCATTTTTTAATTGTATGTAAAAATTTTGCATCACTGAGACTCACTGCGCAGCCGTCATGTAATTCAAATTAAGAAACCATGCTCTATAGCAAGGTGGGGATGCTACACCCGGTGTAAACATTCGATGTGCCCGCATCAGAATTTGTGTTGCTTAATTTAGAGTGCAAATTTGTGTTAAAACGAAGCTCTGTGGTAAGAAGGTAATTGAAATAGTATGTCGTAAGAAGCCTCTATGCCTCGTAGCAAGATAAAGGTAGTGTTTTAGAAAAAAAGAAGTTGTTATTTGCCGCCCGCAAGCAAAGATCCGCAGTTTATTTAACCTTCGTATTAAATGCGCTCCCGATCCCTGCTCTGGAGTGCGGTATTCGGAGACAGAAGCTGTGCATTGTCCAATGTCTGAAGCTCAGTTGCATAGACGGGAATAAAATAATTTTAACCAATCGATCAAATAAGGAATGAATTTCTATTTTATAAAGTCAAATTACCTGCAAAAATGCATCAATGAATGAAGAATTGCACAACTTTGAGATTAATTTTTAAATAACTTTTTATCTGTGAACAACAAGCACATACAATGGAAAGTGGTCCATTGTCCTGTGACCATTTGAGACGTTTTTACTGCAGCCTTGTTGCCGTGACGATAGACTGCGTTTCGTTTAGAATTGCTTCTCGGACAATCATAACCACAATCTGTTAGGAAGTGTAGGGGATGATATTTTTAAAACATGCTTTTTTCCACCATGTGATATTGTGGCTAGCAAATAAAATAAAGCTTAACAATATCAGGATGTATTGATATAAACATGATTGATTACAGGTTAGGTCTTCAGAAGAAGATTTTGATTTATGTTTGTTGAACTGCATTAACATAAGCGATTGCTGCAATTGGAGAGGCAATGCACAACTGGACTATATCAAACCAGTGTACTGCGCGTTTTGACAATATTGTTGATGGTGGTGTCATGAGGATATATTGCCTCCCTATGTTCAATAAAGGAAGTACTGGAAGCAAGATGAACGTGCACCACACGGTTAGGATGACTTCAAAGGATGGTGTATGCAGCATGCAATTCGCAGTTCCAGATGACGTGATTTGAATAACCCTCGTGGTATCCCTGTTCGACGCTCATCAAATCTGGATTAGGAATGGAGAAGCTGTTGCCCGTGAGCCAAATGTGGCCCGCGTGAAAATTTCATATCGTTGGCATCAGATATTTCCTTCGCGTCGAAACGAATCTCCATGATAAGCAGGTACTCAGATAGCAAGTCAAGAAAAGTCACTCTTCCTCATAATTAGGTAAAGGTAGAGTTTTTGGTTAAAATTAGTTGATTTTTTGACCCGCCAGCGACATTCTATAATTCATGCGGCTCATGATAGTGAATAGGTTCCCCACACCTGATCTAGATGCTCGGCATGTTTAAGCAATCTTTTTGTTTTACCATTAAGCTTGCGTCGTTTCTTCAAGTTTGTGGCATATACATTGATAAATTTCAGACATGCATTGTTTGTATGAAAAAAGACATGTACTGTGGTAACTTGAGACAAAAACTTTATACAGCTGAGAA
>Ga0210059_1017932_pt1 | contig 10022 bp, 6 predicted proteins | sample Ectturendosymbi2_FD_188042 | JGI IMG/M metagenome (GOLD analysis project Ga0210059, IMG submission 188042) | Ecteinascidia turbinata endosymbiont from Florida, USA - Sample 2 (SPAdes) (version 2) | ecosystem: Host-associated > Tunicates > Ascidians > Unclassified | place: Key West, Florida...
TTGAGTATTATGAATACTCATTTTTTCTACAGATATTTCAGGTATTTGAAGCTTGACTAGTAAAAGGTAGACTTGGTAGGTGATGTTTAAGCTCTTTTGCCAGCTCTTAGCCAGTATAACTTGAACCTTTTTTTCTTAGCACAGATTTAATCAATTGTGTAGGCTACTTGCTGCAGTAGAAATGTTTTCGATAAAGTACATGATGGATTATTTCCTACTATTGCACATTTTTCAAACAACTAGCGTCAATGCAAGATGAGGGCAGCCTTGACTCATCCAGCCTCAAAGCTTGGCAAAACAAGTCTCAAATTGGATGCTTTTGTATGCAATGTTTTTGCAGTTAAAAGGATGAAATTTAAAGCAACTTTGGTGTTTTTAATCTTCTTGGTTGTTGTTTTTAGTTTCATGGATACCCACAAAGACATGAATGTGAACAAATTCAGGATACCAACTACCAAGCATTTTTTCAAATGGGGAAAGTGTGAAACTTTCAAAGGGGTAAACTGTGTAGTTTATTGATGGTGAATGTAGAGAAAAGGGGTGCGAAAACAAAGTGGGGGCGATGCCAGCTTGCTATTGCCTACTTTTAGCCATGTCTTCCCAACTTTCAGTGCTTTCAAGATTGTGTATCATGAACACCCTTTTGCATTTTCTCCTGCTATTTCAGTTTTTCCGTAGTCTGAGGAACATATCCTTGGGTGACTGTATCTTAGGCAAATCAAACGTAATTATCACGGTTGGCTGATTATGATGACGTCATCAGAGGGCCCCCCTTTTTAGTCTTGCCTCGGCCCCCCCAACCCTAAACCCACCACTGGCCATAGTTACCACGATATTTAAAGAGTCTCTTGAAGAATATTTTCAGAAGATGCTGGGTGATTGTACATGGTAAGAGGGAGTCTTCATTCATCTCCGAACCTTTTCTAAATCTTTGTGCAAGCCATTTTATGAAATCGATGAAGAAACTCGTAAGAAACATGTAAGTGTAGTTGGAACTATTCGATCAATAAACTGACTGTTAACGACAACCTATGTTTGCGCCTGCCATCTTTCGTTTTTTTTACTCCTATTGCCTCAGCAGCATCTGAATCCTGTACCCATAAAAATATGGGCTGAATCCATGTAACGTAATACAAAAGCTAAAATAAAGGCAGTAGTTACTGGTTCAACGCACAATTGCACGCAGTGTTCTTGTTGCAGGTTTAACAAGCATTTCAGATTTGGAATGCACGTTATTGGATCGATGCTTCTTTGCGACTCTATCGCACGTTCAACTCAGATCTTTTATCACCTGACGATCTTCACAAACACAACGTGTGAACAAAGAGCGCGGATCAGCTTTGAGTATCTGAAAGGCGTTATCATTGAAGAAGAACATGTGCAGGCGGAAATTATCGAGGTATGTTTTTATGTAGGACGCGGAGTTGCTGCAACACTAACGGTATACATTTAAATGTTGATTTTACACATTTGTAGGATGAAGATGACATGGCAGATGGCTTGTGTACAAAATCAGTTTTATCCCAATACTTTGCAAAAGTATTTTTGGATGCCAAAGTTTTCGTTCAATAATCCTCTGAAGCAACGAATAATAAGTACTATACTCCTTAATTGACTGAACGTCTCACCCAGCACTGTATACCGCTAGCGCTACTGTGGTCTAGCGTAATGCTTGGTGTGTTTAAAAGATAGGCTTTCCTTGAAAAGAAGCATTGCTATTTGTTGGCAAATTCTGGCAATGGCATGAATAAAGTCAATCGGTCTGTGTTGAAAAACCTTCCCGTTCTGAGCCGGATGGAATAAATATGACGCTGAAAAGTTGGCAAAGAGACGCACAATTTTTCGAAAAATCCATAAAAAGCTTGTAGCGATATTTCATAGCTTTTTCCCCATTTGTCAACTTTGAAAATGGGTTCATTGCATTGCTATGAATAAAATGAATCGGTCTGTGTTGAAAAACCTTCCCGTTCTGAGCCGGATGGAATAAATATGACGCTGAAAAGTTGGCATTGCGACGCACAATTTCTCTCAAAAAGAATGAAAAGTTTGTTACAACTATTCATGACTTTTTCCCCATTTGTCAACTTTGAAAATAGGTTCATTACATTGGTATGAATAAAATAAATCAGAGTGTGTTGAAAAATGTATCCAATGACAACCGGAAGAATTATTTTTGTGGGTGAAATCACAAATGTTTTTAATATTTTTCAAATTGTTTTTCAATGTTGCTCGCCTTGAAAATTATTTAAATTCATCATTATCACCTTGCACACGCTATTTTGTAACTTGATTTTGTCTTCTGGACGTTATTTTATCCGGTTCTTGTTTGGCGAGTTTTTGTTCTTTTGGCGATTTTTTAAACTGTCGGCTGAATGGACTGTCGGCTAGCTTTACCCTGGTTGATGTGTATGGCAAGTCCACTGCCCCCTTCTTGAGCTGTCTCGCAAAGAAACTTGTTGACATTTCAGGCGACCCCATGGAGGGACAATGGCTCCACCAGCGCCTGTCTCTGACCGTGGTCAGAGGGAACACCGCTAGCATATTGGCCTGTGTGCAAGTTTGATCTGGTTTTAGCCACCCTCAGTGCATTAACCAGTGTTCCTGCCCGTCACTTGCCTCTCGTCAATGAATAGCCATCGCCTTCCGAATGTCTGTGTTTTCTGTGAGCTTTATTGTCTTCAGTATGTTTTTTTATGCTTTCTGTAAACCCCCTGTGCAATATTGTTTTGCTCCCCTCTTCAGCCATCCTGACTAACCTCACTTTGTTTATTTATCATGTACCTAACACTACTGTGTCGCTGTTTACTGTAAAACCTTTTTGTAACCTGTCTTTGCCTCTGTCTGTCCAACCCCATTTGGGGTGCTATGTGCCTGGTGGAACACACACACAATGACGGTACTCCATCATGGCCTGTATAATTTTACTGTTTTTTTCTTACTTGATATTTTTGTGTATATTTTTTATGAATTCGGTCATAATGTCCGATTTCTTATTTAAAAAGAAGACAGGTTTTGAAAAGTTCGGAAAACGTGTTTCTGCCAACAGTGCAACACCATTGAAAAGCCCAAAAACATGCAAAACTATGACGTATACGCAAAACAGTGTTTTCTCACGGCAAACAAATTTTCAAAAAGTCAAAATGTTCGGAAGTTCTTGGCATTAAAAACGCCAACCTTCCCTGGTAACATTAAAGCTACGATCTGAATGATGACTCAGCAATAAAACAGCAGTATAGCAGACCAGCAGAGATGAGCACGGATCAGAGGAGCAGGACTGGATCAGGACTAAAGCAGAGAGGAGTGGACTGCCATATCATAGTCGTTATATAGCGACTATGGTCATATTGTGCGATCCAGTTCCAGTCCTGATATTTTAAAACTCAGTCCAAGTCCAAACACAGTCCAAAATTTTTTTCATATGTGAAGTCCAAGTCCAAATGTAGTCCAAAATATTTCAAAAATGCAGCCTTTTCACAACAAAAATGCCGTATTTCTTTTCCATTAACTGAGTCCAAATCTGCTCTGGATCTTAAGTTCAGAAGAGTTTTGCAGTCAGAATGCAATCGAAATTCAACAAAATTGGCAATAGTCCGGATCCAGTCCAATCCAAGTCCGGTCCAGTGCTCATCTCTGGAATGAAGCCAATTTTGGCCAGATCAGGACTGAATCAGACTGAATTTTTTGTAATTGGTGGATCACGACTGCTTTGAACTAAGAAATATTTTGTTGTTTTGATGTGATTCTTCTAACCGCATCAAAAATGTTAGTTGTGATGTGATTTTACAGAGTAGATGGTAGTGTATATTTTGCCATCAATGGCAAAAGCTGGGCTGGAACTATTTTGCTGTGCATCCACATTTGTCCAGACTCCACATATAGCATTGAGTTTGTATTACTGATAACAAGGTGAACGCAATCGAGTTGTTAGTGTCCAATGGCTGATGGGTGAATGTTCAGTTCTGCTCGAACCATTTGCTTTGGCCTAACTGGTAGGGATCACATCTCTAAAGGGATTGCTTTTTATGTAGGGGAAGGTGGGGTACAGTCGACACTTTCATGCATTTTCAACCACTGCTACTATATTTCAAGTCCAAACAAGCTCAAAATTTGTTACACAATAAAGAAACTGTACATACACAATATCATGCCAAAACATAAAAACAACACCCTTCAGAAAAAATGTACAATCAATTTAAAAAGACTACTTTTCTGCCGAGTGTCCCCCATGCCTGAGGCACACTCGACGTGAGCATGGGGTACATCTGACCGGTCAATAAAAAGTTGGGTTGCATGCATTGCATAATGTACACGTGATATCCCATGCAAAAAATAGGCACTTGCTGAGTGCCTCTCCACTTCTTTCACATTCTAATTACCCACCATCACTGCATGGCAAAACACATTTTTATGATTTCCAAACATTCAATCAAACCAATGCAGTATGCTAAAATTCATGCTTTACCATACAACTTTAAAGTGCCTCTAAGCACACAACAAACCTAAAAATGCTCATAGATTAGAATTATTCTGTACTGCATTCCAATATTACCTACCAAGCTTCACCCTGTTTAGACTGACCTAGAGGCAATGTGTCGAGTGTGCCCATTTTTTTCTGTTACATGTGCCCCACGCATATCTAAAAAATTAAATGAAGTACCAATTCAACTTAAATCACACAATGTTGCACTGCCCTAACTACAACGTCACAAAAACTTAGAAGATGTTGATTAACGTGGGCAAAACCCAAATCTAAATGCGATTTTATAAATTACTTTTGGGTAGCAAAAACACAACCTGCACTAAAGCACTTTAGTACTGCGGCTGGTTTTAGACTAAATCACCATAGAAACATTAAAGTTCAACGTTTTCAACTTTTTGAACAAATAAAAAAAGGCGACTGTGCCCCTAGTCCTACTGTGCCACACCTCACCTACCCCTGCTTTTTCAAAACGTTTCAGCTTTATATTTGGGTTAACGTTTAGGGTGTAGGGATAGGTTTAGGGTTACAATTTACGGTTTAGTTTTAGGGTTTAGTTCTTGGGTTTAAGTTGTGGGTACAAGTTTTGGGTTTTAGCCTTAGTTTTAAGTTTTGGGTGCAGGTTTTGGGTTTAGGTGTCGGGTTTAGGTTGCATGGCTAAGTTTCGGATTTAGGTTTCGGGTTTATATTTCGAGATTAGGTTTTGGGTTTAGATTTTGGTTTTAGCTTTTGGATTTAGGATTCGGGCTCAGGTTTCGTGTTCAAGTTTGGGTTTAGTTTTCGGGTTCATATTTGGGGTTTGGGTTTAGGTTTTGGGTTTCCATTATGGGTTCATGTTTAGTGTTTTAGGTTATGTGACAGTGACTATGCTCTAATACAAGTGTATCATCCTTGCCACTTGACCAATTCCACCAACTGGGTTTGGCTAACGGCAAAATAACTCATTAGTGCTTTTGCCTCCGATGGCAAAATAAACACTACCTTATTAAATTGTAAATTCCAAAAGGCTCTGTCTATTTTGCCTCATAAGGCAAAATAAATACATGGTTTTACATGGGAGGGTCAGGACTGGATTGGACTGGTGATTTTCAAAAATTTTGGGAACAGGACTGGATCAGATTCAATTTTTGAGGATAAGGATTGCACTCGGACTAAAAAATTTCACAGTCCGCCAACCTCTGCAGTATAGCCAGTTAGCCACTCTGTTGTCATAGACAAGTACTAGATTTCAAAGGTAGCCATGGACCCGGAGTGCCAGAGTCGAGTCCAGCAGGATTCTGAGTTTTTCCGCCGGACCCGGAGTCAAAAATTTGTGAAAAAACAGACTCGAATCCCGAGTCACCTTTCAGTTTCGGCAATAGCAGGAGTCTGTGTGCTCATTTCGAAAACATGGGCAAATTTCGGTTGGATCGATTATACCAGCTGGAGTCTAAACAGGAGACAGATTCTTAAATTTGAAACCTTTCCGGATCCGGATTCAAAAATTTTGGAACAGGAGCGAAGTCGGAATCTGAAAAAATGGCTCCGGCCACTTCTACTAGATTTCAGTGAAAAAGAAGGTTTTGGGAAAAAATCCGGTGGATTTTCAGCTTTTTGGTGAATTTGGATTTATAAAATTATGCTTTACCGGATTTGGATTGGATTTGATAATCTTGTTTTGAACTTCTTTGCAACTTTCAGTTCTGTATCGGAACTGTCGATTACTGCATTTCATCTGTGTATTTCCTTCAGTGGAGTTTCTCACATCCATTGAAACTATACATTGTGCTTGCCTTGTAATCAGACCATTGACATGTTATACAGTGATGCAATGTACAAGTTTGCTCTCTTGTGTAGACCTATCATGTCATCAATATATCAAATAAGGAATTCGTGTGAAGTTCATTGATTCCGTCCCTTTTTTGACCCCTAACCTTATAGTACAGTGATTGATATATGGGTAGCATAGTGCTAATCATTCGCATTGTGCTGTAGGCTATAGTGCACCTGGTAGTTTGCATTTATATTTTATACTTTCTAACTGAGCTACTCATTGCATGTGATGTTAATAGTGCTTTACTTGAATTCAGTCTTTAAAGTGTTCACTACCATAATGTTGTGAGCCAAAGATAGAGCGTAACTTAACTTAAGTTGGTAAGTTTGTTTCCATGGTATTGGTTTGGTAGTGCAGAGATGAACGGACTGTCATGTTTTGCGAACCAAATCCAGTCTTGAATTCTTAAATCTCAGTCCAAGTCTAACCATAGTCCAAAGGGTTTAAGAAATTTAAAATCGAAGTCCAAATAAAGTCTAAAAAATTAACAAAACCCGTTTTTTTAACGGCAAAAATTACAGTTCTTTTCCATTGACTCAATCCAAATCCGCTCCTGATCCTAAATTTATAAAGCATTTTACAGTCGGGGTCGAAATCAAAATCAACAAAATTCGTCATAGTCCGCAGATCCAAGTCCAATCCAAGTCCAGTCCAATGCTCATCTCTGTGGCAGAGGTGTACAGGAGTCGAAGTGGACTCCGGCCGGAGTCTTAACGAATTTCAAAAATAGGAGTGGAGCTGGAGTTGATTTTTTTAAGTAAAAGCCGGAGTCATCTTTTGAGTATGAGGTTTGTCTGCTTATTTTTATTATTATTATCGCAGGTTGTTTTTTTACAAAGCATGTTATAATGTAAAATTCAAATGTGAAAATCTACTTAACAGGAAGTCCAAAATTTCTAATACCACTTGGATGTAAATAAGGTTAGGTTGGTGAATTTCATGCATGTAAAGATTTGGACAATTTCTTGTTCATGGTGATACGTTGAAAATCCATTGGCCAATAAAATTTAGCTCACATAAGAAGTTTAGGTAGTGTCTCAACAACCGTTTCTATTTTTCCGTTTCGAAGGACAAAAAGACCGTATCCCGCATCCAGTTTTCTGCCAGATATAAAACTGAGTTGGAGAAATTACTGTATCACTACTGTCAATATGGTCGAGTGGTAAGTGACTAGACCAGCGTTTCCCAAACTGTATGCCGCGGCACACTGGTGTGCCGCTGAACAGGCTGAAGTGTGCCGCGAAAGTTTTATGTTTTGACAAAACCTTCTTTATGTTACATCAATTGCTAAGTGTGGGTTCATATGGCTTTGTAACTGTTGATAAATTTGGGACTAGATTTGGCCCATTCGCAAAAAGTAGATCTGACGACCCTGGTCAGAGACACACTGCACTCTAATTTCTACTGAAAGTCTAAATAAATTTATATATATCGACATATGCTTTACATTAAAAAAATTAACAGCTATCACACTGATTTAACCACAATGGTCAGCTTTATCACATTCAAATTTTGCGTTATAAGCAAACACGTTCAATGACTACCACTTAATTACCATTGCCAAATGCGTTTGAAAAGCAATGGATTTAAACTTTCTGCAAATTTTGAAAATCAGATTTGCGATAAACCTTTTTCACCAAAGCTTACGAGTCTTGAAGTATTTTAATGCAGTTGATTGTCAGTTGACAAGAAAGAACTGGAGTTTTCACAATTTCTAACTCTTGGATGCATAGGTGGCGGAACTGGAGGGGCCGCATGGGCCTAGGCCCCCCACTTTCATTTCTGGGGGGGCCTGCCCCCCACCACTTTTAAATTTCGAATTTTGCCCAAATATTGTAAGTTGGATTAACACAATTAGCATTGGGTCCAGTGTTAAAGCAAATCGTTTAATGCAAAAAATGTTGCAGAATTTTGACAGTATTTGGTCGATATTATTTTTAATTTGGTAGTGATTTCGGCAGGATTCCGTAATTGTTTGGCAGAATACACCGTGCACAGTCTGTCTCCCTGCTATGGATTGCTTACCGCATTGGTGTTGTTGAACAGTGTTGCCAGATGGTGTAATACAACACAATTTCTCACAAAATTGGTGAAATTTTACATACTTGTGTGCATGGACGTCGGAAGAAATTTTTCCAGGGGAGCCACTAGTGGATTTTTCCAAACGTTTTTCTAGGGGGGGCCAAACGTGGTGAAGTTTGTTTTTTAACACTTGAAAGTAAGAAAACAGCTTTTTTTGCTGAAATTTTCCAATTCTTGCCCCTCTTCCGACACCCATGCTTGTGTGTAGGAAAAGTTCGTGCCACACCATCAAAAAATTGGTGTAATTTCAAGCGTTTTAACACCATTCTGAATAGTGTAATTTTCTGAATCCTAGACGCAAAATGAAGTATTTGACCGATCAGTTTCAATTGTGCTTTTGTTTTTGCACTGGAAAGGCTAAATAGTTGGATTGGCAACACAGTTGGCATCCTTACGGACAACTTGCTAGTTGCTACGTATGCTTTGTCTTGTCTTTGTATTCCGGTATCTAATACAGCTGTTGAATGAGTCATGATACTTCTGTGTTCAAGATGTGGAAAAGTTGTGATTTTGAATGTGTTAAAGACAGGAATCAATACTGCGTCATTTTTGCCTGTTTTTAAGCTGTGTTGTTGGTGTTTTTAACACCCAGTGCTCCGGCATACGGGCTCCTAGGGCTTCGCCCGATTCTTCGATTACGACTTATATCGGAGAACCCAAGCTTGCTTTGTAGGTTCGTGCCACCACCCACGGTCCCACTTCAGTAAGTTGTTAGCTTGGGCTCTTTACTTTGGACCTTCTCACTGTTCATATATTTTCGTTGCATGTCTGGCCTTTCGCGTTCATGTTGCAGGTGACCTGAACAAAATAATCGTTCGTAGTAGGCGTTCTCACGATTTCGTTCCCTCGCGCTTTACTCAGGCTCATTCATTAGAGTCCGAGATTTCCTATGCAGGTAAGTATTTTTTAATACATAAGTCATATCGCATTGAATGTTTTTTGAAGGAATGGACTCGTATAGAACATTGGATTTGAAGTTCAATCCAGTGGACAGTTACCATTTCGAGAATAATTTCAAATAAACGACAATTTGTCCAACAACTCGGGCTAAACGAATGTAGCTAGTAAGCAGAGGTCTTACTGGCGTTATCATTGCTCTGTGACGTACGTTATTCAACAATGGAACACCTATCATGAGAATTTCTCATTGATTGTTGCATGACGTAACGTCACAGAGCAACGATAATACCCGCCAGAATGACAGCAGATGGAAATTTCAGTGACGCAAGCGTCGAACGGTTTTATTCAGTTAATCAGAATAAATCGTATGATAAGCCCTAGTGACCCTAATGACCTGGTGTCGCCCCTGTAACAGCCTTTTTAAATTTCAGATGGTTCACCGATACGTTTTCATAGTGGTGTAATTTTGTCTAAAATATTGTAATTTAGACCTTCATATGGTGTGTATGTAATGACGTCATATTTCAATGCTTGTGACGTCACAGTTGCCAATTCAAACGACAAAAATTTTCTATAATTTCTGGCGTGCACTTGTGCCCCCACTTTGAAAAAGGTTCCGCCACCCATGCAGGGCCGTGGGAACCGCCCCCCGCACCCCCCGGCCGGGGGGGGCCCCAGCCATGTCTAGGGGCCCCGCCTCAGTTGCAATACTTTTACTGTTTTACTTTTTTAATTTTGAAAATTATAATT
>Ga0210059_1017933_pt1 | contig 10022 bp, 4 predicted proteins | sample Ectturendosymbi2_FD_188042 | JGI IMG/M metagenome (GOLD analysis project Ga0210059, IMG submission 188042) | Ecteinascidia turbinata endosymbiont from Florida, USA - Sample 2 (SPAdes) (version 2) | ecosystem: Host-associated > Tunicates > Ascidians > Unclassified | place: Key West, Florida...
AAATTGTTTTGTGGCTAAGCTTGTTCTCATACTAGTTTCGTTTTTTCGTTCTTTTTTCTTAAGGTTCTTTTAAGTGTGGTGGACGGTGGGCACTCTACGATAGATACTTTTCTTATCCGGCCAAGATTTTGGAAAAAGGTTGCCCAACATGGCCGGATAATCGAGGATGCACTGTAATTCAAAGCATGCAAGCGTTCGGAATAAAATGCTGTAGGAGAACACTGAGCTGAACACTTTTAGCATGTTGAGTGGATATTTCACATGGATAATTCAGCTCTAGTGTTTTTGCATGGAAGTCGGCTGTTCGGATCCAACCTTATGGATTGTGCCAATGGTTATTGATTTGTATGTTTGCATAATATGTCTGATTCTGTTTCCGTGTTCTGTTTCTAATTCACGTTTCCGTGTTTGAATTTGAGAAAGCACGTGATAAAGGTTTTGTAAACCGAGGTCAGCAAAGAAATTAAGATATGAGTTTGCAAATTCCCCACAAAACCTCATGCTTGAGTTGTTACCATTTTATCTTCATAAGTGGCCCCCACTTAGCCCATGTTTTCATTAAAATCATCGTGCTTGGCCCAACCTTAGAGTTTCACTTACCAGTTGATAAAACTCAAACCGCATGATAAAGCTTGTTAAGACATTCGTATCCCACACTTAACGCTGTTGTTCAGGTTATCGAATAATTTCCTATGAACTTTCTTTTTAAAATATTTCTAAACGCAAGTTATAGAAACATTTCTGCATAGCTTTGGGTACAACTGGTCCAAACTGTGGCGCAACACAACGCCGCAGAAGATAAATATCGAAAACGTTTTTCCTTGGTTGATAATGTCGGTCTTCAAAGCCAACGCATGGACATCTTCCAAATCAATGGTTACAATTGCTGGATTTCCCATAAGCTCGGGACCAATTTTTTGACTGCTTCACCTGGACGTCGTGGAGAACTGTTGACGTACAAGCAGGCTCGTAGCCAGGTTTTAGGGTTTCGGGGGACAAAATACATTTTTAGGGGCAGGGGCGCATCTAGGGGGTCTGTTTGGCTGTCATGACAGATCCCTTTGCACCGCAGGTACTCAGCATTAAAGCCGATAAAATATCAAGCGCTGTCACTGTAGGTCGCGAGTGTTTTGGAACAGGTAACAGCCTTCATTTCCCTTGTAACGTTGCACAATACTATTACGAAACAACAACGTTACTGCCTTGTCTGAATAGCACGTGCGCGGTGACATGAAACAATCCACGTTTTTGAACACACGAAATTGATATTGCGTCGAGCGCACGTGTTTCTGAATTTCCTCCTCTGCAATGCCGGCTCTAATGCTGTCAGAATCTCATACACTGCCACGCACACGCAGGAGCTGTTTTGTAATATTTTGCTTCATGGCGAGAGGACAGTATGCAATCACGATCGTTTCGTTTTGCAGTTTCGGGCTAAATTTTATCTGCTGTTTACACCTACTAGGTTATGACAAGCAAGTTTAGGCTTTCCTCAGCGTCACGCCAAGTAACGTGGATTCGTTTCCACTGAAACTATATTTTTATAAGCAACTTCTCATATTGAAAGGCGCGACAGCTAGCCTAAAAAATTGTGGCCACATTATCTGAAGAAAATATAAGTCAAGCGTCGTATGTCGAAAATAGCCTTTTTAGAATTAAGCAGTTGACGACATTGTTAGCTGCGCAAGAAGTCCTATATTGATTTCGAGTAATTCGCTTTTACATTACGATGCAAAGTAATCAGAGCAACTGCAATTCAATCGTTCTTCTGCGCAATGATTTCGCAATTACATTTATAACACCGCCATCTTTGATAGACAGCGCTCCACACATGCAGTTGTGCAGCTGGTTGTCGGCATCGATTTTAGAAGTGTATGTATATATGGACAAACAGCTCTCATTGCTGTATGGCTGACATTTTATTGAATGTTCGACAAGCTAAGTATCTTTTCAGCACCATATTCGTAAGAACAAACAGCGATTGTGATGTAATAAATGACCTGTGTCCGAAAGCAATGATAACTTGGAAATTTTTTTCTTATGTGTTTTGACAATGAGATCAACACCACTATCTACTGTATTCCAAATACAGTCAGACCTGTTTGTCCGAACTCCGATAAACCAGAATCCCCGCTATCCGAAACAAATTGCTAGGAACAGATTTCTCCCAACGCATTTCACCCCTTTAATCCGGAAACCTTGCTGTCCGACACCGACTCGGAAATTGAGGAACGGATATGTTATATCAATAGAAAAAAAAACGCTAAACCGGACTACGCCAACTGTTACTTAGTTGTTTATTAAATCACAATGGAGGACGCAGTTATAGGTCTCCTGTACAGATTTTTTTCGCGTTTAAATCTCATTTTGAATGCATACCTGCTTATGTATACGGATCTGCTAATAAACAAAAACAACTACGAGAGTTTCTTTTAGTCATGTTTCACATGCAGTCTACATATTTGCTTAAGTTGACAGTTCGTCTGACTGCACAGTTTGTTTCTCTTTCCCCTTTCAACCTTCGCTTAGGCCAGACGCGTAGCCTAGGTGGAAAGGTTTGGGGAGCACAAAACATTTTTCGGGGGTCTCGACTTCTGTTTTTATCATATTTTTTAAGAAAAAATTTCCTGGCAAAACAAAATTTGGAGAAGCACAAAAAAATTTAGGGAGGATTGCCCCCGAATACCCCCCGTGGCTACAGGTCTGATGCCGATTTTCCGGATACCTCGCTAAACCGACATTTTTTGACGAAACAAAGTAGTTCGGGTAAACGAGGTCTGACTGTAATTACCGTATTTTCGGGACCATAAGGCGCACAGGATTATAAGGCGCAGTATCAAAAATTGAATGCTAGCTGTTCTTTTTCCATCATAAAGCGCAACGGATTACAAGGCGCATTAAATGAAGCAAAACTTTGATAAGTCAAACTGTATTCAACTCTTTCCCAATAACTCCCGAGTGCCTGAGTCGCCACTGGGAGTTTAATCTGTCATTGCATACGAGGGAGTTTAATCTGTCACACATGCCTAATCCGCTAGACACGAATAGAATAAAATAAAAGCTGTACGCGTGTTTTCGGCGATTCGGCGTGCGCCAATGTAGTCAGGAGCCTCACCGAGTTATACTACCTGCGGTATGTGCTAGCTACTCTCGTGTGCTGCTCATTGCAATTGCTGTTGGTTTATTACGTAACTAGCAATTCAATAAATGGTGCCGTTTACCACATAAAACTGGTTCTAGATGAGGAAGCACAACCAGATTCATACATCAGGCGTACCGCATAAAAAGGCGCACTTTCGATTTTTGAGATAATTAAAGGATTTTAAGTGCGCCTTGTGGTCCGAAAAATGCGGTAGTTGCTCTGATTTGTTCGCAGGAAATCATCTGCTTACCGCGCACGCAAAAACCTGTGAGCGAATGTTACGTCATAGAGCGGTTTATGGGGACAACCGTGGAATGGCATGAGTATTGCGCACTGCTTGATGCAGTCGGAAGGCTGCACATCCTAAGGAAGATTACAGAGAATTTGCGTTAATTAATCAGAGACTGGCAAATTGCAAAATTCATCGGTCGATTTGTAGTCTTAAGAGAAAATGTGGTTTTATGCTGAAAAGTGATATCAAAAGCTGCCCTTCCGCGACAGACCCCTTTTTTCCAGGCTAGATGCGCCCCTTATCATGGGAGAAGATTTTGTTTTTAGTATATGTTTAAAACAACCTTTTCTGGCCACGATACAATTTTGGGAGGCACAAAAATATTTGGGGGGCACTATCCCCGAATGTCCCCCCGTGGCTACGGATTTTCTCGCAGGCCTGACGCAGTTGGCCACAGCTTCTTCCAGGGTCATGCTATAAAAGCTTGGAGCGTGCTTGGATTTGAAAGCGTTATGACAACAGGAGCACAAACGCTTTCGCTACACCACGCCCAGATCCTTGCGGGTCTGAACACGCGAACGGCAGAAACCGATTGTGACCTAACAATTCCACCCGAAATATTATGGAGCGCCCCGCAAGCTCTCATGCACATGCGAACCTTGTCATTCACATCCTCACCATACCGTACGAAACCTACTCAACAACAGCGATTCGGTTGAATCTTGGAGAAGATTAACAAACTGTCGAGAGGCACGCGGCTGGACAACAAGAATGCAGCCACGAGGGTGCATTCGGTGACAGTACTCCACCAATTTTTGTTGTGCCCAGCAGAAAATGTTTTATTATAATTTTATTTATTATGTTTCATTGAACATTAAAAAAACACAAATCGTGACCCCGTAAAAATGTATTTTCCCCCTCAAACCTTAAAACCTGGCTGCGGGCCTGCTGGACAACCTACCGTTTATCCGGTGACCGGGCATCTTGTTTGTGGGTCGCAGCCAAAATAAAACAAAGAAGTGACATGAACAAACCCAATAATAAATACAAAAAGAGGTCGGTTAAGGAAATGTTATTGAAAGATCGAATTCCAAATGTATTTCTTGAATACTTTCGGCTGCTGTTGAAAGCCACAAAACTCCGCTTTCACCCCCGAAAGGAACGTGTTTGAATCTCTGCGAATTTTTCAGGATCCATTCAAAATTGCAGCAAACCTCTTGGCATGGAAAGTGGAGAAATTGAAGATCACCAACTATCTGCCACATCTGCTTATCACACTTTCTGGAACGAAAGGTGGGCGGCTCGTTTGGCGCGTCTTAACAGAGGGGGCGTCGTCAACGCATGGATGCCGAATCATGATGACAGGAAACAGTACATTGAGGTGGGTTGAAGGACGCACTGAAGGATTTCAAAAATAATGTATCTTTCAAGCGTTTTTATTGTTTATGTGCAAATCGGTTATCTTTTGCCAGCAGACATCATTTACAACACAAGGGTTTTTAACAACGCAGACTTTCAAAAGAGCGCGCGTGGAATCAGTGAAATTACTGTACAGCTGAGGTTGATGCCTGAGCACAGTGAGGAATATAATCTTGACCTCCTAGGGTTTTTCCCATCTTTTGGTTTGACGAAAAACTGGTTAGAAAATGATGATGATGGTGATGTGTGTCAGACGTTTCAAATCAAATAATTTTTATACGGTGGTCTGCGCATAAAACCTGTTTATAAATATTTTTACTCTGTTTTATGTCCTAGGTAGACTGAAGGAAACGGAGAAGCATCACACTCCCAGAAATGCAATTTTTCTAGAAATGTTCACGTTTTTCAAAACCAATATTTTGCAGACATTTTGTCACCACGCGAATGCCAGCGATTATTTTTTTTGCTTACCCACACAATTGTTTGCCGAACTCTGAATGTATAAGAGTTGCGGGAAACATCCAACTCCCTGGTTATTAACAAGATCTCAGTTTTGTGATAGTATTCCATTACAACGTTTTTGGTCTTGTGTGCCTTGTTCCGCTTGCTACGTTTCCGAACAAGTCCGTACATTTTTTTCTTTTTAAAATCACGTGCTAGCTAATATTATCCGCTTCTAACAGACACATTTATGAGTGGTTTATTTTCAGTTGCTACTGGCTAAGTTGTCTGCGCTGCATTGCATTTCACTCCATCAAATTGCGCTTCTTTGTGCATGTCAAAGCGTTCCAGTAATGTTTGTTGGAGTTACTCTGAGTTTTCAAACAGCTGGTTCTTGACAGCTGAGTATACTACGTTAATGCAAAAGTTTGGGTTGGTATTAAGGAAATCTTTGTCTTTACTATTGTCACGTGTTGTTCGTTGGGCTGTCCAGTTGCCAAATTATAGAAGTTTTTAACATTTCAGTTTTTCCACTTTGCTACAAGTGCTTTTTGCTAACTTGCGAATGTAACCGACATGTTCACCAAACCAGATGTGAAAATTTTTGCAGCGTGCTTGGTTGATACAAAAACATAGTTTTCAACGAAGACGGGTACAGTGTACTTTCCAAATTCCAGCTTGCTACTAAGTACAGTTACATGACCTTGTACAGTCACATAAACTTTGCACTTACTACATAGGTGCTGTATATACCCGACCTAATGCTATCCAGTTTTCAGGGAAGCTAGGGTGTGGCAAACTCAGCGACACACCCCACGCGTGCTTCACAACTTTTTTGGCAGTTGTACATCACCGACGTAAGTTAAACGATCAGCCTAACTTAGACCATGGAAAATTTTTTGTCTGGTTCGCACACTACACTTGAATCGTTCAGGGCCTGATGAATATATATGGCACATAGTTCATAATCAGGAACCCAGAGCTGCCAAGTTTTGCGTGGTCATTATTTTTAGTAATAAACATTTCGATCAAATCTACTGCTAACTAATAGCTAGCTCTTTATCACTTAGTCATTACTAGGGCAACCAATTTTTTGACCTAAAAACTTAAAATTTTGACTTTATCATTTACAAAGTTTGACTTATTTTGACCTATAAATTTTCTGCGTTTGCAACTGCAAAATAATTCAGCCTTAGGTTTTGACGTTAATCAAGAAATGTATTCATGTACTCTAAGCTTCGAATTTAAAAAAATTGGGTTGTTTAACTTCGGGGATGATATATTGATAAGTACATTAATAACAACAGTAGAGTCAAACCTGAGAACATCATAAAGTTGAAATACTATATGCACATAATTGATTGAGCATTTACCAAAACAAGTACCGTAAGACCACATTTCTCGCCTACCATGCCTATCCTACATTATACTCAAGTAGTGTAGTGGGAGAAACAACATTATTATGTCAGAAATCGCAATAAACCCACTATTATTACATAATTGTAACTAAACTTGCAAAAGCATATCAATATCTGCTATTGTAGTTTCAATAAAATATCGATATTTAAGAGAAAAAGCTGTGCTGCAAAAAAGTTTGACCAACGATAAATTTTGACCTAATGATAAATTTTGACCTTTTTTTGACCTCATTACTTGGGATTCCCTCATGGTATGAGCGTGAAATTTGGTTTGTGGACGTCATTACTCAAAACGTGAAATTTGGTTTGTAGACGTCATTACTGAAATTTGGTTTGGGATTCCCTCATGGTATGAGCGTGGGATTTCCTCATGAGCGTGGGATTCCCTCATGGTACTTGGGATTCCCTCATGGTATGAGCGTGAAAGTTGGTTTGTGGACGTCATCACTCAAAACGTGAAATTTGGCGTGAAATTTGGTTTGTGGACGTCATTGCTCAAAAACGGGTTTTACTTAAAGCGTATTGCATAGTAACGATTTCTTTATCCCCAAGTAAGGAACAGTTGTGTTGAAATCTGACCATCAAGAACTTAAGTTGACCCAAGGCCTCGCGCATCGTTGATCCGTTATGTTCACTTTTCCGGTGTTCATTTTTCTGGTCTTTCTAACGATCTTCGCCCCAAACGTCAGTGGGATCCATAGGCGTAGCCACGAGGGGCCATGCCCCTCCAAATGTTTAGAACATATAGTCATTTTTTGCTTTGAGAGGCGATATCCCAAACAAAATAGCGTTATTCGCGTAAAATCAAACATTTTGGCCCCCCATGGCGGGATCCGCTGCTGCCCGTCTCGCAGCTCAGAGCAGGACCTACGAGAGGGGGTACAAGAAGTACATCGTACCCGGGCCTGGTAAGTACTGGGGCCCGGGAGGATGAAAGTAAGCATGCTAAGTTTTTCTTTCGAGCCCAAAATTAGTAGTGTAAGCCAGTAGCCAGTATAATAAATTAATCTATTTCTAAATCATTGCATGGTAGCTTTTTTATCTCTATCCTTATTATTATACAAACAAGCTATTACAAGCTTCGACGAGCGTCCCAGAAGTTAGCGCCACGGTATCGGTCTACGTATCTCCTGGTAAAATTTCTCTCAGAGGACCTGACTCAGAGTAACTTTGATTATCTGCTGGTAAGGGAAACAAAGCAGCCGCACGTGACTAGACACGATATTTAACACATCGCGCTGATGGTTTTTGCTGGGTCAGCTTCTACGAACAAATGTTGACTTTTAAAATTTTAACTTGCAGGTTGATCTTGGTGAGCCCGAGGCAGTAACGGGGATAATGACGCAAGGAGTGCGTAGATACCTCGGCAACCAATACTTGACCAAATTTACTGTGTCGTACAGCAAAGATGGCGATCTGTGGATCAAGTACAGTGATGGCACGAGCCCGAAGGTATGATTTGAATTTTATTAAATTGAAGGAAGCCTTCTATCATACTGCCAAGGCTTGTTCAATTCCGTATCAACAAATTTTGTTAAGTTGTAATTTAGAGAAAATTGCAGTGTTGACAATTGTATATTTCTAATGGGGTTGACACTGAAAACTTTGTCTTACGTGATTGATTGTAGTAGTAGTAGTTTGTGGTCACGCTTTCTCTCATGATATTTGCGGTGTGTACATCAACGGTTATAGTGTTTCTTTGTTGGACCCTTGTTATAAGCATTTGCAATCTACACTTTTGTCGGCCTAAATACTTTTTAGTGAGACCAGAATAAACAGTTCCATTTTTTGCGATATACTGTTTGACAACTGTTCCTTGGCATGCCTCTTGAAGGGCGATTTTTGTCATATGCATTTTTATTACAGCAATGTTTCTTGTACAAGTAAACGTGTGTTAGGTTTTTATTTTCATGAAATCAACAGGTTTCTTTGAATGGCTATATATTTCTTTAGGTGTTTGATGCAAACAATGACAACAACGGCCAAGTGCGCAATGAATTCAATCCACCAATTCTGGCACAGCACATCCGTATTTACCCTCACTCCTGGTATCACCATGTTTCGCTGAGGTTCGAATTGTTTGGTTGCTCGATGGATCAATTCGAGGTTTCTACTGACATGAGTTTGACAAGAGACCGACCTTCCATTTTGGGCAACTACTGATCACCTTTCTAGGAGCTTCTCACTGCTTCACTGGATTTAAAACCTTTTCAACTGTATTTTTCACTCAGTGATATTTAGCATAGGTTTGAAATTGTTTCCTTGCGTTGCGGTTAGTTTGAAAGGAAAGACTGAATTTTTTGTGAAGTTATGCATGTGCGTACGTAAATATCAATTTGCATCTATTCTTCGTAAGATGGTGATTCGGATTATTATCAAGAGTTTTTATTGTGAATGTTTGAAGTGTGTCAGACAAAAAAGGAATATCACAAGATTTGGTAATCAGACAAAGAAATTTAAAATAATAGCAACGAGAAAAATCACATACTTTTAGTGTATATCTGGCCAAAACCTATAATTGCTTAACGAGTTTAACGCCTTTTTTAGTTTTGGACAAATTGACGTTCATTTCCCAGACAAGCAGGGCATTGTCCGTTGTAGTGTGCTAAGCGAGTATATTCCAGTTTGCATATAACGACTGCTTTACCACAAGTTTGTCATTGATCACGACGAGCAACAGTTTTTTTCTAGTGCACTGCTTAGCACTGAGTCATTTCCGTAAAACAAGTATATGTATATATTCCAACGCTTTCTAACCTCGCTGATCAGAAGTGTAAATGATGATCGATCTAATCTTTTACTTTGTGATAACATGCGTATCTTGTACACTTGAACATGGACCCTGAAAATAAAACATTTCCAAACCAAACTTTTGTAAAGAGTTTCATCGTCAGTTTCACTAAATAATAAAATACCGATGTGCAACAATCAGTGGCGTAGCTTAGGAGCCACGCTATCTCTAAGACGCCGTTCCATGGAGCCAGGACACCTGTTTCGCTCAGCGCTCACCTGTCCATCGAGTGCACATGCACGGCGCCTCAGATCAAGACCCCCATTTGTACCCCCGCCGCACAGCAACTCGCCAGTTTTTGTGACAACAACAACATACGTGCGGCGCACTGGGTGGATAATCAATGCAATGCGGAGTGGGCGGGCAACCCCACAAGACTCCTCATTTTAATTCCAGGCACCGGTGCCCACTCTCCCGGAATGACCCTCCCAAGAAGAGCCTGGGTCCGGCTCAACCGCTGCCGCACCGGTGTCGGACGTTTCCGCTCCTGCTTGTACAAATGGGGTATGGCCTCCTCTGCGGCCTGTGAGTGTGGCGCAGAAGAACAAACCGTCGACCATGTCGTCCTCCAATGTCCAA
>Ga0210059_1017934_pt1 | contig 10022 bp, 4 predicted proteins | sample Ectturendosymbi2_FD_188042 | JGI IMG/M metagenome (GOLD analysis project Ga0210059, IMG submission 188042) | Ecteinascidia turbinata endosymbiont from Florida, USA - Sample 2 (SPAdes) (version 2) | ecosystem: Host-associated > Tunicates > Ascidians > Unclassified | place: Key West, Florida...
AAGTAACAGCAGAGAAAAAACAAACTCAAGACTACAATCAAAATTTCGTAATACAAGCTCATAAATCATAACATCTTAACAAACTGACTGACGTCAAGAATACTAGTGGCGACAAAAAAAACTGACTCATGAAATAAGTGTTTACTCAAATAAATAAATGACTGAAACATTTAACTAGTTGATGCTAATGATGTTCGTCTTGTGATGTTCGTCTGACCTGATTATAGTATCTATTCTGTGTTAACCTGGCCGTAAGGCTTGTACAATCTGAGCGTTTATTGACATGTCACGTTGAAAGAAATTTACCGCACGCTTTTTCCATGATTTTGCTGCAAACCTGCTTGTAATAATCTGCATCCAACGTGTTGAAGCTGTAACCAAGTTTTCGCGTTTGTTTTGATGAGTTTAAATCCCAAGACATGGTAATTTTACAATATTGGGGTATTGGGCAACATTTTCCTTCTATAAAGAACATGCTGCACTTTTTCACTGCCTCCATCATTCATTGGACACACGAAACAAAGACAATCTGTATCAGTCACTAAGAAAAAGCAAGAGATCTGGTGATTTGGAGATGGAAAGGAAGTTGGAAACGAGTTGACTTTGGTCGCTTTTTGAGAAGCTTGAAAAAACAAAGACGAGTGTTCAGTCAAGCGTTCATATGTTCGGTCAAGCAGAAAACGTATTTTAAGAATTTTGACGGCGTATTCATTCTACGTTCACGTATACTCTTGTAACAAGAGTTGGTGGTAATGCTATTTTTAACGCATTGCGCGAGTTTTGGTTTCGAAAGGAAAAAAGTAGATAAATTTGCAAATTACGTGGAGATTTTCGCTATACAGTTTGTGTATTCTATTTACAAAACGAGAAGTCAAAAACTAGAAACATAACCTTTCGTAGGGTTGCCGTTCGTTTGAATCTTTTTGAAAATTTTCTCTCTTTGACTGTGACGTCTACCAACGAGTTGCACTAATGCATCATACTGGTTGCAAAAGCACAGTTGGTGTTATTATCACAAGGAAAAAACGTCAAAATGAAGAGGAAATCTAATTTCGCGTAAGAAAAAGTTGCTCTCTTGTTTTGGTCACAAAATGTTCGCTTTGAATGGAAAACGACTTTTTTGGAAAAAGTCTATTAGCACTTGAAAACTTCATCCATACTTTAGGAGAATCATACACGATTGTGTCAACATGCTGCCAATCGCAGCAAATTACCAGCAAACGTAACTTTCATTTGTTTTGGACCAACACCAAACAACGATGTGCTCAATGCGCCATTTTAAAGAACCAATGGTAAACTTTACATTTGAGTACAAAAAAACAGAACAAAATGAAAAAAACCTGTGAGCAATGCGACCACTCTCTCAAAGAAACAAGCAACTAGGAATTTATACTATGTTCGAATACAATGGACTGAATGAAAATAAATATTTTTGCGAAGAGCTTCCAATCAATTTTAATAAGTTGATGAGCCTTGCACTTTTTCACTTACTCTTTTTTCCCGCAGTGACATCATGAAAAAAGCACCTGCATTCCAATAAAGTTTTCAAAGTTTTGTAATTTTCCAAGTTTACGTCTCTCATATAAAATAAAAGTTTTACTTCTGTCACTTCGTGCAAAAAATGAAGCTAAAGTTTGCAATAACTTTGTGGTCGAGTTTATCAGTTTTTCGATGTCTATTCAAACAGGTTTATGCCGTAGCGAAATATATGGTCGTCCCGACATGATATGATGCTCTAGGACAGCGTTTCTTAACCTTTTTCTACCTCAACACCCCTTTTGGTCACGCCTAAGCAGTCCATCACTCCCTACCATTGACTAAAACCTGGTTACTATAAGGATAAAGTAAAAACAAACGTATTCCTTTTACCTGTTACCTCCACATATGTGACCTTCCCCAGCACCCTCTGAAATTAATTTCAGCATCCCAGGGAAACACTGCTCTAGGACATAGCCGCGGTGGTAACAGCTAATTCAGAAAAGCAAAAAAAGGTATGTTCCCAAAAATATTTCAGGGAGATGTCAGAATGACAAAAACTTTGCTAAGCCTAAATTACTGACCAATGCACTTGTCATATTTAAAAATAATCAAATGTTTCGAAATTGCAGCATTTTAGTGGGATGTTCCCGCCACGGGCTTGGTTCGGGGCTGTTGGGTGCCAATCTGCCCACAACGCTGAAGGCTGACGTCTACCCGTCAGCGCCCTCCAGCGATTGGCAAAAATGTAGTTTTTTGCGTGAAGGCTGTGTTACAAATTAAAAACGCAAATGGAAAAAGTAATTTCGTTGAAAACACTAATAATGTAGGTTTTAGTTGTTTGACTGAACCCCCTTGCTCTACTCGGCCGTGAGTAGGGTAAGGTTTACAGTACAAGTCGATGACCCTTGAAGGATAAGGCTTCATGACTAAACGGAGGGCTCTGTGCATTTTTCACACGGAGAAACGTGGAATTTTACATAATTCCTGGGCAGAAGTCCGCAGCGTTAGTAGGAAGTCCAACACGCAAGCATGCGATACATTTGGCCAAACGCTGGGCTTCAAATACTTGTAAGCAAACAAAGTATATTCTCGAAGACCATTTGGCGTCTCCTCTACAAACTATGTCAAAGCGCAAGGTCCATTGTAAAGCAGGGATTTACTTTTCAAGAAAGACATGTTTGACAGGAAGTAAAAGCATGGTGGTTTTAAACTCTGTACATGTTGTATCACTGAACACACAAGTGGTGTGCATCTAGGGAACAAAGTAATCATTACTGTGCCGGAAGTTGCCGTAGCTGTGAAGTAGCTGAAAGTTGGGAAAACTACAACTTACTGAGAAATAGTACCTGAAATGCTGAAAGTATTAAACAGAGAAAGAACGCGCAGAGTCATTGAAACATTTTTGAGTGAAATGACGATCTGGAAAAGCACTGAAGCATTTGAAAACGTGATAACCATACCAATGCAAAAGAAAGGAAACACGAAGGACAATACTAAAACCGTGGTAAGCTTCTATTCAGCTTTCCTGGAAAAGTCTTGTTTTAGAGTGCAAGCGCTTTGAAAGAAAACGCAGTGAGGTAACCGAGCCAAAACCTGAGGTTACTTTTTTGCGGTTGTTGTCTTTTCAGCCTTAACCAAATTTTCGCTCTGCAGCGAGATTTGAGAAGTCTCAGGAATATGCAAAAGGTATTAACCATTATTTTGCCGAGCTGAAAAAAAGCGTAGGACCGGATCATGGATAGAAGTATTCGAGAGAAATAAGGGAATGCGGCCTTTTAAGGTTGGGGGAAGACATTTTCACGAGGGCAAGATTTTTGTTTTTATTATGCTCGTATTTCTAAAACAAATTTTTTGGGCATAACAAAATTTGTGTGGACACATAAAAATTTGGGGGGCACTGCCCCCGAATGCCCTCCCCATGTCTACGGGCCTGAATGCGGCATCAGTTCTTAGTGGTTAATGGCTATCAAGTCATCGTATGCCTGCTTAGACCTTGAAGGCTGTGCAACTAACACCGAGTTATTGTCGTTCGCCTTGGTTGTAGGGCACGGCAATGGTGGCTAATGTCACAACACCCCTCGATGTACTGTACATGAAGTGAACACACACCAACCGTGTCTACAATGTAGTCACTATGGAAAAATGCAACTACAACTACAGTATCTGTTCTTTGCAGTTGATTCGGTGTTGCTTGCGTCCTCAGAAATGGGTTATCAGCACGCCCTTGCTGAGATTGCAATTACCACCGTGAGGGATGCATACATTTTGACTCGCGAAAAGCGCATGTAATTGTTCACTACAAGGTGGGCGGGGAAACACTGGAGTTAGCGCAGTCTTATTACCCTGGGGTGACATTCACCAGTGCTGGAAAACAGGTGAAAGGTATTGACAACAGCTGTATGAGTAGCGACGCGCAAAAATGCAGTTTGGTGATTGTAAAACTGGATTTTGGAAGTACAAGGGTTGCCGATGGAGCTTTTGTAAAGAGATTCAATGGTGTCGTTACCAAATAACGAACGTAGTCGTGAAACTCGTAAATCAGTTAACATCGCGTCATTTGCACAAATAAAGAAAACACAGCAATGATATCTTGATTAGCGCCCATCACCCTCCAGAGAAGGCTGGCAAGCCACATTCTGCTGGAAATGCTGCAGGGAAAGATAGGGGTCACTCAACGATTAGATGACGTGATTGCTGCACCGGCTTGGTTCGATCACACCTTGCTGTCGAACCAATAGACATGCTTGGGCGTCCGCAGTAGTTTTTCCAGGGGGGCAACGTCGACATTTTGCTTATCCTTTTCAGGTTGCTGATGATGAAATGCAAATCAACGTTCACAAAACGCTTCACCCTTTCTACAACACAAAGAAAATGCCCTGTGTTACGGCAGCAGTCACGAAAATGCGCTTCGTTGGCAGTAATTCTTCTTTTTCACTCATACTTCTTTTCACGTAGAATAAAACGTACGTGGCTTACAGCTATCAGCGGTCACTGTCTCGCTGCATTCCCTGACACGATGTCTGTGTTCAACAGTCACATGCGGCAAAATCCCTACTATTGCAACTTGAAGTGAACGTTTGAAGATGTTACGCAATAAAAACCAACAGCAAAACAATCCCTTCGCAATTTTCGCAACCAGCCTCTGCAGGCAAAGGAGCGTACCTGAGTGACGTGCATCACTGCCATGACACCATAGCAGTGAACATGGCTCTGATGCAGTGTAAGAGTCATACCGGAAAAAAACTGTAAATGCAAGAAATAAATCAATTAATCGCAATTAAGCTGCTGACTTCAGGTTTTCTAGAAATGTTTGGTTCTTAGTCCCAATTCCCAGGGGGAAACGCCCGTTTCGCCCCATCCTGCGGACGCCCATGGCAATAGATCTGACAGGGCTGAAAACTACTTGTTATTTAAAGACATCTTGAGGCTGCTTTCCGCGCTACCCTCCAGAAAGGATATTGCGAATTAGAACATGGTGACATTGATATGCTTTATCAGTTAATGTAACCAGCGCAAAGAAATAAAAAAGAACACTCGTTTCTGTTGGATCCTTGGTTTTGAAATGTAAAATCTAACTATTTTAATCTTGAGTAAAATGTATAAGAATAGAAACATATTGCAAGATCTGACATCAAATTGCAAAGGCTAGCGTTTGCTCAAACTGCCACCTAGCGTCAGTAAAAAAGACGAAAGCAGATGGCAGTCGACGCAAAAAGACGAAAGCAGATGTCAGTCGACGGATTCCTCGAAAGCACACAGAAACACTAGTGCTTGTGTCTAGCGTCAGTATTGTGACATAGAAAGTTCGTGTTTTGGAAAACACTCAAGATTCCAGGTTTGCCACAGTTTGACACGCTAACACCCAGTGCTGCGGCATTTTAGCATAAAATCGTCTCATGGATGTTGCCAGTTACTGCTAGTTTTTCCTGTTATCAAGCTTCCAGCAAGTGTGTGCATGAGACGTGGGAACACCGATCAACTGGAGATTTCTCTGAGTATCGTACGTCTTTAATGCAGTCTATTTGATTTTAAAAATGTGCAGAAAAATCTAGTTTCATTCGACTCGTTTTGAACGACCTTCCAAGTGTCACGAGTAGTCTGAAGGCGGCCATCTCCGCTTACTCTGAGCCGTGGTCATGCGGCTACTTAGGCAGTGAATGCTACATTGGTGGCGAGTCAGTGGCAGCACCGTGAAGCTTTCTTTGCACCCATCCATTAATGCCGAGCACGAGGTTGGAAATTTTTTTACAGTTTTTTTAGACAGTATAATTTTTTCAAGCATTGAGTATGAACCGAAAGCACCGTTTTTTCGACAAGTACCATTTTCCAAGCATTTGGTATCACCCGACCGGGAACCGAAAGCAGCTGCAGTGGCGCGCGCTTCATACCAATCTACCCCTCCGTTCGTTCGAGGGAATTAACAAATATAACGATAGGGTTTGATGGCGATCCTCTCCTTGAAGTTGCTTATAATCCAATGCAATTTTCGTTCCTTTCACTGAAAGTTAAGGAGTTGTTTAAAAAAATATTCACAAGTTTTGTAGATAAATTGCAGGTTCAACTGGTCGAAACAAAATGTTTGGCCTTTAAACACTGTTAAAGCAATACATTGCCTGCATATGCACCAATACCCAAAACAAAGCCAGAAAACTTCACAAATACCGCTTTTGCGCTGAAATGTAGCTACAATTATTTTGGAGGAAAAAATATGCTTCAGATAAAGTAAAATGACCCATTTATCACGTTGCTCTACAGTAGGTTCTCCAAACTTAATTGTTTGTCAGAGGGTCACATAAGCTGTTACAAAACAGTTTGAGGGGCGGACATCTTACGTAATGTGACTGTTTCGGGATATGTTACATTTTACCAAATCAACAAATTTTGCATATACCTTATTTCTGGGACCATAAGGCGCAGTATCAAAAATTGAGTTCGAGCTGTTTTTTTTTCATGTATAAGACGCACCGGATTATAAAGCGCATTAAATGAAGCAAAACTTAGGGAAGTCAAACAATATTCAACTTTTCATAATAACTCCCAAGTGCCGAGTCGCCCAAGTGCACGAGTTGTCACTGGCGTTTAATCTGTTATTACATACGAGGGAGTTTAATCTGTCACACATGTCTAATCCGCTAGACACGAATAGAATAACTTACAAGTTGTGCGCGTGTTTGATTAGGTGTGCGCCAATGTAGTCAGGAGTCCTGCAGAGTAATACGATCTGTGGTACGTGCTAGCTACCAGAGATGGTTGGGGTCTCATTTTTTTGACTCCGCGTCCGCTCCTCCTCCGAAAATTTTTGCTCCGCATCCGCTCCTCCTCCGCAAATCATAGAAATATTCAACTCCGATTCCGCCTTAACTCTGCACAATCGCAAGTTCTACAGTAACATACAGGCATGTTGCTTGAAGGTTCTGCTTAATGTAAAGTAATGCATATTTTGTCTCCAGGCAAAATAGTGCTCGAGTTATTTTGCCTTTGGATGAACACGATTGGTTGAAGTGGTTACATGACAAGTTCAAAACGCATGACCTACTTAGTTGACCGTGACATCTGCAGTGGATCAGTTCGAGATGCATGAATGAATGTTGTCATGGTTTCAGTACTTGGCAAGCTGTTGGCGGCCTATTTTCTGCATTGTGTGAACTGTAGGCTAAATCCTAACCACAAATCATGAGCCCCTCCACTTGACTCTGAATCGTTGTCTCGGTATATTGTACCTTCCACATAACCACAAAGAAATTGTGTTCGACTAAAGGTAAAATAGCCCCAGCGCGCTTTCACCTCAAAAGGTAAAAAAGGCACTACCATATATACTGTTTATCGCATAACGTTTTTCTGTCAAAAGACAACTCTTTATCCGCTTGAAACAAACAATTTTAAGTGGTCTGCAGTTAACAGTATCACAAAACTGATTTTTCACCAGTTCAGTCACTGACAGCTAGGCACCGTAATGCTAACAACATACTGTCAAACTAGTATTCTTGACGTCAGTCAGTTTGTTAAGATGTTATGATTTAAGAGCTCGTGTTACGAAATTTTGATTGTAGTCTTGAGTTTGTTTTTTCTCTGCTGTTACTTCAGCCTTTCAACTTTTCACCTGTAAGCTTTGCTTGCAATTTTCAGGACTGAGGATGCGTAATTTTACGTGAAATCGATTTCCTATTAAAAATTTGCTGATCGATTCCTTGCTTACACCCATCGTGGAAAGTATATACTGTCAAAAATATAACTGAAATACTGTGACTTCAAAAAATAATTGCACTGCATATTGAACTACCACTCGCCTCATACTTCAACATCAGATGAACATTACATAACTCTACACATTTACACAACAATGCTTTAGCCCAGGGTCGCCAATCTACGGCCCGCGGACCAAGTCCGGCCCGCAAAGCCATTTCATCCGGCCCCCCGAAGCCATTTTGTCAATAATGGAGAAGTAATACCTCTACAAAAAATTTGTTGATTTGGCAGAATGTAACGTATCACGAAACAATCACATTACGTAAGTTGTCCGGCCCTCGAACTGTTGTGCAATGGCTTATGTGGCCCTCTGACAAAAAAAGTTTGGAGACCCTGTTTTAGCCAATGATTTAAGTGAGACACAATCGGTGGCCGGCACAAACTTCCTTGTTTTAGTACTGCATTAACTCAAGTAAAACGTCGTCAGTAGCCTAGGCTACATGAAATAATGTTGGCAATAGCCACCAATCACACAAAAACCACGAGCAAACAATGCAACTTGGGTTTGGGTACGATGGCAAGTTAACCATGAATGGGCGTAAGGGTGTTGTTCAGCTGTAGCCTACAGACTGCCTTGCTCAAACGTTGAACAGATTGCAAAACCACATGTCCAGTATATGAGTATTATCACAGTAAAAGACTGTAGGGCGACCAGACGAGTACCATAAGCGGATCCAGGGGGGCTAAGAGGGCTGAAGGCCCCCCTAATTTTTTCAGATACGTTTTTTGATCGATGGTTGCCGACACAGAAACGTCCACTGGGGTTAATTTTTGTATAGTTTTTAAACAAACCATTTCTTGCACAGGGATAGGGACGAAAATATTCAATGCAAAGCTTATTTTGCTGCATTTCGGCAGTCTGAATGTGTTTATTTCACTATAAACGAAACTTCTAATAAACAAGCTTTTATATAAAAATACGGACCCAATGTTATATAAATACGTAAGTTTTGGCATAAAGTATTTACATTACAAATACGTTTCACAAACGGCACGTACATAGGCGTAGCCAGAGGGCCATGGCCCCTCCAAATGTTTGGAATATCTAGTCATTTTGGGTTTTAAGCGGCAGTATCTCAACCAAAAGGCTGTTGCTCGTCTAAAAGCAAACATTTTGACCCACCCAAAATTCTGGGCTACTCATGCCACTGCGCACGTAAGTATTTAAGCTCTTGTTTCATTTGGGTAAGATTGGGGTTCTTGTGAATAAACAGCAGACTCAGAACCGTCGCTAGAAAGCTTTCAATAGGGGGGCTTTGCGTTTGTGCGGGGGTATTGACACTCTAAACATTGAAAAAAATCCACTAATTCATAGTGTTTCATGTTTCAATTTGGGGGGGCTTGGAGCTTTGTTTGGGGGGCTAAGCCCACAAACACCCCCCGGAACGACGGGACTGAGCAGACTGCGGACAAAAGTTGAATAAGCTGCAGATCACACTATTTTTTTCTTACAAGCTTTTATGAATGAGTGTAGCTCATGTTTTTAGTTAAGGTAAGGCATTAAAATTACGCTACAACGAACTTACAATGCAGTTAACCACAGGCTAGGTTAGAGCGCTCAGTGAGCGTAAATTCCAAAACAACAAACCTAACCGTAAAACATAGCCTACCTGTCAGGTATGCTTAAGATGAAGTGCGCTAGATTAGCTGTAAGCCATGCTAAAGATGGCTACTGATTAGCATCAGACCTGCCAGCAACAATTTTTGGACAATCGTTCAGCTCAGCACGCAATCAAATGCTTTTTTATCGACCAACAGGGCCGCAAGCAATGATGTAACTTGTTGCTGCACCTAACAAATACTGTACATACGTTTGTGAAAATTTCGAGGGGGGCTATTGCCCGATTGCCCCCCTCTGGTTGCGGGCCTGTTGACCAATATTCTGCTGTCTCTACTAATTTTTTTTCAACGTAGTGTACAGTATTTCTAAAATTGCCTTACCGCCATATAGTCGCATTTCGTACAAAAAATTGAATGGGTGAGAAGTTGGTCATTGACTCAGTGCAAACTTCACGTTTCCCGCTGTGACGTGGAAAAATATTGTCTGATCATTTTCAATGCCCGTGTGATGCAGTAAACACCTTCCAGGGCAAGGTGCCAGCATAATTATTGCTTTCGAGTTTTTTGGTATGTTTGTCTCTACGCCTACTTCGTGTTTGGACGTCGAGCTAACAGGACGTGTTTTTTTCTGCTCTGACAACTGAGTTCCCGCAACGCGTTTGCCTAAAGGACAAAGCATGGATGCGAGAAACACGCGCTCTCGAAAGGTGATCGAAACCTTGTCACAGGCAGTTAAT
>Ga0210059_1017935_pt1 | contig 10022 bp, 6 predicted proteins | sample Ectturendosymbi2_FD_188042 | JGI IMG/M metagenome (GOLD analysis project Ga0210059, IMG submission 188042) | Ecteinascidia turbinata endosymbiont from Florida, USA - Sample 2 (SPAdes) (version 2) | ecosystem: Host-associated > Tunicates > Ascidians > Unclassified | place: Key West, Florida...
TCTTAATTTTTCGAGGGCAGACTACAAATCTTCAACGCGTCCTTACCTAGATACATGCACAAGGCGATGGTTTACCTCGAATAGAAGAACGATACGTGGTCACATTTGCACGCAGTTTTACACTCTTTCATGCTCCTCAGCTGTGACAAACAATGGAACAAACAAAACTACCGCACGCTGAGAGCTCACGCACAAGGCTCAGTGCATGTCATGAAGAGGTGGTGGTTGAAAAAGTCGAAACGAAAATGCTGAAACAACTTATTCAACCTTTGCTACAAACGTCGTTTTGACGAAACTCTCTCAACGCAGTATACACGTTGATAATAGGGCTTGCAGCTGACGTATCTTGGAATACAGGGTGACAATGGTGTTGCTCATTGGGAAGGATCGATGAAAACATGTAATTTTGAAAGAATGTAAAACATGCAAACGAAGGAGTTGGTGGCAAAATAGCTGGAGTAGTACTTTGCTGTTTTCGTTATGAGTAGTACATTGCTGTTTTCGTTATCTGATGACGGTGCGTTGGTGATTTTTCGAATACAAAACCACAGCAAACTCAATCGTACGGAAGAGAAAAATATCCGACAAACATATATAAGAGTTGACCAGCAGCTGGGAAACACAAACGTCCTCCGGTTTAAACATCAGCCGCTACTGCGCGAATGCAGCCAGCGCTGTAACTCGCCGACGCATTTTTCAAGCAATCCCGGACCGGCAACAACAACGTAACGCTTCGAGCAGAGCCTGACAGCAACGCGCACGGTCTTCTGCGATTCTTCAGTCAGAAACCAGAACACCCGACGATTGACCGGGTTTCGTGGCGGCCTGATCGTTCGCCTTGGGTACTTCTTTCACGCCACCTGGGGCTCCCTCGCCGCGCACAGTGATGCCGTGCTTCTCGCGATAAGCGTTCATCTCCACGCCCTTTTCTGACAGTTTCTCTTGAAGACCTTTGGTCGCGGCGTCGAGTTTTTCCTTGTGACTTTTCAAGGCTGGGAGGACGTCCGCCACTTTGCGCTCGACCAGAACGTCGCCGACGAATCGAAAGCACTTGCGATCTTGGTCCACCTGCGCATTGCACAGCTTAAATTAAAACCAAACCTTCCAAACTGCGTTAGCGCGAAACAAAAAATATCAAGCGGGGATGTTTCGAACTGTTCGTGGTTTCATCGTCAATACACACTTGTGATAACCGGAATTGTAAGAACTCATTCTTTTCGCAAAACGTATGGTTGTTTTCCAGCAACTGTTGGCAAAAATACCAAAAACTGATCTACATGCTGCAAGCTAATGGACATACTGTAAATAGTACATACCGATGTCAAAGAACAAACACGCTTACTACAAGTAAATTTAAGAAAAAACTCTTGATGAATCTACACTTCCGAGGTCCTAAAATCCTCTTCTGCTAGGGGCGGCACTTGATAGCTGGTTTTTATTCGCTGCGGTATTTCGGTTATTTGTACCATAATAGTATTAAAACTCACCGTAACAGTATTGATTAATGTTCGGTCATTAAAAAACTCGGTCCCTGGCCGAAACACAAACTTAGCTTGGCAGAACAATTGTTTCAATAGCTGATCAACTGCTATTCGGCAGAATGGAGCGCAGACAAAATCCTGCCTGCGTCGCGCTATGCTGTTTTGCAACCAAATCTTTGTTAAATGCCGTCGAGGCGAATAACTCGCAGCCACACCCTGGTTTTGTCAATGCCGAAGCTCACCGCTGACCAGACGCGAATTACGATGACTGGTCAATTGAGAAGAATCCATTTTCTTCAGCAAAGGCGTGACACACACCAGAAAACACGAGGCTCATTGCTTTTCGGTCGAAACTTTGAACGTTCGTTATTGTTGTTAGCACGCTGCAACGTGGGCGGATTTCAACGCAGTTCCGAGAGCAGCTGGTGAAAAGGAACTTGCACGTGAGTGTCAGAAGTATCGCCAATGTCTTGTCGCCATGAGGCAAGTAAGATGTTCGTCTCTCCTAAGGGGCAATTACGTACTTAGCACGAAGCCTACAATTGTACAGAATGCTAGCTTGCCAAACACATTTGGGAGAAATCCTGAATTTAAAAAAATACCCTTTAAAAACTGGAACTGACGTTTGGATACAGAGTCCTGCGTCGTTGATTTCGTCATTAACCGACCACTATTGTGTTTACAGCTGAATTTCAGGTTCAATTTCATGAAACAACCTGAGCTATTTAAGCAGCTTGACCCCGCAAGTGAAGCAAGCAAGGAATCAATCGCAAATTTTTAATAAGAAATCGATTTCACGTAACACTTCGCTAGAATCATTTGTCGTCGAACCTGATTTACATCGCAGAATGGCGACCAGCGCCATTGCTAAGAAAACAAGTTTCAAGATTCACCACCTGGCAGATCGGCGTAAACGCAAGTGCCAGTAGTTTAATGAGAGAAGGGTCACCGCTGCAAGCGTAAGAAGTTTAAAGGTAACTCCACTGCCCTTGGAAGATTACAATATCAATAAGTCACCAATGGCGAGAAACCAGAATGTCAGAAGGAAAACTTGAAGCATTTATCTGCCAAGACTGCAATGCTAATAAATACAGCTCGACTTAATTTCACAACTCATGCGAAATTCCTACATTTTTCTATTGGTGGAACCCGTGAATTGCTTATTGGAGCTGCATGGGAAAACACTGCACAGCATAAGTCAGCTATCCAAGTTAGTGCAGTACTTACTGCTATTGCAATAAAGATCTATTTTTGACGTAGGAACTTCCCTAACAAGGATCAAGGGACAAAAATCATAATTGTTTAGTGTTGGAGGTATATCTTGTTGTCGAAATGACTGCCTGCACATTTCAAAATGTTTCAATGCAATGAAAAAAAAACTACTTTGAAGAACGCAGGACTGTGTTCTAAGTGATTTCCATAAGAGCAAGTGGCGAGAGCACTTTTTATCATGCAGTCATAAAAATAATCGAAAACGACAGACGCTTTTAAACTATTTCGAACGAATGAACGAAATGTCTACACAAAAAACAGGCATGCACCACTGATGAGAGGCTTGCAGAAAAGCTTTTCACAATTATTGGGGTGCGGACCTTGCCAAGTCTGATCGCTCGAAATACCTGTTACCGAAACGACCTCATGAATATTTTGTGCCATCACCTCCGTACAGGACGAAACAGACGGTTTCCGCCACTCATTTATCTGAAATTCATCAAAAGCAGAAGTCACCGAGCGAGGTGTCGTTTCCCACATTTACCTCGCTCAGGGCTTGGATGACCAGGTTATGTTCGCCCTTGTCCGATTCTAACTCTGCAATTTTCACAGCGATTGACCGTTGCTCCATTCGCAACTTGTTGAAGCCTTCAATTATTTCCTCCTTGCTCATACTTTTTTCTGCCATAGCGTTCTAACAGTGTTTACCGCCTAAACAATCTGCAGAAGCATTAACAAATAAACAACCGGCCAAATGCAGAAGGAAGCTTGAGACGGTAACAATCAAACAATAGTAGTCGCAACATTAAGGCACACTTTGTGAATATAACACGATCAGTAAACCAATGGCATCATTCAAATCTGTTTCGCAATGTCGAAAGAAAAAGTGTAAACGCGGCGTACATCCCTAGGACGTGACACACAACTCACGTTTCACATTGTTCGCACGCAAGTTACCACAACAATAGGAACTCTGCGCAATCTTTATGCGTGCGCACGACGCAAGGTGGGAATTCACAGAAGCGCCGTAAACCCAGCTTTCGCAGAAAAGAATGAACTATCTCGACCTAAACAAGCAGCTCTTGTTTGTAAGCGACCGTCGCTGCATCCGTCGTAAGTGATGGGTTTTTACAGCATCCGTTGTAGGTGATGGGTGTTTACAGCATCCGTTTTCAGAACTGATGTATTTTTACAATACTTGTATTTCAAGTTTCAACGTCAACACGGAGTGTGCCCCAGACCCAAGAAAAGCAACCCGTTGTGGTTTGAACCACGTTAAGTTACCTGCATCACATCGCCATGTGATTTAATGTGACCGTTGCAAGCCAGACTTATTCCGCAGCGTTACATGGCACTTCGTGCAAGAGATTGTCCGAATAAACGTGTTAGTTCCAAAATCTGGTTCTTGGCAACGACAACTCTCACACTTTAAACACGTCAGGTAAGAAACCAAAACAGTGGTATGAACATGAAAATCAACTAATAAAATACCCGATATTAAGCTTGCAACCAAATATGACAGGTGCTGAACGTTCTTGCAAATTCAACATCACTACCGACGCAACTGCAACAAGCCAGTGATCATCCACACATATCCATCAAAACAACTTTATGACTCATGACATGTTTTGCACTACACCACAATGCAACTGAATGTGTCGAGTAGTGCGAAGCCATTATTGTCAAAAAGTTGTTGTCAAGTTTGAAAAAATATGTCTCTGATAGAGCACAGTGCGAACACACTATCTTTTAACACCGAGAACAAATCAAGTATTTCGCCGAACACTTCACTCAAGCAATCAAATCATGCCTTTAGTACGAACGCGGTTGAAGCAGTATATGCCATTGCTCACCAAAACAGCATTCATTACAGGACAAGAAAGCTTTTACTGTTATAAACCAGGGTCCCCAAACTACGGCCCACGGGCCAAATCTGGCCTGCTGAGCCATTTCATCCGGCCCGAGGACACATCTTGTGAATAATAAAAAACAATACAATTACGAAAAACGTATGCATTCGATAGAATGAAACATATCCCGAAAAAATCAATTACGTAAGATGTCCGACCCTCGGACTGTTGTGTAATAGCGTATGTGGCCCACAGACAAAAAAGTTTTAAGACCCTGTTAAAAATGAACAAATATGTGGTCAGAAAGCACACGAAGATCACAAATAATTTACATGAAAAACAAAACTGAATGTGTTATAATGCAAGTTTGTAAGCAAAACTCACAGTGTTTCAGCTACTGGAAATGTCTTATTAAAGATACCAGATATCTTTTAATGTGCAATTGCTACTTGAAACTTACTGATGCCACGGAAGACAATAGTATCAACTTTATTTTATACACGGATGCCAGACAACTGTATGATATTATGCAATAAGCGTGCTGAAGTGCCAATAAATGAAGCAAGCCAGGCCACTAACAAGCTATACAACGCTGTCAGGCCACTGATTCAGCTTTAGATAGCCGTTACGCTTACAACTCTACTGCAGCGAATTGATATATAGCAAAAAATATTTGTTTGCAAGCAAAAGCCAGCGTCATAGTCAACAATGATAGTTTTGCACATTATAGGGCTTTCCACATCTTCCGACATGTTCTAATAACATTGATGTAGATAACATGTTATATATTATTTGCCTTTTCGCTAACTTCACACAGAAAAACTATTGCAATAGCGTGAGTGAAATAACATACAGCAACATCCCACAGAAATATTGAATAAATTAAGGCGTTGCTTACGTCTTACCAAAAAGCAACACAATTTTTTATAACGAAGTAAGTGCCAACATGAGCCCAATGCTTTTGAATGTGCACAAATGTTAAGCAGAACGTGTTGTTAATGAAAAAGAAGTCACCTTTGTATGACAAACAGAAATAAATGTATATTCCGTGCAATAAGGTAAGATCAAAAACGCGAAACGGAAATTTCATTACGAAAAACTGTACACCCGCAAACTTCCAACTGAAAACAGGTAGTTTTGGAAATCGCAAAACCTACAGTAGCTCGCATCTTTTTACGGCCACATACACCACTGCTTCGCCGCGTGTTACCTTATTCAATGCGCAACAAATTAAGTTTAAGTGCTGATGGATGCAGGCCCGCCAAGCAATAGTGACTTCGCTGCCAAACAACCAGCCAGATTCCTGCAGGCCGTTTTTCACTTGTGTGGTATTACAGCGCACCAGGCGCCAGTGAAAAATAGATACAATACAAATCTTCAAACAACCCCGTTTGATTCACGACAAATCAATTTTTTTCAAATGAAAACGTCAGCCATTGCACAGCGGAAATACTACAGCTTTTTTTAAGAAAACACTTACAGTTCCGAATTTAACTACCTGGGACTTAATCTCCCAAGAAGTGATTGCAAAGAAACGTCGAGAAAACAAGATAGACAAAACCTGATTTGCGAAAAAAATCTACAGTTCGTCAGGCAAAAATACATTTCTCTTGTTCTTAGCTTCTTGTTCGAGCTCAGCCTTGAAATAGGCAATTGTTTTCTTTAGCCCGTCTTCCAACGGGACCACGGGCTTCCAGTTCAGGATTCTTTGAGCTTTGGAAATGTCCGGTTTGCGCTTGCGAGGGTCGTCGGTGGCGGCTTCCCGGTGGACTATATCCGAGCTGCTGTTCGTTGCGCTCTTGATCAGGTGAGCAAATTCGAGAATAGTATGCTCGTCAGGATTGCCGAGATTCACCGGCGACGACTCCTGGCTGTTCATGAGAGCGACGAGGCCATTCACCAAGTCGCTGACATACTGGAACGACCTTGTCTGTTCACCCTGGCCGTAAACAGTCAAGGGTTCCTGCTGAAGGGCTTGCAGGATAAAATTCGAAACAACCCGGCCATCTGCCATGTGCATGCGAGGCCCGAAGGTGTTGAAGATCCTGGCGACTCTCACCTCGACGCCATCTTGCTTGTGGTAGGCGTAGCACATTGTCTCAGCCACTCGCTTACCTTCGTCATAGCAGGCCCTGGGGCCAATGGGGTTCACATGACCCCAATAGGTCTCAGCTTGCGGGTGTTCCTCGGGATCGCCGTAAACTTCAGACGTCGAAGCCAGCAACAACCTCGCGTTAACCCGTTTGGCAAGTCCGAGCATGTTTAAGGTGCCAATGCTGGATGTTTTGATAGTTTTTATGGGATTGTACATGTAGTGCGGTGGCGATGCTGGACATGCCAGGTGGTAAATCTGGTCTACTTCAATGTATAAAGACTTTACAACATCGTGATGCAGCAGCTCAAAGTTTTCATGACCCAACCAGTGTTCTACATTTCTTTTCCTGCCAGTGAAAAAATTGTCCACAACTGTGACTTCATGTCCCTGCATCATCAGTTTGTCAACCAGGTGACTTCCAACAAAGCCAGCACCACCAGTAACCAGAATGCGTTTTCGGTTTTTCTCGGCAAGGAATTTCACTGGCAAGTACTTTTTGTTTTGGCTGTCGATGACCGAAACCTTACGTCGCAGCTCAGTGTTTTCTGCTTGAAGTCGCTGAAGCTTTCGGACGATTTCATTGATGACAGATTTGTTCATTATGGGATCAACAGTTAGTTCATGCTTTGCCACCACAATAATAATTGTGGCAACAATTACGAATAGAATGCACTTCAGAGTTCTTGGAGACATCCTGACTGCAAAATAAACAAACTTGTGACAAAATTTTTAACATGTTGACTATCACATAGCAGCAGAGTTTTCCTTCTGTTAGAGATTTGGTTGCACATGATCAAGTATAAAAATCTCAATCAGGTGGCTGCTGGCAGCAGTACATGCTGCATATAAAATTATTCTCTCTTTCCAGTAAGCAGCAGATGGCACATACTTCAGATAAGAGTTTAGTCACTCTCGGTTAGTAGACAATTGTAGGTTGGCAAACTCAAAAACGTATTTTGAAATGCTTCAAATATTCAATGCCACCATTTATGCAGAGTTTTTACCAATAAGATGCCATGAAACAACTTTGTTACATTTTATTATAAAAAAACAAAAAAATCGAAAGGTCAGTTATTTTCTAAAACCAAGCAAAAGGTTAGTTACTTACAGTATTCAGTGAAACAAAATGTATTGCACTACAACAGGGTGCCTTTTATGTGAAAGCTCTATCAGCATGCAACACAGGATATTTGTTTTTATTGCATCATTGACAGTTGACAAAGTCAGGTCAAAAGACCGATTTTGAGGATTGTAAGCCTAAATCAGTAGCATGATTACAAACAAAAGAAAACTGAAGCTTATGAAAATACACATCCAAAATATCTCACAAAATCACACCATGCATCTCCTTTCTTTATTTAATATTTCATTTTCAGCCACTGGGCTTTTTCAAAAGGTCAATTAGCAACAATCTGAGATTGAGTGATTCTGACAGAAAGTGGTGTAGATCAAATTGAAGAGAAACTACACATTCATTGAATAAGGTCTGCATCAACACAAACAAACTAGTTCAGTATCTTGAATTAAACACCTAGTTGGCTTACAAACCACTTATTTGATTCAAACAAATACAATAGTGTGGGGTAAAAAATAACAGGATGGGCATTGCGGACTTAAAATTTGATGTACATCCCTATAAATCTGTCATTGTGCTCAATGGAAGCTGCAATGTTTTTGATTACTTTTGATTTCTTGTCCTCACTGCATGGAATGTGTTAATTGCCTGTTGCGTTCCATTGCAATACACATGTTCGTGTTGTGTGAACATCATGCGTTGCCAGCCGAATTGTCAGGTTGAGTTTGTCTCTAAGCCAGGATTTTGCCATAGTTGCTTTATGACTTTGTGCACTTATGGATGTTTTCTTAGTTGATTAAAACCTAGCAAAGTGTTCTATTTGTCTTAATAGATTAGTATATTTCATAGGCACCTGAAAACAGTAAAGTTAGCATTAACACACATTTCCAAAGTTTTTTTCCTTATTCATGATCCAACGTTTTTATATGCAGTGTATTTGAGACCAATGCAACTACATCAAAGGCAATTGGGTCAATATTTAGTTTGATTGCAAATAGCTGTCTAGTTTTTGTACAGACAGTCATAAATTGATCAATACCAGTCTATGAAAATAAGAACACATCCATCGTAATGATCTGAAAACTAGTTTTTTTTGTCATAGACGTAATTTCTTTTAAATGACCAAAAAAATCTACTGTAATTAAAGGACCCTAAGGTGCGCACACTTAAAATCCTTTAATTTTCTCAAAAATTGAAAGTGTACCTTATAATGCGATGCACCTAATGCATGAATCTGGTTATGCTTTCTCATTTAGAACCAATTGTATGTGGTAAACAGTGGTATTTATTTAACCGCTAGTTACAGTTTTATATAAACAGGTTTTCGCAACTGAGCAGCAGATGTAGTTCCCACCGTAGCTAGCACATACCACAGATCATATTACTCTGTGAATCTCCTGACTACATAGGCGCAAACCGAATGAAACACGCCATAACTTTTACATTATTCTATTCGTGTCTAGGGGATTAGGCATGTGTGACAGATCAAACTCCCTTGTATGTAATGACAGATTAACCTCCCAGTGGTGACTCTGGTACTCAGGAGTTATTGTGGAATGGTTTAATACAATTTTACTTATCTAAGTTTTACTTCATTTAATGTACTTCATCATCCAGTGCGCTCATGTATGAAAAAAAGAACAGCTAGCATTCAAATTTTGATACTCTGCCTTATAGTCTGAAAAATATGGCATATAGTCAATGTCTGAAAATTTAGAGTATTGAAATTGTTACAGCAAGTTTTGACACTACTATGAGAAAAATGACCAAATCGTCTCAGTGATAAAAAAACAATATGGAAATTATTATGCAACTAAATAATTAATAAAGTTAACCAAGTAAATATTCGCTAAACCTTGAGATACTAATCTATTTTCTTTGGCTGAGGAGCTAACAATTTCTTGAAAAATTAGTCTTTGTTTTAGATGTCACAAATCCATAAAACAAACAAAAAGATAGCTCCACAGTAAAATAAAACACCAGCATGGAAGGCCATGGCTAAGAAAGATGTTTGCATTTTTGATAAAACATGTTCATAAATCTGTTTTCTAGTTTAACATTCAACTTAATTGTTATGTGCTACTACAATGTTAAAAGTTATACTACACTTAAAAACAAAATGCAGATGCTTGAAATTTTCAAACATTAACCCTTTAACGACCGCGCAAACCAATAAATTAGCTCGACTTTTTTGGCCATTAATCGCCAGCCGCTAGAGCTAGAGAGCTGTTCAAACCCTCGACGGATTCAGCAAGTCTTCTAGTTGACATCGAAAAAAAATTTTTTTGTTTTGGCATTTTCTGGGCGGA
>Ga0210059_1017936_pt1 | contig 10022 bp, 10 predicted proteins | sample Ectturendosymbi2_FD_188042 | JGI IMG/M metagenome (GOLD analysis project Ga0210059, IMG submission 188042) | Ecteinascidia turbinata endosymbiont from Florida, USA - Sample 2 (SPAdes) (version 2) | ecosystem: Host-associated > Tunicates > Ascidians > Unclassified | place: Key West, Florida...
TTATGAAACTGACAATAAACAGCATGAGCGTGGTTTAAATTGACAATGTCGGCTCGACACCTTCGTGTCAGTCCAGTTCTTAAGCAGTCCTTCGGTGTTGACACGAGTGAAAGGCTCTATGTTTGAAGTGTGAGCTTTGTTTTGGTTATGAGTTTAAGAATGAAAAAACATTTTGTGATTAGCAGCTTGAAATCAAGAATTCGGTACAATTTCAGGGCCTTTTCGTGAAAAATAGCAAAAAGTAAGATGGTGTTCATCAGTTTTTGAGGTTTGACAAGTGTTTTCGCTGAGAGCATGCAACTATATCGAAAATCCTCGCCTAAAGAATGAGCACCATCTTAATTGGCTGAAACCGCTTATTTTTGCTTGGAAACAGTTGTTCTCGATGCCGACGACACTGTTCTAATCGAGCGGCAGGCTGGCAAAAGAATCGACCCGCTCACCGGCGACATCTATCACACAACCTTCGACTGGCCCCAGGACCCCATCGTCCAGTCCCGCCTCTTAGCTCCCCTCGGAATAACAGCGGCCGACATGAAAATAAGATTGGTAAGTGTTCAAAAACCTACAAGCAACCTGAATTTGGTGGCTTAAGTCGCCACCAGGCCTGTGGTATTCCAAGCTATCAAATGTTTTCAAGCACAAGGTGTTTCCACTTCATAGAAGAGTGGTTTAGTGCCAGTAACGGCAAAAAGGTATAAAATCAGTGTAAAGTTTATTTTCCAAGTCAGCCTCTAGAAAATTCGAGTCCATGTGGATATCAGTTTGTTATAATTTTGTGGTTAATTCATGATTAGAATTTTTCATGTTCAAATGGAAATGAATTAGTATTTCGATTGTTTGTGTTTAAGTGAGTATGAATCACTTATTATTTAGCTGGTCAATAGGTGATAAGAGTTTTTATGTCCAAGTGGGTTTGAGTTAGTGGTTACATTTTTCGCGTTTTGGTTAGAATACATATTCTTCAGCCGTTATTTGGCTAGTCAGTTAGAGGTTAACTTTTACGTTCAAGTGGATATGAGTTCGTCAGTAGTTGGTCAATTTGCTTGTCTTTGAACTTTTCATGTTCACCTGGATCCGATTAGATGTGTAAGTAGCTAGATAATTTATTGATTGCATTTTCCTTGCGGATGTGGATATGAATTGGTTATTGTTTAGTTAATCCAGTGGACCCCAACCGGGGTGCCGCAGCACCTTAGGGCGCCATTCACGAAACTCAGGGGTGCCGCGAGCTAGTGCGTTTTTCAATACGTCGCTAAATATAGTACTTTAAAAGTGTAATCGAACCTTAAAGCAAATTGCTATGGGCTCTCCACTGGGTGCTGCAAATTATATTTCTCTTCTGTAGGGTGCCGAAAGCCCAAAAAAGGTTGGGAAGCGCTGAGTTAATCAATTAGTGATTAAAGTTTTAATGTCCCAGTCGATACGGGTCGTTCAGTATTTAGATATATATTCAAATTATAGTGATCAGTTTGTCACAATTAGATTTTCATGCCTGAGCGGATGTGAGCGTTTCTTTCGGTCCAGACGTTTCCAGTAAATAAATAAACACCAACTGGAACTTTTTGTGTAAGCTGAAAAAGATGTTTCGGGTAAGTCTGTTTTGGCGCCGTGCTATTAACTATTGCGCTTTATGACGACAGAACGATCACAAACGTCACGCACAGAGCGTCATCGACGCCTACCAAGCCGCACACAAAGTCATCAACGCCGATCAACCAAAGGCTGACGTCCTGGCACAGGTTTGCTTGCTCCTTGCCCTGTTTGAACTGTTCACTTCGTTTCGTGCTGCTTCGTTGCCTATACAGTTGGCGCTTGCTTTCTGCATGCGCACGATCTATGCCGCAGCTTGCAGCCGAGCAGCCAGCAGTGGTGTAACTAGATGTTTGAGCCAGGAGGGGCAAAACGTAGCTAAAGGGGCCCACTGACCACCGTAGGGAGCCACTAGCCAACACTCAGAAAAAAAGACTAGTTAAGAAATGATAGTGAATACGGATGTCGTGGATTCCTAAACTAGATACAAAAAAACGAAAACACTCCGGAAAATGCAAAAAAACAACAACCTACTGAAAACCAAAAGAATACCAAATATCAATGTCAGCTAAAGGGGCCCAGTTTTTACATTTATATTGCCAGGGGCGAGGCTCTCCCTGTCCCCGGTCATTTGCGCCACTGGTAGCCAGAAAGCGAATTTAAGAATCGGAAAGTTTCCTGCCCGCTTTTCGCCTGTGTTCGCACAGCCTGATGTATATAACTATCCGTCAAAGCCTTCTGAGCCCCACTGGTTTGGCAAATCAAGCGAACTTATCAGCAAACGAGCTTTTGGAAGTTGAAGATGTACGCAGTAATCTTACAGTGCGTAGCAGCAAGCCACAGAGTGCAACTGGAAGTCTGACCAAGCGTTATGCGAACGCGAAATTAGTAAAATCATGAAAGTGTAGTTTCGCAATATACGTTGTTTGTTTTGTGAGCTGAGAGTGGTGGCACCCTTACGTCATCTAGAGGAACGAAAATGATCTGTTACGTAGCACCTACGGTTGGATGAACATTTTTTCGTGAGAAACAAAATCGTCCTTTTACTTTATTTAAATTTGTTTAAATCAGTTTAATTTTTTAGTTGTTTAATCAGCCTAATACCAAGCAATACTGTGTGTAGTTCCCACTAGTGTTTGCCAAACACTCAAGGGCATCGATCGGACAACAATCCAAGAAATAGGAAAACGTCTGTTTTCACAAGTTTTAATGGTCGTTGCTGTGATGCACAGTAAGTTTCATCACCGTTATTTGCGGATATAACATCACTTACATTCGAATGCGATCGTTTGCGCTTGGACGCTCACGCTTGAGCGGTCGTTTCAAAACCTGTAGACCTTTTTGTACGCAAAAACCCTCAGAACTGAAGTTTTGCTTTTCGCGCTCGCGCTCTTTTTTCGTTTGTTTCTTTTATCTCTCACGCAAGTTTTTCTTATAATCTCGCTATTTGCAATCCCACTCATATTTTCCTACACACGCTATCTCTATATCCCACACAACTAATAATCCCACACACGATCCCACACACAAATCCCTCCCAATCCCACACAAATCCCAATCCCACACACAACTAATAATCCTACACACCTGTATATCCCACACAACCAATAATCCCACACACGCTATCTGCAAATCCCACTCATATTTATTATGCCTCTCACGCTGTTTTTCTCTTTTTTCTAATATCTCTCACGCAGTCTTCAATCCCACTCTTGTTTGTTACGCCCCTAAAGCTGTTTTTTTCGGTCACAGACTGAAACGTTTTTAAATGACCGAAAAAAATTAAGTCATTTCGGTCATATGTCCGAAAAGGAAGACAAGTGAATACTGTTACCACGAGTTCTAATACTATTACGCGAGAAATGACTGAAATGTCTTTCTTCTAATGTCTCTCACGCTGTCTTCAGTCACACCGCTCGTGCTATGACGTCAAGCTGGCAACAACCTGCGTATTTCAGGTTTCAAACTTCTGGGCAAATTTTCTTTGTGCAAAAATCTTAAAAACGCAACTTTCTTCAAACGCAAAAGTATCTCACCTTCCGTGAGCTCATCTTGCATGTCATGTCATCATAAACACCGTGCTTCTCCGCCCATAGCGCTAATTATCGTAATCTCTTTTTTGTCACTTGTCGTTCAACGGTTGAGTGCATTTGACAGCCACGTCCAGGTACGAACGTTATATATACCATCCATGCGTCTGTTCTTCTTCGCAGACCTTGACGTACATCAACTCGCAGCCAAGGAGCGAGGCTCCTCGCACGCCCCGCATCGTCCTGATTGGTCCGATTGGCAGTGGGAAGAGCACCATGGCGAGGCGATTGGCTGAAAGATACAAGCTTGTCAACAGTGCGTTTTTCACTTTTGTTTCCAACATTCTAAGCTTACATGCGTTTTGACCCGCACAATCTACCACGGGCAACATACGGGATATTGTTACGTGAACAAAATCGAACTTCCGCTACAACAGACCTGTATCTTCCGAAAAGGGCCGTCCGCTAAACCTGGGAAACAGTCCAAAAGATAAAATCGGAAATACTTTGCTATCATTTGCAAGGAGTTCAAGCTCCACTGAAATATTTATATACCTGGCATCATGCTGGGATGGAAGGTACTTGTACATACGCGTGTTTGGCTAAATCAGGTAGATAAGCACTTCCCGATACTCTTCCTTTCGTCCGTGTTGCTGCTCGAGCAGAAGAGCTGAATTCCGACCGTAATTAAACCTTTTAAAGCAAAACTTAGAAATTTTAGGAAGCTTGAAAGCAGATTCATAAAAAATCCGCAATTCTTTGCATATGTTTACCTTCCATAAAGCACCAAGGAAAATTGCCAGTCGACAAAGATTATTATCTGTCCCCTCAAAAAAGAACATACTGTTGTTGCTCGCACCCTTTCCAATGAAACTTCGCCACACTTGCTCTTCTAGCCACCCACCAATGATTCTCATATTTGTCGTCCCACCAAATGAAAACTCAGATTTGCATTTTGATCAGTTACTGTTGCTTCGGAAATATTAAAGCTTTGACCTGGAGAGAGGATTTTTACCGAAGAACGGTTAACTTTTCACAACTGTCAATCGACTGGCCAATGGAGACTGTGAAGCGTCGCTGTATTTTTCGCCATATATCTTGCCTTTTGTTTTTGTTATCCCTTTGCCAAATAGAGGTTACCTTTCAAATAAGATACCGATCATGTACAAGAAACATCAGTAGAAAAAGTCGTAAGGCTGTTCCACCGCTAACGACACATTGTACCCGGTGGCGCGGAGCCCAAAACTGGGATGTGGGGGGAACGCACTCTTACCAAAAAAAGAAGCATTTAATGGCGTCATTCAAGACGCAGTTGGGAATTTTTGTGAGGAAATGCACTAAAATTCGCGTCACGAATAACATGTTGATGCCCGGATCGCTGTTCGACTTTTCAAAAAACTGCCGGAACAGTCTCCTCCCCACCTTCCCCTTCCCATCGACTAAATCACTGATCGAATCCCTTAAAAAATTGGTGGCATTGATAATATCAATGGATTATATTCAGCGGCGTAACTAGAGGTTTGAGCCAGGGGGCAAACTTAGCTGAAGGGGGCCCACTGGCTAAAATCAGAAAAAAGTTGAGAAATGATAGTGAATCCGGATATTGATGTCTATAATAAAACAGACTTCACCGAAAAACACTACGAAGATCGCAAAAAAAACATATTTAATACCCAAACATAAGCTAAGTAGTAGCCCGATTTTTACATTTAATTGGCATTCCCTTCTGCCCCCCTGGCAGTTACACCACCGATTATAATCCATCCTTGCCATTTGTTTATTCCAGTTTCATGCGGAACGCTGCTAAAGGAGCAAGTGACCGGCGAAACAAAGCTCGGAACGGCCGCGAGGGAACAGGTGCTCCGGGACCAGACCGTGCCCGACAACATCGTGGCCAAGATCGTCATCGACCGACTGACCCAGCTCGACGCGACCGCGGGCGGTTGGGTGCTGCACGGGTTCCCCCTCAATCGAATACAGGCGGAGGTAAGCGGCAAACGGTCGCGAGTCAGTTTTCTGAAAGATGGCGTCGCAATCACAGGGTTCCTGCGGAGTCTGGAAAAGTATGGAAAATTTTGAGTCACTTCCCAGCCTGGAAAAGACTGGAACAAAAAATCTTTTTGGTGCGTTAGTATGGAAAAAGGAAGCAGTTTTCCAGACTTCATCTTTTGACATTCATTCTGATCCTTCTTTGAATAAGCGCTGATCATGCCTACCTGGCAGGCGAAATATATACTCTGTAAGATCTCTGATTCTTTGCTGGCAAAGGATTCCTTTCGGTAGACAGAGACTTTAGAAAAGAAGATAGTTTTACACTCATCGTGTTAACTATTATAGCGCCTGTATATGAACGGGGTATATCAGAGAAATCGGAGAGGTTACGTCTGATAAAAGCCCGGGAAAGGTCTGGAAATTCATATTCAAAATTGCGTGAGAACCCTGTATGACGTCACAATTAGACGTGACGACACAATCAGTGTCGGGTCCAAAACATGAGCCCACATTTAGTGTCGGATTCGAACGGGGAAGCCAGCTTCTCCCCCGAGTGACCATCGCTACCCTGGAAATGGTGCATTTTTAAGCAAATGCTCTCCTTTCTTCGGGTGCTCACCCTTTGACACGGTGCCCTGTAAAAAGTCGAAAAAGCCGCGAAACCGCCGCTGATCAACCCTCTTTTGTACTATTTACAGGTTTTTTTTTAAAGGAAAATGTTTGGTACCCGATGTGAGCCTGTAGGGATCCGATTTCTCTTGTTATAGGGACCCGATTTTCTTTGGTTCTAGGGACCCGATGATGATTTTCTCTGATTGCAGGGACCTGATTTTCAATTCTAGGGACCAGAATCGGGTCCCTAAAGCGCCTTAAAAAAGACCCTGCTATTTATCTTAACTTTGAATAAAACGTTGTGGGCGAGCTACACGTGAAAGCTAATGGCATTTCTCCCAAACTTTCTGCTCGACTATAACCCGTGGTGTGGTTGGATACAGTTTCAGTCAAGCTTTTGCTTTTGCTAACAACCATAAAGCTTTTAACATCCAGCGCTGTTCTTCACTTCGTTTTCCAGCACCTGACCGATGCAGGCCTGAAACCGAATCGCGTCTTCTTCCTGGACCTTCCAGAAGATTGCGTCACCGAGAGACTGTGCTACAGACTGACCGATCCTGTCAGTGGCGAAAGGTTTGTTGCTTGTGCGAATGTGTTTATTTGTGCTTGTATGTATGTTTTTGTTTGTCTGATTGTTTTTAATTATTTTCACATAAAAATAATCTTGTTCACGTTGCAAGATAATTTGGAATGATGAATATCATTTTTTCTGTATTGCAAGACGATATTTCGGTAAAGTCATCTTGTCTAAACTGCCTCGCAAAGCAGTGTTCCTTTTGTTCTCTCAGCACAAGACGGCTCTATCTAGACTGGTAAACTCCTTAGACCTCGTTTTTGAGTTATGAATCAGCGTAAGAGACGCTGGCCTGCGCGGCGCATGTTAACAGACACACTACACAAATAATAAAGACATTTCCACATTACCGTACGGCAGAGGTTTAGCACAAGGATAGTTAAACCAACCACGTTTTTTAGCTTTTACGCGTTCAAAGTCATAATCTCACACACCAACTCCGAGCTTTGCCATTAAGTTCAACCCATGGCTCTGTTTACGTCGCAAAGCAGGGCGCTGTCTCGTTCGCTTGTTGCTAAACAAAGTTTGCTTCTCTTGACTGCATGGCAATAGCTCTTGACTGTTGCTAGGTACCACGCCCTGTACAACCCCCCTGCGTCGACCGAAATGAAGCAGAGATGCCAACAACATCCGAGAGATTCCGAACAATTCGTTCAACAAAAACTAATGGAGTACCGACAGTTTGCCGAGGAATTGAACGATTTCTACATGGACGAAGGGGTATTTTCAATAACAACTTGGTTATCCAGCCCATGGGCGTCAGAAGAGGGGCAAGGCCCCCCTGGATTTTGAAAATTTCAGCAAAAACAGCTTGTTTTCGTAGTTTCGAGAAGGAAAACTAATTTCACCACTTTTACCCCCCCCCAGAAAAATTTGGAAAATTCCCTTAGTTGCTCCGCTTGAAAAAATCCTTCCGACGGTCTTGATCGAGCCAAGATGTTTGTTGTTTTTTTAACGCAGATGTTTGATGTTTTCTTACGCTTGAAAGCGTTGCAGTGTTTCCAGGGTTACAAAGTTCGAAGAAAACCTTTTCTTGCAGTTCATCCTCGTGCAGCGTTAGTAATGAGTATAAAAGCTGTTCTTGCTCGTGGATTCTTCAGTGGCATCTGAACTTCTGAAACAATTTTATACTCGCCACGGCCTTTATTGCGAAACAAAGCGCTGTAAGAACCAACCCGTGCACTTGTTCAAACGAGAGCGAGTTGCAGCGAGTAGTTTTGCCGCTGTTAGAAAGGGAGTGCTTGTTTGCTGATCAGCGAAAAACGCTGAGTCATTAGTTGACGTCACAGACCACTTTTGTTGCAGGCGGTGAGAGTTAATGCCGACCAGGATCCCCAGACCGTGTACGAGTACCTTGAGAGTATACTTGTCAATCCTCTGCCGACGTCACTGGGAAAGGACTGAACCCCAGTCCAAAAAGTTATGCTCTGCATTGAGAAGTTGTTTCATATTTCTTGAAATAAAATTCGTAGCGGTTTTATCTGAGTGCCAGTTGCCGTTCGTATACGTTTTTTAGAATGTGAGCCAGACAGAGTCCGGCGCTCATTTACTATTTTTTAATCTCTTACACGGTTTCAGATTTTCGTGAATTTTTTTCTCAAGTATTTAGGATGTCAGAAACATCCTAAATACTTCTTTATTGAGCGTTGACCTACACAACGTGTTAATTGAGGTTGTTTTATAAAAAAATGCAATAGCCTCAGCACTTACGATAAAAAGTTAAATAACCCGGCCGAACATCAGCAGAACCAGTTCCGATATTCGTATATGGTTAAACGAGACATACTCGGGCACTTAGACAATAGACAGCAAGTCTACAGTGGCAGTTGATTTGTTGAATGAACAGATGCTAAAAGACTACAAATCGGAAAACAACTGGCTGCACGCAATATCTTGGAAATGGACAAAACCGTCGCGGTAATCACGCTGGGAAGCAGTTTGTAAACAAACGCAAACATCCTCAGTTGCATAAAAAACAATTCTCACACTTCAACATCAAGTAAATATTGAACGTGTATACAGGGCCTCCGAGAAAAATTTTACCAGGGGGTACGAAGACCGATACCGGGCCCCTTTATTTTGTTGGGCACTCGTCGAAACTTGTATAGCTTGTTTGTATAGTAATCAGAATCAGCAGTCATGCTAAGATTTACAAATAGATTAATTGCTATTCCGGCAACTGGTTTACACTGATATAGGCTTGATAACAGAAAAGCTGATCATGCGTACTTTAATTTTTGCCGGACCCCGTACCTACCGGGCCCGGGTACGATGTACCTATCGTACACCTCTCTCGTAGACTCTGCATGTATAGCAACAGACCATCCCAGCGATTGAGCTTTTCCAGGAATGAAAAATACTGAGTAGCTGCAGACAATCAATTTAAATGGTTCAAAGTCCAGTGACCAGTGGTGTATACGGAGGGGAAGCAGGTCAATCCTATATGCAACTTGCTGAAGGGAACATAATTGCATCAAAACATTTTTAAACAGCGTTTCTCCGCTTGTTTTTACACCACTGTAGGTCGGTAACTGTTTGCGTTTATGAAGTTGTGTTGGCTGAGTAGAAAGATGCACTTTTGAAAGGCTTTTTGTCTCTAAGGTTCTGTAGGACATTGTTTAATTTCTTGTGTTGCTACACTGCAGTGCATACTATTGTTGTTTACGCTTTCTGGAACTGACGACGGAAGTAAGAACACAACAGAGCAAAACAATGAGTTCCGTATCAAGTTGCGGCTTGATTGATCCACGCTGACAAAACATTACTTTGGAGGAGACAAGAGCAATCGTTGGCTTGTTCCGACGATATGAACAGCCTTAAAGAAACGTTGGTTGTTCTCATCTAATATGAATGTCTGATTTTAGGTGAGGATGAGTCAAACATGTCTTTAATAAATTCATTTAAACTTCGTTTATTTATAAATTAATAAACGCGGTGTTTATTAATAAATTAAGCAATATTAATAGAATAATGAAAAGCGCTTCAGCAGCAAAGCTTTTGTTTGAGAGACGTGGACTGGACCACTGTTGCTGGTGCATTTTATTCACTGCAACCTCGACTTGCTGTGAAATGTGTTTTGTTTTCATTTCGCGTTTGCTGTCATCAGCTTGGCCATTGCTGCGTTCTTGCTCACTTTAGCACCTGCAACACGACTTTATAATTTTGGTTGCAGAGCTCTATACAACTTGCCCTGGAGAGCGAGTGTTAGTAGCCACCAAGTTCAATGTAACATTCCTACCTTTGAGGCACTGTTACGTAAATACAAGTACCTATTTCTCGAA
>Ga0210059_1017937_pt1 | contig 10021 bp, 9 predicted proteins | sample Ectturendosymbi2_FD_188042 | JGI IMG/M metagenome (GOLD analysis project Ga0210059, IMG submission 188042) | Ecteinascidia turbinata endosymbiont from Florida, USA - Sample 2 (SPAdes) (version 2) | ecosystem: Host-associated > Tunicates > Ascidians > Unclassified | place: Key West, Florida...
GAGTGATTGACATAGAGAAGTCTTCATTCAATCCCCTTGTCTTCACAACAACTGGAGGGATGGCACCAGAATGCACCAGAGTGAATAAAAGGCTAGCAGAAAAAATAGCTGAAAAACGCAGGGAGCCGTATGCATCTGTCATAACGTACATAAGGACAAAGCTCAGGTTTGCTCTTCTGAGGAGCACCCTTGCTGCAGTACGAGGATTTCGAGGCAAACGAAGTGATGGTCACCTCCAAGACCTCACAGACATAGACTTCAGCTTAATTCCTAGGCCCACAGTCACATAAAGTTGAAAGATGGTGTCAATGACATGACACCAGTTACATTTGTGAAATAAATGGGTAGTTTACATAGATAAGCTATGACTTCTTATGAAACTAAACCTTAGCACTAAATAATTCTCTAAGATACTAAATTTTTTTTTTATTTATTTATTTTTTTATTTGTTATGTTTTGTTTTTCATGTACCTAATACTTACTGAAATCAATAATGATTATGTTCTGCTAATAATACGGTAACCTGCTCACATCCTTTACTCTTCAATTTCATTCGGTGACACCATGCATCTGGTTGGGAACAAATCATCCATGCAACCCACCCAAAAATGGTCTGTGGGTAAATCTACTTTTCTTCATGATGTGCATTTATAAACACTATGGTCCGCCCATGTTACTTGTTTTTGCTATGAAATGTTTTACTAACATGCCTTGCCTTCTGCCTCACAATCGTTATTGCTGCTTGCTTTCTTCACCTATGTACTTGCCTCACCTGCTCATCTGTACATGCCTCATCTCTTCACCCGTTGCTTGCCCACCATCATCTGTGTTCTGTTGATGTTTACTGTGTTTCGTGACTGACGTTTTTTCGTGTTTGCCACGTTTTTTCTCCTGTATTGTTTGTTGTCTATGTTTGGATGTATTTTGTGTTTTGCTTCACTTCTTTAGAAAAAAAAAAAAAAATTAAATGACAATTTTGAACCTAATTAAACTTAAGGAAGTGACTATTGAACTGCCTCGCATGATGTGATTTGAATAAAATGCTGGGTTTTTCACTCAAGCGGCACCAACTTTAACGTCGTAATATAGTGGATATGCTTAAGGACTGCATTGATAATGGTTTTTGGTTCAGCTCTCACTTTTGTGAACTTCGCTTTGGTGGTAGTAGTTGCATGTTTAAATTCATGCGACTACTTTTTCTTTACTTTTTTCAAAGTTTTCTAAAGTGTAGGTTTAAGGTTAGCATTAGCGTTAGGGTTATAAACCTTAACGAGTTTCCGAGTTTTATGTTTTTACCTTTTGTTTAGTATGTTTCTACCAAGCCTACTGCATTCTTGTCGTGCGTTACTGTCACGTTACAAGTGGCGGTTGAATAAGGTTTCAAACAAGAAGATCCTCAGGCGGTTCTGTGGGCGTGGCCACTGCCTAAACTTGATGTGGTTGGTAAACTTGCAAACAACTATATCATGGACATCTATAAAAGAAGGATGTGACTACGGATATGCTTGGCCTGACGAAATTAAAATGTAAGGGTCAGTTTGTCATTCAAACAGCATGGTGGATGTCGTAGCCTATAGGTTATTGAATCGTATGCGTTATGGCTGCTATGCCAATGGTGGAATGGTATCGGTTTTTAGTTTGACTCTCACCTTGCCGACTTTCGATTTTTTTTCTTTACTTTTTTCAGGCTTACGTGTTACCTTTAGGGTTTAGTGTAAGGTTAAGATTAGCTAAGCATTAGGTTAAGGTTAGGTTAGGGTTAGATTACAGGGTTAAGTTTGAGTTAGGGCTATGGTTAAGGTTAAGTTTAGGGTTTATCTTTTACATTTAGTTCGTTTCTACCAAGCCTACTGTATTCTCGTCGTGCGTTACTGTTACGTCACAGGTGGCGCATAAGTTTTCAAATTCAAAGACAGACAAGATGAAGATCTACAGCATAGGCGTTAAGACTAAGACTACTGTGTCTGTGTGTACACTACAATAGCCACTGTCATAAAAAAATACACTTATGCATAAAATATGAAAATCACTTTCAACATCAAATTTTCAGCATGGAAGGTAAAATATTAAAAGCATTCTGAAAACATCAAATCCGATGTTACACTGCAACATCAAAAGTGGTACAGAACAGTGCATCCTCGATTTTCCGGCCCCCGATTAACCGGCCCCTCGACTAACCGGCCGGGTTCAACAGGGAGGTACATGCAATTATTTAGTGTAAAATCTACACGTTTTGCAGTGGAAAAAACTAGAAAGCCAACAAACAATGTTGTCAAGAAACTCATTTCTTATTTTGTAAGTTTATATTATTACGTAAAAGCATATTATTACGTAATGCAACAGTATAGGTGGTGGACGGTGGGCACCCTACGATAGATACTTTCCTTATCCGGCCAAGATTTTGGAAAAAGGTTGCCCAACATGGCCGGATAATCGAGGATGCACTGTACTCTGAAGACTTTTCTGCTAACCTCACCTTGCAGCAAATTCAGTCAGCATGGCTCTATCACTTGCGTAACTAATCACCATGACTAAGCAAAACAAGAAAGCTTGAACTATGGTTTCTATTGTTGAACAACTGCATCATGTTTCAAGCGAAATTTCTGACTTGCGAAATTTCTGACTTCACGTCACGTGCGCATGTACAGAGTAATATTCTGCATATCAATTACAGAAAACTGGTGATTACGGCTTAGGTTTTGGTGTTTGGGTAAGTGTGTCGGGTTAGGGTTTGGGTTAGGGTAAAAAAGAAAAATAATTTAGGTTTAAGATTTCGTCCAATATTTTTCAGTGGCTATAGTTATTCCCGTACTATAGCTTGTTCTGGGTATCTGACATCCAACCCAAAAGTTTTCGTTTGCACAACAACACGCATCATAAGAGTAATCACCAAACTTTATTCCTTTACTCCGAAAAGGAAAATAACTGACAAATAATAGTAAGTCAGAAATTTCGCAGAGGTCAGAGATTTCGTTTGACGCCGGCATTCATTTATTTGATAATTTTTCGTATAGACACAATAAACATTATCTCGAACTTGCAAAAATGTGATTTGACAGTCTTTTTGACTCGACTCTGACTTGACCAGGTCATGAAACGAATCTGACTTGACTCAAAAAAAATTTTAGATGACTCTCCCTCGACTCGGATTTTGAAAAGATGACCATCATGGTCCTTCACCAATCCTATGTGATACAGTGACACTCACATCAGTTAAGTATGGCAATGATTTAGCCGACCAAGAGTGCAACCTCAGAGATCGAGACCTGAACTATTTCTAAAAGGTTAAAGAAAAAGCATATCGTTTTTTCCAAGTTGTAATTTTTCGAATTTATCGCATTCTTTCTATATTCCTATATTTCAGATTTTCATTCCTGCACATGCGACAGGCAGAAAATGGACTGAACTGAATTTTTTCTAAGTTATATCGCTGGAGTCTTCAAGTCTCTAGAGTAGTGGTTCTTAACCTTTTTTACATGTCGAACAAGATTACCAGATCTGACCCCAATACACTCAGTGGTGCTCATTCATCGAAAATACTAAAGTAACAAACTTTTACTGTTTAGAATGATTTAGCAAAATTTACATTGGCTGTGTTGCATGCAAATATGTCCGCCGATCACGTTTCTTAGAGCTCATGATTTGCTCGGCCAACATGCAACAATCATTGTTTACATGAATTCTATAAACAAACGTTACTTTTCAGCTTCAACTAAGAAACTGCACACGCTTTTACGTTGAAGCGTGACGTGAACATTCCTGTCATCGCAGGCTGGACAATGCGCTTTTCATCGACTACAACAGATGGTAAAATAGTTTTGTGAACTTTCTATGTGTTAATAATTTGTAACGGGAATCGTATACCGTATTTTTCGGACCTTAATCGGACCATAAGGCCCACCGGGTTATAAGGCGCATTAAATGAAGCAAAACTTAGACAAGTCAAACTGTATTCAACTCAAGCAGATAAATTCTATAAAAAATAAGCGCCAGAAGATAGAATTTATCTGCTAGAATTGAAACCTGGTGGAAAATGCTACGCAGCAATATGAGTAGCAAAAAGAACAGCGTGTATTCAACTCTTTCACAAGAAGTCCCGAGTGCCGGAGTCGCCGATTGCCAGAGTCACCACTGGGAGTCATTTGTCATTGCTGACGAGGGAGTTAAATCTATCACACATGTCTAATCCGCTACACACGAATAGAATAAAAGTTGTGCGCGTGTTTGATTCGATGTGCGCCAATGTAGTCAGGAGCTTCGTGGAGTAATGCGATCTGTGGTATGTGCTAGCTACTCTTGGACGCTACTCATTGCAATTGTTGTTGGTTTATTCGGAACAAGATGGTCTGTTTACAAAAAAATCGTTACTAGCAAATAAATAAACACTACCGTATCAGTGCCGGGTTAAGGAAGCGCGGGGTCAGTAGCATTTCAAGAGCGCGTTGCCCCAGATTAAAAAACACCTGAACACCTGTTAAAACATAAAGTGTGTGGGCAAGGCATCCGTGCTACTAGCTTTACTCTCTGCATGCTCTCTCCAGTTTGCATCGTGAAATGACAGTCTGAGTGTATCGTGCTGACCGCCAGTGTTGCCAGATGGTTGAGTTGAGCTGATTTTATTTCGCGATAATTAATATGTGATCTAAATCTGCTAAATGGTGTCACAAAAAACTGCTATATTCTCCTAAAAGTCTTGTCACAAACTTTTAGCTATAATCTGCTAAAAGCAGTAAAATTATGTTAAGAAATCTGTTATGTTTAAGGTGATTAAAAGAAACCTTTGAAGTTAGGGAATATATTAATTTTTCGTCTTTGCACTTGCTCTCAATGAGCATGGGCTGAGCATGGGCTGACCACCACACTTTTCGGCCCACAATTTTCTTTCAGCCCACATTTTGAGCAACGCAACTGCAGCTTACCTCTGTTTTTGTATGACACACAGTTCTTGACGATCTCTTTCAAATAGTTGCATGTTTTTATACAGTAGAACAATGCTCAGCGACAAACAATCTGTGCATAGCTTTATCCCTACAACTTTCTAAGTCTGGTTTTTGTAACTTAAAACTTTGTGTTACATTTGGGGCATGCAAGAAGTACTTTAGTCTTCTCTCAATGCTTTTGCTACCGGTCATGCCTTTCAAGCTCACAGTGTTTCGTTATGACTGCATTATTGCAAACTTCGCAAATGGCTTTTCTTGAATCAGCAGGATAGGCAGCAGGCATTGAGCCAAAGCCAACTTTCGTGTTCTGAATCTTGCAACCATATATGTCGAATCTTTTGGCAGCTTTGGTTTACCAGGAACTTTTTACCAGACATTACTACACTTACTACTGTAACTGAACCACTTTGAAATATCGTGGCGTAGGATAAAAACATATTCTGCCAATGTTGTCTTTTGACCTAACGCGCTTGCTAGCACACAAGCAAATCATCTGAGCTTCATCATTGCTATCTAATTACTTGTTATTATGATACAAATATCTGCTTGAAGCTGCTTCGTTGCATCGTAATAAAAATTCCAAATAATTGTAGACAGCTGGTTGTGGTTATTCCTGGTGTGACCCAATCAAAAACGTCATAAAGAAGAGAAGTATATTTTTTGATGAAGAAAGGAACAAATTTTTCATCTGAAAAAACTGCTGAAACAGGTTTTTGTCAGGAATTTATTACCTGATAAACCTGCCAAACGGTTGATAAAACCCTGCTAGAAAATCAGCTAACTGGTAGATTGGCAATTTTACAGCTAACAGGGAGAAAATCCTGCTAGATTTAGCAGCAAATTAGCTAAAATGGCAACACTGCTGACCGCAATCTTATGCCTTTTGCTACGTAACTGTACTAAAAAGAATCAAAGAAGAATTTCCGGACACAGACAGCCTTCAACTGAAAATCTTTGCTTACTACTTACGGCAAATTAAGCAAAATACTGATTTCTTAGATTGAAAAATATCTTATATATAATGTAATAATTTAGATTTGTTGCAGAAGACCGCGGGGTCCCCAAAAAGCCAGGGCCCGTAGCAATTCCTACGTCTGCTATTATTGTTAACCCGGCACTGCGCTGTATACCACATGAAATTGGTCCTAGGTGAGCAAGCAGAACCAGATTCATACATTGGGCGCACCACATTATAAGGCGCACTTTCGATTTTTGAGAAAATTAAGAGATTTCAAGTGCGCTTTATTGTCTAAAAAATACGGTAAGCATTTTGTTGTGTAGTTTTGTGCTCTTATTTTCATGTCATTGCGTTTTGTAATGTTTAATCGGTATAAACTGTTTATACGCACAAGCATTTAACGTGCGGATCGGAAGGTGTTGTTAAAATTTACAAGTAGTGCTGAACTCACGCCGAACAGAAGATGTGTGATCAATGATGTGCACGCATAAGGAAACGCCTTGAATTGTTTCAATTGCATGTAGCTTGGCAAAGTGAGCGTGCAGTCATTATCGTGCATTTTCCGTAAGCACACACGCGCTGTTAAAAGCGTCGAGGCGAAAAAAGCACACAGGCGATGCCGGTTTCAAATTGTACATTTGCAGCATGGTCGACTGGGACTTTTTAACTAAGCAATGCTTTGAAACCTCTTTGCATAAATGCTTTTAGCTAAAATAAAGAACAAACAAGCTTTGGCTCATGCACAAACCAAAGGGCACAAGCCTACGTAATTTGCTGGGAGAGTTGCAGCAGAGCAAAAGTATTCTCTACTACATCTAAAAAATCTAATTCTGAAGGTGGCCAAACAACGGCTCAAGAACCATTAAAAGAACTGAGATATCAACAGCTTCAGCCAAGGAAATCCGAAGTCAGTGAAGCATGAAAAACGTCATAGACACGTCATATCTTCAGAAGCAACCGGATTGGAAGTTCACAAACAAACATGGTAGTGTTTCCTAGCGACAAAGGAAGCGCAAATACCTTTGGGGATTTTCCCAAGATTCTAAAAATATAAACCTATATAAGAAAAGAGAGTATAAATACAGGTGGTTTTGCGAACCAAGACCAGAGTTCTACTAGCATCACTCTCTGACGGTATAAACTCTCATTCGGTTGTAGCAACCCACTTTGGTTTGTGCTACAGAAGTAAAACTAACTCTGCCACTTGGCCAAACTTAGCTCGACGGGGCGGCCTTGCTGGTTAAGCTATGACAAAGGAAGTGCATAAAGCCACCGGTTTTATAATCAAGAGTTAAAGACTAGAAACAAGTCATTTAGAAATACTTGTTTCTAGCCGACACGAGTGGCTTGTCCCCCCAAAAGTCTGTCACCATGTTCGACAACTTTTGACCCCGACAAATCTGTACACAGTCAATTGTCCCAACAGGATTCTGTCACTCTGCTCCATAAAACGACGTGTCTGGGTTAAACTATGACAAACTGTTTCATAAAAATGGCTTGTCCCACTAAAACCTTGTCAAAATGAATCATAAGTTTTAGATGATAAATTTAATATAAGAAATTTATGACAATAACATTGTGTTACTTTATGTGACACATTAACCTTGTTAGAATGAAACTCTGTCATGACAAATGATAAGTTTGTAATGAAGTAAAAGAAAAAACTTATATATATCCACTATAAAATCTAAGGGATTGTTAAGTCAGTAACTTTTGACTGATCATTAAAACAGGAAAAAGGCAAAAGCCGATAAGATACTGAATCATCACATCCTTGTTCAAGGCAGACGCCTAAGACAGGATGTATGATCTTCAATAGGGCAATCTCATAAAAGACTTGTTCACCATAGAGAATCATTCAGTTGGTCAATGAGTTAGGTAGAAGTAACTCCTAAATAGGAGCAGGTTATTATGTTGCTGGTTACAGGCTGTCCTCGTGCGTGTCTGTTGGTTTGGTTCGAGAGAGAGAGATCATATTGCAACTGTAAATAATTTCAGTTGGTAAGTGTATTTGCCTTTTCAAAAATGATCCTTTCAAATAAACATATATCTGAACAAATCACATTTGTATTGAATTTGTATGTACAGAGAAGTGGTCAGAAGTGTTAGGGAGATCACCTAAGCATATACTTACAAATACCCCCTAGGTTTAACTGCTAAAGCGGATCCACGTATTAGCTAGAGTTGAACCTAAAGCATAACAATCGTTAAGTCTCACCAGAGACCAACCAATTTGTTGTGTACAGAGTGACCTCAAACTAACTCGCATGTTTAAATCTAGCATCAAGGTAACACGGGTTTCAAATCAGATTTGGCAAACAATGGGGAAAAAACACACAGATCAATGAAATTTCTATGTAGCTGTTACGATCAACAAACAGCGAGGCGCGAAGGTAGGTTTCCCAACTGCAATGTGACGTCACACACCAGGCCTTTGTGCTAGCGACGGAAAACAGGTTGATGCGGAGTCTCCGTATGGGGGTCCGCCGCCCTCATCAGCGGGGATTCTGCTGTCGCCAAGGAATGCTTGTAAAGGCAATTTACGAGAAAAAAGAAAAACGTTTATCCAGTGGTGTGACACGCCCAAAAGGGACTCTGCTACGTATACTGTGCTGTATATCTGAAATTCAATCTGGGATTCTAAAAAGGCTATATTCAACTCGTGCCAAAGCTGAAACACCAATTTTTGGTCTTTTGGGATGTTTTTTGAGAGAAATCCGTGTTTTGAGTTGCGTTCGAGCCAAAGACCTACATTTTCGGTACGTTTCACCCTAATTAGGTACTGTGAGGTCATTTGTTCACCACAAACATCTTGAAATTGTCAAAATGTTATGGTAAACACAAAATACCTTTTAGGAGAATTAGTTGCAATTATCCAACTCTTGTCTAGTTCGCGCTACATACTAATTCTCCAAGGACCGCCTTATCTGTACACAGGGCCGGCCCTAGCAGATGCGGGGCCCAATGCAAGACCTGGGCGCGGGGCCCCTCTGAGCAATAATTTTAAGACGTCATCGTGTTCAGTCAACCATGTTACGGTCGTGGTAGAGCGCAGATATACAGTGCAGCATTAACACGAGAATTGAGCACGTTTGCTAAGGTTCGAGAGGAAATTTGCTAGTTCTGACGAGAGCGTTCTTTGTTAACAATTAAATTTATATGGCGTTTCTACTGAATTCTCAATCGCAAGGTGTATCTGGCAAAATTGAACAATTTAGCCAAATACCGTGGCGCGGGGCCCCAGAGGTGCGGGGCCGAATGCAGCTGCATCGGTTGCAGCAGCTTAAGGCCGGCACTGAAGATGCATACCTGAACGATAAACATGACTGTTAAAGCAAAAATCGCATGTGCCACAATGCTCTGAATCTTTGCGCATAGAATTAGCTCGCCGTCACTACATTAAAGTATATACGTCGCTACTCGTTACTCGTTAGACACCTAAAGTAAATGCTTCAAATCTGTAGATCTTTTCCACTAATGCTGGCGCTGCAATTAAAACCAACTTTCAGTGATTTTTGACTTCCCTGCACTACTAATGGTCATTTTCCGCTGACTGCGTTGAGCTGCTGCTTGCAGATCATAGCAGCAGCAGTATTCTGAATGTGGATTCAGTGCCATCGATGTCAGAGTTCCTGAATCTAGTCATAGTCCGCACTTAGTCTTAAGGCCGATGCACACTGCACTGCGGCTGCGGGTACGGTCATGGGAAATTCCCGGACCGCTCCGCAGCCGCGCCGTGGAAGAGCCGTTCAGCAAGTGCCCGCCGGGTGTCAATGCACACATGCAAACGGAGATAGCGGCCGCAAGCTGCTACTGAGCGCTTTGCTAGCTTGAAATGTCTGAGATCAAAGTTTTGTTTCCTCCTCAATGGTGCTGACGCACTGTGACTACGCAGAAATTATAATAATTACGGGTTTGGTCGATAGCCTAGATTACAATTATGCAATCTTTGCATCCAACGCTGTGTCACTGGAGTCAAAAAAACATTTGTTGTCCCCGCAATTGCTAACATTTTGGTGAATTTTTGTTGGAGATGGATTAACCATATGCTTGATGGTACTTCAGAAAGTATCTCAGAGAAATGTACGAGTGCTTGAATGTGCCAATAGATCTCAGCCTACTC